>Ga0233425_10001217_pt1 | contig 59775 bp, 57 predicted proteins | sample Watercolumn_Towu_2_FD_181712 | JGI IMG/M metagenome (GOLD analysis project Ga0233425, IMG submission 181712) | Freshwater microbial communities from Lake Towuti, South Sulawesi, Indonesia - Watercolumn_Towuti2014_140_MG | ecosystem: Environmental > Aquatic > Freshwater > Lake | place...
AAACCATGCGGATGAAAATACTTGAGCAACCAGACGATGCTGACATCGTCATCGAATAGGTCAACAATTGGAAAATCCATAGGGCGATCATATCACACCCTATGCACTTTTTCTACACATGAGCGGATTTCACATGAAAGCGATCCACCACAATCTCGATCCCGGGCAACTTGGTTTGCACCGCCGTACTATACGCGTCCCACATATCAATGCAGACAACTTGAATCGCGGCACGCACATCGGGCGGAAGTTGATCCAACCACGCTTCCAACGTCTCTTTTTTGCGGTCGGATAATAGGTCAATCACATAGCTGTCTTCGGGTGCGCCAATAACCAGCACAAAGTCGTCATGCCCTTTCTTGAGCGCGATTTCGTCCAAACTGATTACGCGGACGCCGTGCTGTTGTCGCTGATCGACTGTTTTTTCCCCAAGCGCAGGAAGATCCCTTCAACGGCATCATAGCCCAGGTCTTCCAACTGGCTGACATATTGCGGAGTATTCTTGCGACACAACTCGAACACGTAGGATTCATAGCGTCGGGTATGGCTACTGCCAAAATCAACCCATGCCAACCGCTCCGTGAATGGGTGACCGCAATGCTCACACTCAAAGCGGCGACCGCGCCAGCGCAGAAAACAATGGTGTCCCCATAACGACAAATCACGAATCAAACGTGGGTCATCGTAATCATGCAAGTTGGCGCTGGGATGACCACATTCTGGACAGAGTGCGACTTTCAGAGTGGGCTTGATCTCCAGAATGACGGTCGTCGCGTTGGTTAGTTCGTATCCCGTGATCGTCAGATGGGGCAGTCCCAAGAGTTGTTCAAGCATTGGTACAGACATTGCCGCCTCCCATTGGATGTTGCCCGAAGATTACATCATTTCACGATGAGCGGCAATTTTTCGGGATCAACCCCACTCAAAACCAAAGAACTAATATTAGCATTGATGCAGGGGTTTGTAAAGATCTCCATCGCCGAGTGTTAGCCCAAAGTAGAAATGTCCCCTTTCTCCAAAATAGAAATGTCCCCTCGCGTTGTGGTATAAAGAACGACTCAATATCACAGCAAGGGATTGGAGAAAGTGAGCGACGTTTTACAAATGACTCAAGCAGAAATTCATCGCGTTCAAGTTTTAGAGCAATTAGTTCAAAAACAAATCACCCAAAGCCAAGCCGCAGAACAACTTGGGATCACGGTTCGGCATGTCAAACGCTTGAAACGCGCCTATCGCCGTGCCGGCGCACAAGCCGTAGTGTCCAAACAACGCGGTCGCGCGAGCAACCATCAACTCGATGCGCGGCTCGAACAGCAAGCTCGCGGACTCTTGCGCCAGCACTACGCGGACTTTGGTCCGACGTTGGCACATGAAAAATTGAGCACACTCCACCACTTGGATCTTTCCGTGGAGACGGTGCGGCGCGTGATGATCCAAGCCAAGTTGTGGACCCCGCGCCGCGCGAAGAAACCCGTGATTCACCAACTGCGCGAACGCCGCGCGCGTGTGGGTGAGTTGGTGCAAATTGATGGCTCGCCGTATGCTTGGTTTGAAGGACGCGCGCCCGCGTGTACACTCTTGGTCTGGATTGACGATGCCACCGGGCGATTGATGGAACTCTGGTTCACGGAAGCGGAGACCACCTTCAGTTACTTTGAAGTCACCGAGCATTACGTGTTGCGGCATGGCAAACCCCTGGCGTTATACAGCGATAAATTAAGCGTTTTTCGCGTGAATCTTCCGAGTGATCTGAGCGGGGCTGGCACAACTCAATTCACGCGCGCGATGTATCAACTCGGGATTGAAGTGATCTGTACGAACACACCCCAAGCCAAAGGTCGCGTTGAGCATGTGAATCAAACGCTCCAAGATCGGCTGGTGAAAGAAATGCGATTGCGTGGTATTACGGGCATCGCCCAAGGCAATGCGTTTTTACCCGAATTCATCACGGGCTTCAATGCGCGTTTTGCGGTAGCGGCGCGCGATGACCAGGATGCCCATCGCCCCTTGCGCCCCCAGGATGATTTAGCGCGCATCTTGACGATTCACGAGACGCGTGTATTATCCAAGAACCTCACCTTGAGCTACAACAAAGTGATTTACCAAATTCAAACCGCGCGTCCGACGTATGCGTTGCGGAATGCCCAAGTGGTGGTGCGCGAGAATCGGCAGGGTGAGATCGCGATTGAGTACAAGGGCAAGCCGTTGGCGTACACGATCTATCGCGAGCAACCGCGCCAGGCGGAGGTGGTCGCGAGCAAACAATTGACTCTGAAACTTGATCAACTCGCGACATCCCCAGCGGCGCCCAAGTCCAAGCCTTACGTTCCGCCTGCCAAGCATCCCCGGCGACGGTTTCGTCTCGGCAACAAATCAAAACAACAACCCACCAATTCGCCGGGGTGACATTTCTACTTTGCGCGCAGTGGGGACATTTCTACTTTGGGCTAACAGATCTCCATCGCCGAGGGGTTGTGCGTCACCGTTTTGGACGAACGCCGCCGCAGGAAATTCGGCGTCTCAATGAGGTCGAAATCGGTTTGAAACCGATTAGCACTGATTCGATTTATCAAGTTTCCACCTTTTTGAGAACCGTCGTTTTTGAAACGCCGGCAGCAAACATATCCAACACCCAAAACTTTGGCGCACACTTGGTGCCGCGCGACTCATTGCCGACCTTGCGCGAGTTACATGAACGTTTGCGCGCGGTCTGTGGCGACAGCAACCCACCACAGAGCCAGTTGCCCATCGCGAGTTATCGCGAGCAGATCCAAACCTGGTTGGAGCAGGGACTGCGCCCCGCGCCATTTTCAAAAATTGAGTCCCTCGCACAACTCATCTCGACAAATCATGCGCCAGGACACAACTTGGTGAAAGCAACTACTCATCGTGCTGATGCAGATGAGCGACTTGGCAACAAGCAACATTGCAATGTAAACCGCAAATTGGCAGGTCCGCCAATTACGACGCGGACGCGCGCGCGCGCGCCTTGTTCACCGCTTCGATAAACGCGCTGGCGCGACGCGTCAACTCGTGCCAATCTTTCGCCTCGATCAATTTTGGATTGACCAAACTATTGCCGACGCCTAACGCGACTGCGCCACATCGAATAAACTCGGCGGCGTTGTTCACATCCACGCCGCCGACCGGCACAATTTGCAATTGCGGCAAGGGCGCGAGAATCGCCTTGACGAGATTGGGTCCACCTACGTCCGCCGGAAATAATTTGATCATATCTGCGCCTGCTTGCCACGCGGTCAACATTTCGGTCGGCGTGTAGCAACCTGGGATGACCGGAATGTTGTAGCGATGGCGCAACGCGATGACATCCAAATTTAAAGTCGGCGCGACAATGAACTCTGCGCCAGCGAGAATTGCCGCGTGCGCGGTTTCGGGATCAAGCACGGTGCCTGCGCCGAATAAAACTTGGTCGCCGAATTTCTTTGTCGCTTCAGCGATCACGTTCAACGCGCCCGGCGTATTCATCGTCACTTCGATGGCGCGCACGCCACCCTGATAGATCGCCTCTGCCGCCGCGACGAGATGATCGGAATTGTGCGCGCGCATAATCGCGATGATGCCGGTCTCACGAATCAATTGCAACTTGGCTTGCTTGTCCATATTTTTCTACCGTGAAATGCGAACGTGCGAACCACTCGCGTCTTCGTTCATCAGCGCGCTCACTTCGGCGCGATCCAGAATCGGCAGGTCGAACATCAAGGTATGTTTGAGCCGCGTGCACGCATCGCCGACGAGCACGCCTTTCGTGATGCCGGTCTGTCCCAGCCCCTCGGTCAAAATGCCGTAGTAAAAGCCGGCAGTCCACGCATCGCCGCCGCCCAAGCGATCACTAATGCTCATCGGTCGCGGTGCGGGCGACCGGCAAAAATCGTTCGCGTTCGCCGCCGCCGCTTCCCAGCGATGTTGCTCGAACGAATCGGCGTGCCGCAGAGTGATGGCAACGACCTTGACATTGAAGCGCGTTTGAATTTCTTGTGCGAACCTTCGCAGATCGTCGTCGGCAAAATCGCCGGCTTGCCCGGCGAGAATTTGCGCCGCCGAAAATTTGCCGCACCCCAGTCCATAAAATTGCGCCATATCGAAAACGGTGGTGATCAGAATATCCACATCGTCACCCAGGATCGGCGTCATCGTTGTGCGCGCATCGTCGAGCAACCACAACGTACTGCGGTAATTCCAATCGAGTGCGACTAGACAATCCGCCGGTTTGTGCGCGATGGCGTCTTTGAACGCGGCGAGATTATAGTTGGGTTCATAATTGCTGTGCGCCGCCAAGCCAAACGTGATGCCGGTCGTGTGAAAAATGCGCGCGAACTTGAGCGCATTGCGCCAATCCACCATCCCAGCATCGAGTTGCGACGCCGCCGAAAATTTGCGTTGATACACGACCGTATCCTGGCGCGGCGTGCGACCCAGTTCGCAAATCATTCGTCCCATCAAATCGGTTTTGTGCGCCCAGACAAAGTGATCGGTGTTGACGCCATTTTCGCGCGCGATGTTTTGGACAGCGCGACCGTACGGATTGTCCGGGACGCGCGTAACGTACGCCGATGGCAAACCCAGACGCGCAACGCCAAGCGCGACGCTGTACTCGCTCCCCGCCATCGAGAGATGCACGAGCCGCGTGCGTTCGGGACGTTCCAAATCGGCGGGTGTGTCGCGCACCATCACTTCGCCGAGCGCGACGAAAATCGGATCCGCGCGCGCGAATTTTTGCAGATCATCTTTTTCGATTTCGAACGCGCGCGGTTCAGTCATCGTAGCGTCCCAGTTCGCGCGCGAGCGCGATGAATTGCAAATGATTTGCGACGGCGGTCGGCGAGAGCGTGTCTTGATACGGACCGGCGGTCGGCGCGAGAATGAATCGCCCGCGCGGTTTCCACGCTTGAATGATCGCGCGCGTCTCCTCCGCGACCTGGTCGGGCGAACCGTTGATCAACGTATCGTACTGAATGTTGCCGATCAAGCAAACGCGCTCGCCCAAAATTTCCTTCGCCTCGTCCAACGGCGTGTCGCCGACCGGCGGCGCTTCGAGCGGTTGAATCCCGGCAGGTTGCATCTCGACCAGGTCGCGCAAAATTTTGCGCGCGGGTCCGTGATGATGCGTAATCGCAAATCCATCGTAGCGATGAATCAGTTCGATGATCGGTTTGTCATAGCGCGCGATCAAATCGCGAAACATTTTGGGCGAGACCATCGGCGGACTTGCGAACTCGGATCCGACGATAAAAAACGCGGGACCGATCCCTTGATCCAAAAGATATTTCAGATGATCCATCAAGCGTTCGAACATCACGTCGAGAAACTGGGTGATGTGCGCGCGCTCGGCGGCGACCCAGATCAACATCGGTTCGGGATCGCAGTGAAAGTACAGCATCGCCATCGGGTCGCAAAAATTCACCATCATCATCGCGCGCTCGCCGAGTTCGTCGCGATGCCGGCGAAATTCCGCGAGGTCAGGATGGAACGGTTGATACGGAATCGAAAGAACTTTGTCGAGGTCGTCCAGGTTGGCGATAAGCGCTTTGTGTTCGACGCCGTTTTCGGTGCGGCGCGTGTACGAGGTGAGCAAACCGCGCGGCGTCTCGATGGTCGTCTCGCTCAAGCGCGATCCCATCTCGCGCCAAATTTTCGATTGCTTGCGCGCGCTCGCCGGGTCGGAATAAAAAATGCCGGGACTGAACCAATGCCGTTGAAACAAATCGGTGTCCGCCATCACGCGCTCGACGACTGGCGCGTACGACGACGCGGTAAAATAATTTGGATACCAGGGATTGGTTTGATAGATCGGATTGAAGAGCATCCAGATCGGCACGCGGTCAATCGGTTGTCCGCGCAAGCATCGCTCCAAACGTTGCGCTGAAGTTAATGGTTTCATTTTATTTTGCATAGCAGTGCGCTTGAAAAATCGCGGCGGGCGTTGCGCCGTGACGCGCAACGATTTCGATTTCCAAACGCGTCGTCGTGATCGGTTGCGCGAACGCGATCGTGTTGCGCGTTTGATGATTGTCGGTTTGCTCCGCGAGCAATCGTCCCGCCGCGTCGTAGATGCGATAGTGTTTGACGCAGAACGGCATTGCGCGTTCGGGATGTCCGAGGAAGATATTTTCCATCGGATGATCCCAGTCAGTGTCGAAACTCAACTCGACGCGCGCAATCGTTTGCGGTGTGTCCCACTGCAAAATCAATCGGGGCGCGGCATCGTTCAACTCCGCAACCCACGCGTTCGCTTGATTCATCGGGCGCGCGATCCCGTTCGTCACATTTGCCGGCGCGAACGCATCGAGCGGCGGATCAATCGTGATGGCGAGGTTGCGTCCGCCCGGGCGTCGTTCGGGACACCAGAACTCGAACGATTCAACGCCGATGTCTTCCGCCGGAGTTTGCGCGCCAAAATTTCCAACCGCCGGGTTTTGCCGATTCGCGACCGACAAAATGCCGGTAACGCGCTGTTCACTGCACTGCACCGCGACGTTTTCATTTTTCATCAAGCAGTAGAAAACATATCGCGGCGCGTCAATCGTCGCAGAGAAATCCGCGATCACGGTTTGGTTTTCGCCGGGTTCAAGCGCAATCGTTTGACGACCCAGGATCACATCGGGCGTAAAATTATCCGGGCGATTGCTCGTTCGCAATTCGAACTGCAACGTCGTGGCTTGCGCGACGTTGACGATGAACGACACGCGCGGCGCACGTCCCGCCCCGACCGGTAACATCTGTGCCCACGATTGCGCGAGTGTTACGAACGGTCCGGTCGGATCCAAGCGCGCCAATCGCAATTGACTCGACGCGGTAATCGTGGCGTCGCGCGCGAGGTCGTTCGCATCGTTCAAACGCAATCCTGGGATGAATTGTCCGGCGCGCATCAACTCGATTTGTAATTCGCGCATCCGCGCCGGCTCTTTCAAATCGGCGGGCAGTAATTTTTCGCGCGCGCAAATTGCGGACGCGATGCCAACGGCTTGCGCGGAATTGGCGCACGTCGCTTGCACGCGCGTCGAACCGAACGCGACGTGCGACACGCTAATGATGCGCCCGGCGAGAAACAGGTTTGTGATGTTGCGACTGTACAAACAGCGGTACGGAATTTGATAGACGCCGCGCGAATGCCATTGATTGCAACTCGGCTTTTCGCTAAAGATGCCGTCCGCCGGATGCAGGTCAATCGCCCAACCGCCGAACGAGACCGCGTCGTAATGTTCGCGTTGCTCGATCAGGTCTTGCTGGCGCAGAATATAATCGCCTTCAAAGCGGCGGCTCTCGCGTTTGCCGGGAATCGCGCCGACCCATTCGAGCGTCAACGTTTCGGCTTCGGGAAACTTGCCGGAATTTTTGATATAGTTCCACGCGCCGTAAACGATGCGCCACAATTCCCATTTGATTTTTTCGGTGTCGTGCACCGTATCGAGCCGACCACCGTACTCGATCCACCACAGATAACTGCCATGTTCTTTCGCGTTGAACTTGTGATACTTGGGAATCTTCGTCAAATCGTCGAGCGCGAAACTCGGCGGAAAAAATTTGACCGGCTTGCCGACATCTTTGCTGTAAAAGAAAATCGAGTGTCCCAGCAATTCGCCGTACTCTTGCGTCGGCGCGAATTTTTCACCAAATTCCTGGGTCGCTTCCGCGCCCATTCGAAACGCCGCGCCCGCGAGAAACCCGACCGCGCCATCGCCGGTCGCATCGCAAAAGAGCGGCGCGTGTACATCGTAGAGCGTCTCATTTTGACTGCAAAACGCGCGCACCGATTCAATTGTGTCCGCGTTCGATTTGTTGACTTGAATGACAGCCGTGTTGAGCAAAAGCGTGATGTTCGATTCGCAAATTACTTTTTCCAAAAGAAGTGCGTCGAATAAAATCGGATTGCCCTCCGGGTTGCGGTACATATTCTCGACGAGAATCTCATCCGTTACGCCGCCCTCGCGCGCCCAACGATTGTTGTTGCCCATGTGCGAGGTCGCGCCGAGCACCCACATTCGCACTTCGCTCGACGCGTTGCCGCCCAGCACCGGACGATCCTGGATCAGCGCGACGCGAATGCCCGCGCGCGCGGCGGTGATCGCGCAACACGTTCCCGCCAAGCCGCCGCCCGCGACGACGAAATCGCAATCCATTCGTTGAAGCAGAAACTCGCGCTGTTCAACCGGTAATTCTTTTTGCATCCTTCACCACCGAATATTTATCCGCGAATAACGCGAATCGTCGCGAATTTTTTTCCATTCGCGTTATTCGCGGATAAAAATTTTTACTGTCTGTTTGCCATCGCCTCGTCAATCATCGCTTGCGCGTCGTAGCGCGGTTTGTAACCCAGTTCCGCGCGAATTTTCGCGACGCTGGTGTCGTAGCGGTACGGGCGAAACGGCAAGTTGACGCGCGCATACGGAATGCCCAAGCGTTCGGACATGTACGGAATCATTTCGCCAAAGTTGAACGGACCCGCCGGGCCCAAATTGTACGCGCGACCAATCGCCGCCGGTTTTTCCATTGCGAGAATAATTCCATCCACCAAATCCTGGGTGTGAATGATCGTCATTTCGTACGGCACGCCTTCGGGACTGCACGCGACAAAAAGTTGATCGCCGCCGGTCGCAATCGCTTCGAGCGCGCGAATCGCTTGCTCCGCCAGCGGCGTCATCGGATTCGTGCGGCGCAACGCGGCGAGACGCGGTTGCACGAAAAAGCGCGTGCTCGAGTACTCGCTTTTCGGATCAATCAATTCCGCCGAATCTTGTACGTGCGCGAAACGCAGTGACACGGCGGGGATTCCAAACTTGCGTTGATAAAACCACGCCATCTCTTCGCTCGCAAGTTTGGCGTAGCCGTAATACGTATCCGGTTCGGTTGGGCAGTACTCGTCCACCGGATCGTACGGCGCGTGCGAGTCGGGATACACTTGACCACTGCTCGCGTAGACAAAGCGTTGAAACTTATGCCCGCTCCATGCCATCGCTTCGAGCACTTCAAACGTCGCGCGCAGATTGACGTCAATGATGCGGCGCGATTGGCGATCATCGAACAGGATGATACCGGCGATGTGCAAAACCGCGTCCACATCTTTGACCGCTTCTACAATTTTTTGTGTGTCGAGCAAATCGCCTTGCACAAATTCATAACCGGGCGCAAGCAATCCATCCGGCGCGCGCACATCCATCCCGCGCACCGTGTAGCCACGCGCGAGTAGAGTCGCGACCAAGCATCGTCCCACGCGCCCTTGCGAACCTGTCACCAGTACTTTCATTACGATTCCTTTCTTAAAATAATGGGACGCGGACGAACACGGATCTATTTTTTCCGCGTTCGTCCGCGTTTGTCCGCGTCCAAAAATTCTTTGCTATCGGCGTCACCATTTAAAACACGCATTACAATCGAAACAGTGGTTCGAGTTCCTGCAGAACCGCGTCGAGTTCTTGCAAATCAAATTCGTCGAGCACACCCGCGCCAGCGGCGCGCGTCGTCGTGTAATCAATCACACCGCGCCGATGCAGAACGTACTTGTACACCGTGAAACTGTACAGCGATTCGATGTTGAGCAGAGGCAACAATTTCGTAAAGAACGCGCGCGCCTCTACCTCTTTGCCGCTGTCGAGCAAATCCCAAAGTTGAACGTGCAGATCAACGACCTCACACGCGGGCATCGTGCCGCACGCGCCGCGCCGATACTCATCGAGCAAATAGCGTCCCGCCGCGCCGCCCATCACGCCTTTCAAACGCGCGCCGGTCTTTCGCATCACCGTGGTCATCATTTGACCGGCGGGCACGGCTTCTTCTTTCAAGTACTCGACGTGATCGAGTTCACAGATCATCCGACTCAACAGATCAGCGGACATTGGTGTGCCGACCGGCGCGATGTAATCTTGAATGAAGATCGGAATCGTCACCGCGTCCGACAGCGCGCGAAAGTATTCGTAGATTTCGGCGGGTGGCGCTTTGCGAACGTACGGCGGCATCGCGATCACCGCGTCTGCGCCAACCGCTTCGGCGTGCCGACTCAACTCGACCGCGTGTTTTGTTGAAACGCCGGATGTGCCGATGACGACCGGGATGCGTCCGTTCGTTTGGGCGATGATGATCTGCGCGACGCGTTGGCGTTCGTCGTCGGTAAGCGTGTAAAACTCGCTCGCGTTCACTGGCGCAACAATTCCGTGCGCGCCACCCTTAACGCAAAAATCTACGCAACGCCGCAAACTCGCTTCGTCTAATTCGCCTTGCCTATCGAACGGAGTGACCGGAATCGCAAACACGCCGCGAAAGTTTTTAGCTGACATTCGTTTCCTTTATCTGCCACAGAGAACACAGGGAACACAGAGAAATTATTTTTTCTCTGTGTCCTCTGTGATCTCTGTGGCAAAATAACATTGTCAAGATATTACACTTGCCACTGGCGTAACGCGTTTTCGTCAACGACGATGCCCAACCCAGGTTGCTGGGTCATCCGAATAAACCCGTGATCCCAATCGAACGGCTCGGCGAGGATGCCGTTGCCCAACGCGCTTTGTTCGAGGGGCCACTCGCACATCATAAAATTCGGTCCCGCCGCCGCCCATTGCAGAGACGCCGCCATATAAATCGCGGTGCCGATGCTGACGTGCGTCGTGAACGGTACGCCGTACGTGTCCGCCAAATCTGAAATACGTTTACACTCGCTAATGCCGCCCGCGCGTCCAACATCCGGTTGAATGAGATCGAGCGCGCCCGCGCGGAGAAAATCGTTATAGTGCCAGCGATTACACAAGCATTCGCCGCCCGCCACAATGATGTCGAGACTCGCCGCGAGTTGCGCGTACCCTTGCAAATTTTCCGGCATCAACGGTTCTTCGAGCCACAACGCGCCCTCCTCTTGCATCATGCGCCCGGCTTGCTTGGCGAGCGCGAGATCGTACGCACCATTCACATCAACCGAAAGCGAAACGTTCGGTCCGACGGCTTGCCGCAGGACGCGCAACGCGTGGCGATCTTGTTCGAGATCAATTCCCAGTTTCACTTTGATCGAACGATAACCTTGTTCCGCGAGCGAACCGGCGTACTCCGCGAGTCCGTTCCACCCGGCTTCGCCGGCGGAGACGTGCACGCGCGGCAAACTCGATGCGTACACCGGAATGCGATCGCGCATTTGTCCGCCGAGCAATTTTGCAATCGGCGCGTTGAGCGATTTGCCGACGACATCCCACAGCGCGATGTCAATGCCGCTCATCGCTTCGAGCATAAATCCGGTCGAGTGCCCGCGCAGGCGCATCGTCGCGTACATCTCTTCCCAGATCGGTTGAAGATCGAGCGGGTCGCGCCCGTACACGATTTGCGCGAGCAAATGATCAATCACCGCTTTGCTCGCTTCGGCGCCAACCGGCGTGTGCGCTTCACCCCAGCCCACAATCCCAGTATCAGTTTCTAATCGCACGATAACCGCATCGAGCGAGTTGACGTACAACGCGCGAAATCGCCAGATCGGTGGATACTCGGTCGTGACATCGCCGGGATGATCCGCCGGCAAACCAGGATGAACCTGGGAATCCTTCGCCCAAAAGCCCGCGCCCCAAAATGGTTTGTTCCCTTCGAGCGGCGCGCGCACGACAAAGGTCTGAACATCTTTGATTTTCAACGTGCCTCCTTGAGGACTTCCGGGTTCATCAATCCCGCTGGCGTTCGTCCGTCCAAAAAATCTACGATGCTGGCAACCGCGCCCTGGGTCGTGCGCCACAATGCTTCGCGTGTGAATGCGCCGATATGCGGTGTCGTGATCACATTCGCGCGATGAATGAGCGCGCGCGCCGGTTGATGCTCGTTGACGTGCACATCGAGCGCGGCACCAGCGAGGTGTCCCTCGTCGAGCGCGGACGCCAGCGCGATTGGATCAACGACGGGACCGCGCGAGGTGTTGATCAAAAACGCGCCGCGTTTCATTTGGCAAATCGAACTGGGATTGATCATCCATTGCGTCAGCGGCGTGAGCGGAACGTGCAGAGTGACGAAATCGGATTGCGCGAGGAGTTCGTCGAATGAAACGAACAGGATGTCGTGTTTTTCCGCGAACGCGTGATCCGGCAAAATGTCGTTTGCGATGACGCGCATTTCAAACGCGAGCGCGCGCGTCGCAACTTTTTTGCCGATGCGACCCAGTCCGATGATGCCGAGCGTCTTGCCTTCGAGTTCCGATCCTTGCTCGCGCTTCCATTCGCCGGTTTGAAAAATCATGTGATGCGAAACAACACGCCGAATCAACGCAATCGCGAGACCGAGCGTCAATTCGGCGACGGTTGTGCTGTTCGCGCCGAGCGGCGCGGTGACAAGCACGCCCGCGCGATTCGTCGCGTCGAAATCCACATTGTCCATTCCGACGCCGTTGCGCGCGACGACGCGCAGAGTCGGACACGCCGCGATTACGCGCGCCGAAATCGGATCGAGTCCGACAATCGCGGCAAACGCATCGTCAATCAACGCGATCAACCCAGGTTCATCGAGCGGGTACGCGCCGCGATTGAAAATCGTTGCGACGCCGCGTGCAGTGAGCGGCTCGAACAACGTCGGGAATTGTGCGAGCATCGGCGGCGTGACGATAATTTTTTTAGACGGCATATTGTCTCATCGCCGTCTCGTCAATTTCGATGCCCAGCCCCGCGCCTTCGGGCACCCAGAAATAGCCGTCCTCAACCCGGAACGGCATACGAATAATCGCGTTGCCCAACGGATTCGCGCCGTACCAAAATTCCATTACCGATTGATTTGGCAAAGACGCGGCGAGGTGAACGCTCGCGGCAAAATGGATCGCCGAGCCGATGCTGACGTGCGGCGTCGCGGCTTTGCCGAACACGTCCGCGAGTTGCGCGATGCGTTTCGATTCGGTGATGCCACCCGCGCGACACACATCCGGCTGAAGCACATCGAGCGCGCCCGCGTTCAACAGATCGCGCATCTGCCAGCGATTGAAAACCAGGTCGCTCGCAATCGGCAGATCAATCGCGCGCGCGAGCCGCGCATAGTTATCGAGTTCTTCCGGGGCGAGCGGCGCTTCAAGCCAACCGACGCGCAAGCGACTCAAGCCGCGCGCGAGTTCAATCGCGTCCGGCAAATTGTACATCGCGGCGGCGTCGGTAAAGATCGTAAAATCGGGACCGAGCGTTTCGCGCACGATGGCGACCGAACGCAGATCGCCGGCGACGCCCAGCCCAATGCCCATCTTGACCGCGCGGAATCCGCGCTGGCGCACGTCTTCGGCTTTGACGCGCAATTGATCCCAGGATTCCGTCGGCGCATCGGCGCGCACACCGGGAATCCCCGACGCGTAAATTTTGACGCGTTTGCGAAATCGTCCGCCGAGCAGTTGGCACAGCGGAATGTTCAACGCCTTGCTACTCAAATCCCACAGCGCGATGTCAATGCCACTGATCGCTTCCATCCAAAAACCGGTGTGATGTCCGCGAATCCGCATCGCGCCGTACAAGCGTTCCCATTGCAAAACTGGGTCGGTCGGATCTTGTCCGATCAACAACCCAGCGATAAGATCGCGAATGATCGTCGCAGTGACCGAAGGCGCGACCGGTGATTTGGCTTCGCCCCAGCCGACGAGTCCGGTGTCGGTGGTGATTTTGACGATAGTCGTGTCCACGCTTTCGGAGTACGCCGCGCGACTGCGCCAAAAGTACGGATACGCAGTGCGATCATCGGTCGTGGGCAGACCAGGTGCGCTGTTCAACGCGGGCTTGTTGCGTCCCCAGGATTGGTTGCCCCAGTACACCTCGCCCGCGCGCATCGGCGCGCGCACCGGGATCGCTTCAATTTGTGCAATCTTCATTTACGTTCCTTGTTATCCGCGAATAACGCGAATAACGCGAATAACGCGAATAAAAAATCATTCGCGAAGATTCGCGCGATTCGCGGATAAAAGTGATTTTTACTCATCCGCGTAAACCGCCCAACGCCAAACCGCCGCGCAGAAATCGTTGCAGAGTAACAAAGACGAGCAGAGCCGGGATCGAAGCGATGACCGATGCCGCCATCATTTGCTCGACCAGAATCACGTACTCGCTCGTGAACGAGAACAAGCCGAGCGAGACGACCCAGTTGCTTTCACTGCTCGTCAGCACGAACGCGAGCAAGTACTGATTCCAACTTTCGAGAAACGCGAACAACGCCGCCGCGGTCAATCCTGGGACGGCGATGGGCAAGGTTACGCGCACGAACGCGCCTATCCGACTGCATCCGTCCACCATCGCGGCTTCTTCGAAATCGCCGGGGATGGTTTGCAAATAACCCCACAGCATCCAAATCGTGAACGGCAAGAGAAACGTGACGTACGCAATCGTCACGCCGCCGAGCGTGTTGAGCAATTTGTACGTGCGAAAGATCAGGAACAGGGGAATGACGAGCGAGGTGACCGGCAATAACTGGGTCAGCAAAATCGAAAAGATGAAGCCGGTGCGACCGCGAAAACGAAAGCGCGTGATGCTGTACGCGGCGAGCAGTGCCAACGGAATCACAATTGCAGTCGAGGCGGCGGTGACGAGAAAGGTGTTGAACACCCACAGCATCATCGGCTTGCGTAACAGCAAATTGATGTACGCTTCGCCGGTGATGCCGGCGGGAATGAACAAGGTGTGCCGCGCAAAACTCGCGCCCTCGGGTTGGAGCGACGCCATAATCATCCAGTAGAACGGATAAAAGATTGCGCCTGCCGTCGTGATCACGATTAGCGCGAAAGCAAATCGCGCAAGGTGTTTGTTGAGAGTTGGAAGAGCTTGCCTCATTCTACAACTCCTTGCTCTTTGCCGATCAAGCGAAAATAGACGACGACGAGTCCGATGCTCAGAATGAACAGCAAGGTCGCGAGTGTGGACGCGGTACCGAGCCGGTAAAACTTGAACGCCTCTTCGTAGATGAATACCGAGAGCACGCGCGTCGCGTCGCCCGGTCCGCCCTGGGTCAAGACCCAGGCGAAGGTGAACACCTTGAACGCTTGAATCGTCAGCAAAACGAGGACGACGAAATTGACCGGTTGCAAACTGGGAAACGTGATGTGGCGAAAACGCGCCCACCAGCCCGCGCCATCCACTTGCGCTTGTTCATAGAGTTCCGGCGAAATGCTCTGCAAGCCGGCAAGAATCAGCAACGTCGCGGTTGGAAAAAATCGCCATGAGGTCGCGATGACGATGGCGATCATCGCGGTGCCGTACTGGTACAGCCACGACACGCCGGTTTGAATGACGCCCGCGCGTTTGAGAATTTCGTTTACGGGTCCGATCTGCGGATTGAACATAATGTACCAGATCAGCGTCGTCACCAGCCACGGCGTCGCCCAGGGCACGACGATGAGCGCGCGCGCCAAGCCGCGAAAACGAAAATCCACGTTGAGCATCAACGCGGTGACGAGACCCAGCAAGAAACTAAAGATGACGGTGCCAAGCGTGTAGGAAACCGTCGCCCCGAGTGAACGCCAAAATTCCGGGCTGTTGAGCACGTTCGAGTAATTCGTCAACCCGATGAATTTCGCGTTGTCGGGACGCAAAAGATGAAATTCAAAAAAACTCAATCCCAGGGTGTACACCATCGGATACAAAATGACGACGCCGATGGCGATGAGAGCGGGAGCGAGCAAAAGATAGGGCAACGCTCGGGAGAGCAGAGTTTCGAACCGCGAATGCGAATGGGGTGGGGAAACAAGCGAAACAGCTTGGCTCATCGTTGAGACTCCATATCCGCGATGAGTAGAGGCGAAACATCCTGGGAGGCCCTAAAGGTTTTTTGGGGAAACCTAGCGATTTTTCTTTGGACTTGGTTTGTTCAACCGGCGTGTCACTTTGCCGAGAAAACCTTTAGGGTCTTTAAGGATGCTTCGCCCCTACGCGTGCAACCGGGCTATTTGGGGAACAACTTTTCGACTTCAGATTGCGCTTCGTTCATCGCTTGCTCGATGGGCTTGTTGTTGTAGAAAATGTCCGACAGTTTGGTGTTGATGATTTTTTGCACGGCGTCGTACTGCACTTCCAAACCGGGTGGCGCAACCGGCACGGCTTTGGGCAACTCTTGGGCGAACACACTGAACCACGGATTGGTCTGCAAAAAGTCCGCCGGCACGGAACCTTCGTACGGATAGATCGTGCGGCTACTTTTGGTCCACACTTGTCCCCAGGTCGGGTCGGCGATGAATTTGAGGTACTCGCACGCGGCTTGCGTGTTCGGCGATTTGGCGGCGATGCCGATCAAGTTGTTGATGCCGCCGGTCGCGGCGTGATTGTCGGTCGGGATCGGATAGATCTTGGTGTTCTTGAGTACTTCGGGGGCTTGCCCTTCGAGGACTGCCCAGTACCACGCGCCGTCAATGCTCATCGCGGCTTTGCCTTGATTGAACCACGCGTACTGTGCCGAGGCGTCTTTCACGCCGGCGGGCATCCACTTGTTGTCGAGGATTTCCTTAAAGTCCTTGATGCCGGCGATCACTTCGGGCGAATTTAACGCGGGCTTGCCGCCTTTGGAAAAATGTCCGCCGCGTCCGGCGATGAACACGAGCACGCCTTCGTACAAGCGCGAGTGTGGCAGATTCGTCATCACGATGCCGTACTGATCTTTGGCGGGGTTGGTCAATTTCTTCGCGGCATCTTTGAACTCGGCGAGGTTCGTCGGCACTTTGACGCCGGCATCGTCGAAGAGTTTTTGATTCACAAAGAGCTCGAGCGTACGCGCGGAGAGATTGAGCGCATAGATCTTGCCGCCCTTGACCGCGTAGGTTTTCTGATCCTTGACCTTGTCAGGAATGGTCGTGCCCTTGAAGCACTCGTCGAGCGGCATCAGCACGCCCTGCTCCATGTACTGAAACACGTTAAAGCCGGTGACTTCGATCAGATCGGGCGGCGTGCCGGCGACGATTTCGGTATTCAATTTATCCCACAGCGTATCAATCGCGAAACCGAATTTCTCGAACGTGATATGGGGATTCTTCTGGGTGAACGCCGCGGTCGTGCCGTCCCAGAATGGTTTGTACGCCGGATCATCCCACTGCCACGACGCCAAACGCAATTTCGCCGGCTTGACTTCCGGCACTTTGGTCGCTTGAGGCGCGGCAGGTGGCGCGGTCGGTGCGGGTGCAGACGTGCACGCCGCGAGCGCGATCAGCGTAAGCAATAACAGCGTGAACAAAAAGAACCGTTTCATTTGAAATCCTCCTCCTTGGGGTTTCTCACGTCGAGGCGTTGCGAGATTGGCTCCTCGACGGTACTTGCAAATTCCCAGCCCGATTGCCGGGAATTTCGAATCGCTAACTGGGTTGAGCTTTGCGCGCTTGCGATTGAATGTCGGCGAGCAAGGAAGCGCGCGAGCGGCTCAGATGTTGGCGCACTGCGGTTTGCAACGCGTCCGCGTCGCGCCGCTTGAGCGCGTCGAGAATCGCGCGATGTTCGATGCGTTCGGGGGAACTGCGCGCGCGCCACGTCGTCGAACGCGCGTGAATCAACGCGATGTGAATGTGCGCGTGGAGTTGGTTATATAGTTCGGCTAGGGTCTGATTGCCGCTCAACTCGATGAGCCGGCGATGAAACGCGGCATTCTTTTTGGCGTGCGTGTCCACGTCGCTGGCTTGCTCGATCTGCCGAACGATTTTTTCCAATTCGGCGACCTCGTCATCCGTAAGATGCTCGATAATCGTTTCGGCGGCGAGCAGTTCTAACGCGCGCCGAATCGCCAGCACTTCGCCGATCTCTTGCTCCGCGACGCGCGTGACATAGGTGCCGCGGCGCGGTTGAATTTGCACGATCCCTTCGGTCGCCAAGCGCGCCAACGCAACTTTGATCGGCGTATGACTGGTGCCGAGTTGACGCGCCAGCGCGTCCACATTCAATTTGTCGCCGGGTGGAAAACTACCGCTGAGGATTCGTTCGCGCAGTAGATCGTAGACCGAATCCGCCAGCCGCGTGGTTTGCAGTGTCGTGAGAGATTCATTCATGGTTGCCGCCGGTTGACAGGGTTGCTTGCGAGGGTATAATCTGAAATCTGAAATCTAAAATCTGAAATTTCACAGATAGTATACCCACGAATCCGGCGTTTGTCAAGAATTTTTTGAATGTCCGGCGAATTTCGGCGGGCGATGAACGCCTACCTACCTCAGGTAGAAACTCGATCAATCGAGTTAGCGTTCAATTGGATCAGAAACGATGGATGAGCGCATCACCCATGTCAGCAACCACATCTTGGCATATCCCTACAAACTGTGGGGCTACGGCGAAGGCATCGCGCTGGAGGCGTTGATCGCGGCAAGCGATTTTTTGTGCGAACCGGCGTACTTGGAATTTGTGGGCGGCTTGATGGATCAGTGGATCGCCGCGCGCAAGGAAATCCCTTTTGTAGATCACGTCGCACCCGGCAAAGCGTTGCTGATGGTGTACCAACGCACACATCGCCCAGAATTTCTCGCGCGCGCGTCTGCGCTCGGCGATTTTTTTCGCGGCTTGCCTACGACCGCGCACGGCGCGCGATTGCATCGTCCCGACCATCCCGATTTCGCGCAGTACGTGTACGTGGATTGCATGGATTTCGACGCGCCGTTTTTAGCATTGCTGGGACAAGTGACCGGCAATCGCGCGTACACTGATCTCGCGGTAAATTGTTTGCTCGGACATGCGCGTGAGTTGTGGGATGCGGATCGGCAATTGTTCTATCATCTCTACGATGCCGGGCATGATCGAGTGAACGGTGCGTTTTGGGGACGTGGCAATGCGTGGGCATCGCTGGGAATGATCGCGACCCTCGAAACACTCGCGCCGGATCATCCGCGTTACGCCGAGATCGCGCAGTTGTACCAGCAACACATGTCCGCGCTCATTGCATTGCAAACGAGCGAGGGCGAATGGCACACCGTTCTGGATCGCGCGGACACGTATCGCGAAGGTTCTCTGCCCGCGATGTTTTTTTGCGCGTTGATGCGCGGGATACGCCTGGGATTGATCGCGCACACACACCTGGATGCGGCGCGACGCGCGTGGCGCGCCTTTGGGCGTCGGTTGGATGCGAATGGTGTACTGCAAGGTGTTTCGTTCGCCACGCCGCCCGGCGACGCGGCGCATTACGCAACAATCGCGACCGGCGCGAATTGTCCGTGGGGGCAAGGGCCTGCGCTCGATGCGCTTTTGATTGGTGAACCGCGCGAATAAACTGGAGGTAGGTTATGTTGTCGTCACGCGAACGCATTAATCTCGCGTTGAATCATCGCGAACCGGATCGCGTGCCGCTCGATCTCGGCGGCAGTCCGGTGAGCGGTATGCACGTCAGCACGGTGTATCGTTTGCGCCAAGCATTGCAACTCGATGAACCTGGGACGCCGGTCAAGGTGGTTGAGCCGTTTCAAATGCTGGGTGAGATCAAACCGGATTTGATGCAAGCGATTGGCGCGGATGTAATCGGTTTGTCCGGCACCAAGACGATGTTCGGTTTCAAGAACGCGGGTTGGAAAACGTGGACGACTTTTGATGGCACGCCGGTGCTTGTGCCTGCCGGGTTCAACATCGAGCCGGAAGCGAACGGCGATATTTTGATGTACCCCGAAGGTGATCGCACCGCGTCGCCGAGCGGACGGATGCCGAGCGGCGGATGGTACTTTGACGCGATTATTCGCCAGCCGCCGCTTGACGAGAACGCGTTGAACATCGCCGACAACCTCGAAGAGTTTGGTTTGATCACGGACGAAGAGCTCGCGCATTTTCAACGCGAGGCGACGCGGCTCGCGACGGAAACGGACAAGGCGATTTTTGCAAATTTCGGCGGCTTGAGTTTCGGCGATATTGGTCTCGTGCCCGCGCCCTGGTTAAAAAATCCGCGCGGCATTCGCGATGTCGCGGAATGGTACATCAGCACAGTGACGCGTCGCGATTACTTGACGCGGCTCTTTGAACGACAGTGTGAAATCGCGCTTGCTAATTTAGCGCGATTATATCAAGCGGTTGGCGATCGCGTTTCGGTCGTGCTCGTATCCGCGACCGATTTCGGTATGCAGACCGGTCCCTTCATCTCACCAAAAAATTATCGCGCGTTGTACAAACCGTTTCACAAGCAACTCAACGATTGGATTCACCAGCACACGCAGTGGAAAACGTTTATGCACTCGTGCGGTTCGATTCTGGCGTTTCTCGACGATTTCGTTGATGCAGGGTTCGACATTCTCAACCCGGTGCAATGCTCGGCGGTGAATATGGATCCGCAATCGCTCAAACAAAAATATGGTGCGCGGATCACTTTTTGGGGTGGCGGAATTGATACGCAACAGACATTACCTTATGGAACATCGGAGCAGGTTCGCACTCAGGTTCGCGAACGAATTCAGATTTTCGCGCCGGGCGGTGGCTTTGTGTTCAACTCGATCCACAACGTGCAAGCGATGGTGCCGATTGAAAATGTGCTGGCACTGTATGATACCGTGCGCGAGTACGGCCGCTATCCGCTCAGACCCTAAAGGTTTTCTACGATCAATCAGTCGAATCTTTTTCGCGCCAATTCAATTTGGATTGCGCTTTTGCTCGCGAGAAAAACCTTTAGGGTCTTTTTTCGGCGAGCATCGCCGGCGTGTGTCCACGCTCGATCAACGCGCGCTGGTTTTCGTTCAACGCGATCCATGGCGCGGACGGTTCGTCCGGCACGCGCGCGAGCGGTCGCCCGTTGAGAATCGTCAGCGTGTTTTGCAACAAGACAGTACCTTCACGCATTTCCATCCGCACATCGTAAAACGGGAAACGCCCGCGGAGCAATCGAAACACGGCTAGGTCGGCAAGTGCGCCGGGGCGCAGGGTGCCAATTTCATTTTGCAAACCCAGGATTTCTGCCGGGCGCGCGGTGGTCGCGCGAATCGTGTCGGGCAGAGACATTCCCAGCGCGAGAAATTTGCTCATGCACGTTGGCAAATCGAACATCGGTCCGTGTATGCTGATCTGATGAATATCCGTTGAGATCACATCCGGCAAAAAGCCGGTGCGCAGGAGCGGTTCGATGATCGCAAACGCGAACGAGCCCGCGCCATGCCCAATGTCCATCACCACGCCGGCATCGCGCGCACGCCGCGCCGCGTCGAGCAAATTGCCGGCGTCGTCCACGATTCGCATCGTGTGCCCGGTCGCGCAATGCGTGAGAATATCGCCGGGACGCATCAACTCCAACACTTGCTCGATCGCGGGCGGTGCGATACCAATATGAACCATCAACGGGCGACTGCATCGATCCGCGACCTGGCGCGCGCGGCGCAATGGTTCGATACCATTTTCACCGACACTGCTCTGGTCAATTCGTGCCTTGACGCCGAAAATAAAATCGGGATACCGATCAATCAGGCGATTGCAGATCTCGACATCGCAATACTCAAGATTGCGCGATTCGCCGCGCGCGGCGATCAATCCGATTGCCGAGATGTTGATCAGCGCGTACACGCGCGCGGCAAATTGCTTGATCGCTTGATCGCGCAATCCGGCGAGATTGAATGCGCCGGCTGAACCCGCATCAACCCAGGTTGTTACGCCGGTGCGCGCGGCAACCGGATCGGGGTGAATGCCCCAATACGTTGCATTGTGATAGACGTGCGTGTGCAGATCAATCAACCCCGGCGTTACGATTTGTCTACGCGCGTCAATCACTTGTCGCGCCGCCGTTGCCGGAATATCGCGCGCGACGGCGGCGATGCAATTGCGCGTGATCGCCACATCCATTTGTCCGGCGTAGCCCGCGGCGGGATCGATCACCTCGCCGCCTTGAATCAGTAAATCAAATTGCATGCCCACATTCACTTTCGCCGCAAGTTGGCAGATCAGTTTTGATCGAAATCTCGATCCACCCCATTTTGGACGCGTTTGAATTTTCCGGCAAGAGGAGTAGGATGTTGCAGAACCTCGCGCAAATTGTTTCGCAATTTCAGTTGGAGGGCAACTTGATCGACGTTGCGCCCTACCAATCCGGTCACATCAACGACACGTATGTCAGCCGCTGGCAGTGGCGGAACGCGCAAGTACGGTATATTCACCAACGGATCAACCATCATGTTTTCAAAACGCCGGAAGATGTGATGGAAAATATCGCGCGAGTCACACGCTTCGCGCGCGAACAGATCATTGCCGCCGGGGGCGACGCGCAACGCGAGACGCTCAATCTGATTCCGACGCGCGACGATCAGACTTTTTACAAAACGCCGGACGGGGAGTACTGGCGGACATACGTGTTCATCGAAGGGGCACGCGCGTATGACACGCCGCAAAATCTGGATCATCTCTATCGCGCCGCGCACGCTTTCGGGCGATTTCAAAAATTAGTGAGCACATTACCGGGCGAACGTTTACGCGAAACGATTCCCGATTTTCATCACACGCCCTCACGCTTCGCTACGTTTCTGCGCGCGTTAAAAGCGGACGTTAAGCATCGCGCCGCGTCGGTAAAACCGGAAATTGATTTTGCGCTCAAACGCGAAGCGGAGACCGGGATCATTGTCACCTTACTCGCGCAAGGTAAACTGCCCGAACGCGTCATTCACAACGACACCAAACTCAACAACGTGTTGATTGACGATCAAACCGGCAAAGGCATTTGCGTAATTGATCTCGATACGGTTATGCCTGGTTCGGCGCTGTACGATTTCGGCGACGCGGTGCGTGTGGGCGCGAGCACCGCGTCGGAAGATGAGCGCGATCTCAGTAAAGTAGATTTGAGTTTGGAATTGTTCGAACGTTTGGCGCACGGTTATTTGGATGCCACGCGCAATTTTTTAACTGATCCCGAACGTATGCATCTCGCGCTTGCAGCTAAACTCTTGACGCTCGAACAGGGCATTCGATTCCTGACGGATTACTTGAACGGAGATGTTTATTACAAAATTCAGCGTGCGGATCATAATCTCGATCGTTGTCGCACTCAATTCAAACTGGTCGCGCGAATGGAACATCAAATGGAGCGTATGCAATCCATTGTTGACAGAGGTGCACATTTACTATTTCTCTGAAATTCATACCAGATAACATACGACCGGTGCCCCCTGCCAGCATCGCCAAGTCCGGATCAATACGCTTGCATTTGTCAAGCGCGATCGGACAACGCGTGTGAAAGCGGCAACCGCTTGGCGGTTTCAGCGGACTAGGCACATCGACGCGCGAATTTTGATCGCATTCTGAATGCATATAGCCCGGCGATTCCGCATAAACCGATCAAGATCAAAATGCCGGTCACGCGAAAAACCGTTGGCACGCCCCAGATTTCCGCGATGATCCCCAGCACGACCGGGCTGAGTGTGCTCCCCAAACTTCCCGCCGTGCTTTGAACTCCGACTGCCGTACCGCGCGTCGTCGGGCTGGAGTACTCGGCGATGTACGCTTGCCCCGATGTGAGGAACGTGCCAAACGCGACGCCTTCGGCTAACAAAAGCATGCCCAATAAAAATGGCGCGTCGGTCTGCGCCATTGACACGACCGCGATCATTGCGAGCACCAATGCCGCGCCCATCACCGCGCGACTCGAAATGCGATGCGTGAGCGCGCCGGTCGGTAAGCGCGCCGCGGCAGAGCCAAAGGCGCGCGCGGAGAACATTGAATTGATCGCGGTTTGCGACAAACCGATCTGCGCCGAGTACATCGGAAAAAAATTGACAATCGCGCCGCTGAACGATGTGCTCATAATCAAGTTCGCCAAACTGCCCGCGAGAATGTTTGGATCGCGAATGACCGCGCGCACACTGCTCCATTCGAATTTTGGTTTCGCGATCCCGACCGCGTGAACCGAGTGGCGAATCGTTCGCAATTCTTTCGCGGCAAGCATCATTCCAATCACCGCGATCGCGCTTGCCAGCACATAACTCGCGGCGACCCCGTAATGCAATGCGACGAGCGCGCCGATCAACGGATCGACGCCAAAGCCAACGCCCATCGCCGTCGCATACAATCCGTACGCGAGTCCGCGTTCCGCCGGGGTTACAATGTCCGCAACGTACGCGACGCCAATCGAAAATGTCGCGACCGATCCCACGCCCACCAGGACGCGACCTGGGAATAGAAAATACGCGTTCGGCGCAAGCGCAAACAAAAAGGTCGCAAGCGCGAAACTCGCCATCCCCAGGATTAAAACAATTTTGCGTCCGCTCTTGTCCGATTGCACGCTGATCGGCATCGCAGTAATCATCTGCGTCAAGCCGACGACGCTACTCAACATTCCAATCAGGGTGAGCGACGCGCCCAAATCTTTTGCGTACAATGAAAACGTCGGCGACAAAATCCCGGTAACGAGATCCGCGCAAAAGATCACGAGACATATCATCAACACGTCGCGACGCAACAAGCCGCGCAACGCGCGCCAGAGTGTCATTATCTTCAACCTTGTTCGACAAGACCTGCCTGGTTTTTGGAAACCTGACAGGTCTCGCCGAGATTCATTATCCAACCGGCATCGCGCGACGTTGCCACATGCTAGCAAATCCTAACGCCGCGATCCCGATCATCACGAGCACGCCGGTCGCTTGGAACACGCTCGCGAAACTCCACACATTCGCGACGATGCCGAAAATAAACGGACCGACCGTCGCGCCGATACTGCCCGCCATACTGTAAATACCTATGACGGCGCTGGCTTTTTTCGATATGGTCAAACGCGAAAAACATTCGGCGCTTGTGAATACTGCCGCCGCAAGCGCGTTGGGCAAAATGATTGTGCGGCTGGGTCGCCGTTATCGCGTCTCCGTCATCAACATTGTGTGCCGTCAAGAACAAGTCGCATTGTTGCGCTCCCTGGGCGTGGAATATGTGCTTTAGAGCGATGCTGTAAACTTCGTTATCGAGTTTCGTGATTTGGCACAGCGATTGAATGCGACGCTGATCTTGGATGCAGTGGGAGGAAACCTGGGGCGCCAGTTGCTGGAACTTGCCCCCGCGCCAAGCACCTGGCTGATGTATGCCAATCTTTCAGGCGAAACGCTCGCGCTCGATCCGCATACGTTGTGGGGGGAAGATAAACATGTGGCGGGCTTTTATCTTGGGAACTGGGCGGCGAAGAAGAGTATGCTCCGAACCCTGGGAGACATTCGGCGCGTCCAGCAATTGGCGGCGACTGATCTGCAATCAACGATTCAAAAGCGTCTGCCGCTGTTTGATGTTCAGCAAGCCATTGAAGTCTATCGGAACAATCCGACGGCGGGCAAGGTTCTTCTGATTGCGGATTCTACAATGCTATGAAGACTGTCCCAGGATTTGATTGACCACCTGGTCAAAACTTTTCCCTTGCTCTATAATTTTGATCTCGCGGGAAGCAAATGGTCGCCGTTCTTTTCGGCGACCATTCAATTTATCGCTTTGTCCAATTTCCGTGGGCAAGCGCGCGCTCCCCAAATTCAACACGTCCAATGATTTCACCAAAACTTTTCTGCCGCGCTTGCGCTTGCATGGCTTTAATCTGTCGCGTGCCTAGACTGTGCGTGAGCCGGGCAAGCAATTGTTCCGCGCGCGATTTGGCTTGCTGGGTCGCGGCGGGATGGTTTGCCACACAGATTGAAAATTCCAGCGCCCGTTCAAACTCTTTTGCTTGCGTGTGCAGACTCGCCAGCCCGATCAGCGCATCCAGCACGAGCGGAAGGGCTTGGATTTCCATTCCCATCTTGAGCGCTTCCTCAAAGATCTGTTTCGCCTCAGCTGGGTCATTCTGCGCCACTTTGATCTCCGCCAGATAAACGTGGTTTAGGGCAATGTCCCAGCCCGTGGAAAGTTTGTGGAGCACATCCAAACTCTTGTAGATGAGCGATTCGGCTTCGTCCAAGTTCCCTCGCGCGAACGCGGCTAATCCCCAAAAACGATACGCTGTCCCCATCCCCCAACGATTGCCCGCTTGCTCGCACAACTCGAGACTCTCGCGCATATTCGCTTCGGCTTCGGCATAGCGCCCCAAGTGGACAACAGTCGGACTGAGGAAATTCAAACCCAATGCAATCACTTGGGGATCGCCCAGCTTGCGCCACAGCACAATCGCTTCGACCATCTGCTGATAACCTTCCTCATAGTGTCCCAAGAGACTGGCGATGTAACCTTGATTCAACAACGCGTATGCCAGGAACCAATCATCGTGCGCGGCTTGAGCGCAAGCGTATCCTTCATCGAGTAATGTTCGCGCGCGTTCGATATCGCCATGCAAATGTGCAATGACACTCCGGTATACGAGCGAATGAGTCAACGCGGCTGGGTCGTCGAGTGGACGAAGCAGATCGATGCTCTCGTCAAAAACGGTCACCGCATGTTCGAACTTGCCCCAGCGGAACCAGAGCAACGCTTGTTGCCCCAACGCCTTGCCCAGGATATGATTTCTTTCCGCGTCCGCGGTTTTACATCGTAATTGCTGAACGACTGGTTCGATTTGTTCGATCCCCTCGCGCAACCAGCCCCCGAGTTCAAACAAGCGACCGACCCCAATCACCGCGTCGCCGAGCGCGGAAAAATTTTCGCGTTGTAAAGCGACTGACCACGCGGCGCGCAAGTTGTCGATCTCATCCGTCAACTCGCGCAACGTTTCGCGCAATGCCGCGCTTTTCAAATCTTTTTCGCGACAGCATAATTTTTCCAAATAGTATTCGCTGTGGCGATTGCGAATTGCGGTTTCGCGCGCGGCATCCTCAGCAAGATGCGCTTGCGCGTATTGGCGAATCACTTCGTGCAGATCATAGCGTCCACTTTCGGTGCGCCGCACGAGCGACTTGCTGACGAGCGTCGCCAGCAATGGCAACGATGCGCCCACGATGCGTTCAGCCGCGTCGCGTTGAAAGCCACCCTGAAAAATCGCCAGCCCGCACAACGCGTTGCGCTCATTGCCCGAAAGCAATTTCCACGAATGCTCGAACGTCGCGCGTAAACTTGTATGCCGTCCTGGCACATCGCGTGTCGTGCTTGCGAGAAAATCGAGATTGCGTTCGATCTCGTGCGCGATCTCGGCGAAGGAAAGCATACTGACCCAGGTCGCCGCAAGTTCGAGAGCGAGCGGCAACCCTTCGACCAATTGGCAAATGCGTAATACCGACAATCGCTCTGCGGGTTTGAGCGCAATCCCAGGTTGCACGCGCCGCGCGCGTTGCATAAACAACTCGACCGCGCTCGATTTTTCGACGCGATCAATCTGGCTCGGCGATGGGACGGACAAGCCGCGCAGATCGAATAACCATTCGCCTTGCAGATTCAATCGTTCACGCGAAGTGACGAAGAGTTTGACGTGCGGCGCGCGTTGCAAAATTTCCGAGAACAATTCGCTCGCTTCCAACAAATGTTCCAGGTTGTCCAAGACGAGCAGAATCGTCTTATCTTGCAAATAGCTCAAGAGTTGTGTGCGCGCGTCTACGGTGCCAGAAAATACAAACCCAATCACATCCGCAATTGCAGGAACGACAAATTGATGTGCACTGACCGAAGCGAGCGGGGCAAAGAACACGCCGTCGGAAAATCGTCCGCGTTGAACGGCGGCAGTTTCAATCGCGAGCCGCGTTTTGCCAATACCGCCAGGACCGATGATGGTGAGCAAGCGGCATTGAGGATCGCACAACAAATCACTGAGCGTTTCTATTTCCGCTTCGCGCCCGATGAAGGTTGTCGGCGCTTGCGGAACATTGGAAGGCGGCGTTGGTTGAGCGCGTTGTGCGGGCTCGAGCTTGCCTGCGCGAATCTGTTCGTACAATTCGCGCGTTTCTTTCGCGGGTTCGACGCCCAGCTCATCGGCAAGCACACGGCGGCACGTATCATATTGCCCAAGTGCCGCGCTCCGTTGACCACTCAGCACCAATGCGCGCATCAGTTGGCGATGCGCTTCCTCGTGCCATGGATCCAATGCCAGTTGTCGTGCGGCGCATTGCCGCGCTTGATCGTAATCTCCACGTCGGTCATGATAGCCAGCCAATTGTGTGAATACATCTAGCGCGCGTTGATGGAGCGACTCGCGTTGCGTCACCGCCCATTCTTCAAAGACATCGCTGTCTTCGAGAAAGAATTGCTCCAGAAATTTGGCGCGATACAGTTCGCTGGCTTGTTGCAGATGCTGGGCGCAAGTGTCGCAAAGTTGCGCGTGGGTGGGTTTGTGCGTGGCGACGGCGGCAAGGTGCGCATTAAAAGTGGAGAGGTCAAGTGAGTAATGGCTGGCGGGGTTGAACTGAATTTCTTCGCGGGATATGTGGAGATAAGGAGGCTTGGCTTTTGGATCGCCGATGGCGTGACGGAGAATGAAAAGCGTTTGGCTCAAATTGTGGCGCGCGGTTTGTTCGGGACAATCGGGCCACAAGAGTCCAGTTAATTTTTCGCGGCGATGGGGCACCTCGGCTTGGACGGCAAGGTACACCAAAAGCGCGCGCACCTTGTCCGATCCAAATTTTGTGATTGGCGCGCCATCTTTCGCAACTTGAAATGGTCCCAGCACCTCCAGCGTCAGATGTGCCATCTCTACCTCACCTGCAAGAATTCTGCTTTTGTGGAGCAATTATTTTGGCAATGTCAGATTAGGATGAATCGTTCTGTTCTTGCGGTTTTCTCAAACGGCTGCTTGTTGACCGCGAGCGGTTGACGAGATGTGTCACCACGAGTTGACGTGCACTCTCTGGCGTCAGTTGTGGTATCGGGAGTACAGCCATTAACAAATCGCGCACATTCGCGGTGGAGAGTGCCGGCAACACCTCTAACTCGAATTGTTGCGCTAAACCAGGATCGCGCTGATAAGTCGTCTGCCATTTCAATTTGATGCTCGCGACAAACCAGGTCGCCGCGGCGGTCAACGCCATCTCATGTTCCCAAGCACGATACGTGCGCGCTTGGAAATCATCCCAGCCCAATTCTGACTTGGCGTCTTCATACGCGCGCTCGGTGTAAAACCGCCAGCAACTGCGTTCAATCAAGGTGGACGCGGGGGTGTCGGCGGGACCATTCAACAGACTGTAGGTCATGCGCCCATCGGCATCCCGGCGGATCACCAACCATTCGGCACGCACTTGCATCGTCGGCGTCAAGGTCCACACGCGCACGACGGCGAACTCGGCTTCCAAGATTCCGCGCTCAAAATGCCGGACTGGGACGCGTTGCCAGACCGTCGCCGACCGTCGTCCGATGGCATACGCGGTATATGGTTTGTGCTGACTCTGCACACGGACTCGGGTGTGTTGTCGCCCATGCCATTTGCGGTGCGGTACACCGATCTGCGGCTCGTGCAGATAAACTTGCGTGTTCGCGGGGACTTGAGCGGCATATTTCAAGTGCATTGCATCGAGTTTCGCTCGCCAGTCGCGATTGCGTCCATATAATTCATCGCAGGCAACGGTATCAAACGGCAGACCATTGGCTTGAGCGCACTGGATCATCGCGAGCCCCAAGGCCGGTTTGGTCGCAAAGGTGCGTTCGGGTGGCCGTCCGACCTCCTGGCGCTGGGTGGCATACGCCCGCGTAAACCAGCACGCCGGTAAAAACAATTCGCCATCCACCAATGCCCAGGTGCGGGTCGCCGGATGTGCAAATGCCAAACAGGTAGCGACTTGACTCGGGTCAATTTTGCCCAAGCGCCCGTTATGTTGCCGGGCGGCACCGGCACTCTGGTTACCCGCCTTGGCATCAGGACATTCATCGAGAATGACCAAGCCGCCCGTTTGCAAGGTCGGTTCGTCGCGAATCTCGCGCTGAATTTGTTGAAAGACGGCCTGGGAACGCCAGGGCGACTCGGACATGAAATGTTGGAGCGGTTGACCATCGCGCCGATTCAACCGGCGGTCGATATTCGCAAAGTTGCGTTGATCTTCCATGGTCAACTGACTCCGCCAAAACGTGCGGGCACACTCGCTGGTATCGCGCGTGCGTGTGCGAAAACATGGACGATAGCGTTGCCAGAAAGCATCGAGATCATCAGCGAGTTGCTTCACGGCATCGCTGGGTACGCCCCAGCGATCGGGATCGAACAGATTGGTCGAGAGAGAAGTAGCGTCATTCTCTAATCAATGCCACAACTCGCTACAATTGTCCAATTCAGAACGTTTGTCTAATCTGACATTGCCAAACTATTGAGACATAGGTTCTGGTTTTGACATCCCATACGCACGCGAGTACAATCGCGCCAACCTGCTCTCGTCCCAGTACGCATCCTTGTTCGTCGGAGTCACACCCATGCTCGCCAAAGTTACTTCTTGCGCCGTCGTCGGTCTCGACGGCGCACTCGTGGATGTTGAAGTAGACATCAGCAACGGCTCGCCTGGTTTTACCATCGTCGGTCTCCCCGACGCGGCAGTCCAAGAATCGCGCGAACGCGTCCGCGCCGCGATCAAAAACTCGAATTTCTTCTACCCCTTCAACAAACGCATCACCGTCAACCTCGCGCCCGCTGATCTTCGCAAAGAAGGTCCCGCGTACGATCTCCCGATCGCGGTCGGCTTGCTGATCGCGTCCGAGCAACTCTCCACCGATTTGTCGCGCACGCTCGTCATCGGCGAATTGTCACTCGATGGCATCGTGCGGCACACGAACGGCGTTCTGCCGATGGCGGCAGTCGCGCGCGAACGCGGTTATTGCGATTTGTTCGTTCCTGCGAGCGACGCGCCTGAAGCCGCGCTCGTCCCCGATCTGAATGTCTTTCCGATTGAAACCTTGTTCGCGCTCTCCGCGCACATCAACGGAATGCAACCGCTCGCACCCTATCGCGCGACGCGTGATTTTGCTCCCGACATCGCGCCAAGTTACGCGACCGATTTCGCCGAAGTGCGCGGACAAGAACACGTCAAGCGCGCCTTGGAAGTCGCCGCCGCCGGGCAACACAATTTGTTGATGAGTGGCCCGCCCGGCGCAGGCAAGACCTTGCTCGCGCGATCGTTTCCTTCGATCTTGCCGAACCTCACCCTGGAAGAATCGTTGGAGATCACGCGCATCTATTCGGTGAATGATATGTTGCCGAGCGATTCGCCTTTGATCCGGCATCGTCCGTTTCGCGCGCCGCATCACACGATTTCGCATGCGGGCTTGGTCGGTGGTGGACGGTGGCCGCGCCCTGGGGAGATTTCACTCGCGCATCGCGGCGTTTTGTTTTTGGATGAGTTGCCGGAATTTGATACGCGTTCTTTGGAAGTTTTGAGACAACCGGTAGACAACGACTTGCATTCGTAACGACTTCCAGTGCTTCAACCACGGGGTTTTGACCACGTTGGCGAAATTCTTAATTTGTTCAAATGCGGCAATTTCCACGCCAGGATGAAGTGACCGTCAGCTTTCCCTCTGGCATATCTCTCACCATAATAAAAACGCGACAGGTACAATCCTGTCGCGCCCAAATTTGATCGCGGGTTCAATGGGCGTCGATTACTCGCTGGTAAAATCCGGATCATAGTCGCCGCAACATCAAATCACATACGAAGGGCTTCCATATCGCCACCCGCTGAAGTGTGCCCACCATAACCCATCTTCGATCAAATGGCAAATTAGAATTCGCCATTGCTCTATCAAGTGCTTGGAAAATCGCGGGTCAGATTCTCATCTAACATGGGATTATCCCAGGAACATTCTGACCAAGCAATTCTCAGTCCTACCGATAAGTGTCTCCACATCGAAAACGACATGGCTTGGCATTTTCGATGTCTGCGCTTGGCGAAATTATGAGCCCATGCGTAACATCGTGTGCGTCCTTGCCCCCTATCACCTGATGGCGAACTGAACGAATAGCAAATATGGGCTCTACAGGCTTTGATGTAGAAAATCTATTCGGCTCGCCAAATTCGGCGCGAAGATTGGCAAAAAACCCAATTCTACACTAAGTCGGAAGACCCATTGATTGTTGTGCGTGATCGACCATACTGCCAAAGCCGATGCACACGGGTGGCAAGCCATTCGCCAGAAAATCGAGCATGGTTTTCTCAGGCTGATAGTCGCACACTGTATCGAGAAACCAGTAACCGACGATTTGCTGGTACTCCGTCCAATCGGCGGGCTTGGGAATGACCGATGGACTAAAACCGTAGATGATCGGACTTGGTTTTGACGGCGAATCGAGTAACCAGTAATCACGCGCGGTCAAAGAGCGTAAGTTCAAAACTTCTCTGCGACATTCGTTGATGAACGGCAACATCATTGTAAAGAACAATTGATTGGATAGTTTGGTCGAAAGACAGTTACCCGCTCCTCTGCAAGGCAACCAAGTCGGCAGAATTTTTCCTGATGCAGCGGGCAAGTGCCGCGAAGGTGTCACGTGCCAGAGATAAGTTGCCAATGCAGGCACACCCAGTTTCTCGGCGACGTGCCAACCCGCGAACGACAAACCCGAATTCAGCAACACCTCCGCATCACAGTTGGCATCGAGCATTGCTTGAAACAAGTCGCGCAACATCGACGTCAAATTTTCTTTCATCCAACGATTGATGCGGATGAAATAGACTTTATGCGGAATAAGAGTATGCTATCTGCATGCTCACATATGACAAGTTAAAACTCAATCGGCGCAAGTTTCTTGCGCTCACAGGTCTAACGCCAAAGGAATTCGAATTACTGTTGCCAGCTTTTCAGCGGGCGTATGCGCGACGTTATCCGCGAAATCAAACGGTCCGTCAGCGGAAACCGGGCGGTGGTCGCAAACCCTCACTGGACAGCCCAGAACAGCAATTGTTGTTCGCCTTGGTGTATCTCAAGACCTATCCGCTCCAAGCACTGTTGGGCGAAGTCTTTGATCTCAGTCAATCGCGCGCCAATCGTTGGATTCACCAACTCTTGCCGGTGTTGCAACGTGCACTCAAAGACGTGGGGGTGCGTCCCGCGCGCGCGCCACGTCAGTTTGCACGCCACGAGCGACGAACCGGTAAACCTCTCGATTTGATCATCGACGGCACCGACCGACGTCGGCAACGCCCGAAAAACCCTGAAAAACAAGCACTTTTCTACAGTGGGCGCAAGAAAACGCACAGCGATAAAAATGCCGTGATTGCGAATCGGAACACCAAACGGATCGGTTATTTGAGCCAAACCTATACCGGCGAGACGCAAGACAAGAAGGTCGTGGATCAGGAACAGATTACCTATCCACGTGGAGCCCGGTTGTATCAAGATACGGGCTTTCAAGGTTATGCGCCCCGTGGTTGCAAGATCTATCAGCCGAAAAAAAACCGCACAAGCGTGAACTGACGCCGGCGGACAAGCGGCGCAATCGTCGCATCTCCCGCGTGCGTGTCCGCGTCGAACATGCGATTGCCGGTGTTAAACGCTCGCGGATCGTCAAAGATGTGCTGCGAAATCGCAAAGTCGATTTCTCGGATTCGGTGATGGAGATCGCGTGCAGTTTGCAAAATTGGCGTGTGCGACACCGCAAGCGACGTCTGAGATGGTGACTCGAAAAATTATTTCGCATAAAGTCTAATTGTTGCCCAGTTCCGACACTGCTTGATCGAGCAACACTTGGCGTGGGTCGATGTCAAGTGGATAAAAATCGAAACCGTACTGTTTGACCCAGGATTCAAAAATCTTATGCGTGACGATGCGAACGGTATGCCCCGCGCGTTGCAAGCCGATGCTCAATGCGATGTACGGTTGAACATCGCCGCGTGTGCCAAAGGTGTTGATGGTAATTTTCATTTGGCTTTATGCTCCAAGATATTCATCCCAACCTTTACTCAACGCGAGTCCTTTCTGCGCTCCACACCGAATCGGCTTGCCATCTTTCAGCAAGAATTCGATGCCGTGATCTTGATCCCAATCACATTCGCCAGCGAGAAAAATATAATTGGTCTGGCAATCGCTGATGCGCGGAATCAGTACCTCGTTGATCGAAAAATGATTCTGCAAATTGTCCAAATCAATTTCGACCTCAAGTTCATCCAGCGTGATGCCCCAATTCAATAAACGCGCTTGCAGATCGCGGCGTGCCCATTCGATCAAATGCGGCATCATATCGGCGGTGAGTTCATCCAACGAGTCGAGTACGGCAATCTGACGTGCCGTAGGTTCTTGATCGTCGTGTTCCGAAATGAAGCGGACAGGCAATTGGCGTCTCAGGCAAGCCATGTATTTCTTTGTTTCCCAAAGCGTATTGAAACTCAAGTTGTATGTCATGGTTGGTCTCCAAAATCCCGCAAGTAATAGCCCTCAACCCACGATAAAATGGAATGTCTGACAACGCCATGGCACGCAGCGGCACACCTGAAATGGCAGCAACATTCACGCAAACCAACCGACAATGCCAAAAGCCGCGCGCGTGCCATTGTCGTGTGTGTGTGCCGTTCGTGCGTGCTTTTGTTCTGCACTTGGCATGTTGAGCATTGCTTGCGTTCTACCCAACAGCACTCTGCGCTTGTCTAACAGGTGCACCACTTTTCACAAGTAACAGTACCAGTACGGCTGCATATACAAACGAGTCGGCTAGGATTTCCAGAGAGTGGGGTATGCGAACGAAAGTGGGCAACCAGTACCCTGCGAGCATCCATAGAAAACCAACCAACACAAACAACGCAAAACCCAGGCGGAGGAAGAGACTGCGTTCAGATTTCTGCCACATCACGGCGACGGGTAAACATGCGAGCAAGAACAGTATGCTGCGCCCAAACAGGGTCGCAAGTAGCCGATCCACAGTCGGCATGGTGAGGCCGTACAGATTCTGCTGATAGTACGATCCCGTGAAGGGAACAACCATTATGCCAAAAATCCAGTAGATGGGCACAAAGGCGACAGCTGCGATGGCGAAACGCCAAACCCACTCCGCAGACGTTCGATGACTCAAGAACTCGCGTACAGCTGCCTTCAGATTCTTTGCTCTAGCGTCGGAGGGAAACAGGAACGCGACCACCACGCCGCAAAATAGAGCAGGCACTGCAAAAGCAACGACCGTGAACCAGAAACCCGTCGCGAAAGTTGCAAAAATTGCGGCTTCGAGTTGCGTGTTCACGGTATATGCTATCCAGGTCAGGAATGAAAGGGCGAAGGCACGCGTGAGAAAACTCCCGCCCAGCCCGCGCGCCAGCAGCGCGAGTGCCAGTGCGAGAAGGGGACTTTCCAGCAAGGAGTAGAGGATAACTGTGGCACTGTCCGCTCCTTGCGGCAAAGAGGGCGGCTGTAATCTCAGGAGCGAAGCCACTATGCCGCCGACGATTATGCCGACAGAGAAAGCGAACCCACCGACTAACAATTTTCCGACATTGACAAGCGCTTGTTTGAATATCATTGAAGATTCTCCTTCCACCTTTGACGTCCTCCTCAAATTGTGCAAAGCACGACGTTGGAGAGCAATGGCATGACGGCTAACACCCGATGTGCGCTGTATGCAAAGGAGATGAATTTGAACTTTTTTATCGAAATGCCCCGATTTCGACGTAATACCAGGTTGCCCCGCGTTGCGCGAAAAACGCGACGATGTTTTCGGCGCTGATCGGGTTTAGCACCGATGCGCTGCAACAACCATAATGCGAAATGTTGGTATAGCCCAAGTCGAGCGTTTGTCCATCATAGATGATTCCCCAGTGTCCCTGTTTGTTAAAAAAATAGAACGATTTGCCTTGCATCAACTGAAAGCCAAAAGTTTCTTGATAGCCGTACTGTCGATTCAGGGATATACCGTCTTGAATGATCTCGCCTGTGATGTCGTACCCTTTGATATTGCCCGCGTTCTATTTTTCGGTTGTATGCGCGACCTCCAAGAGCCAATGGTTGTTATAGCCTCACAATCCCCACAAAGCGGGCACTGGGCCAACGTTGCCTACCGAGACAGTATAGATCCCTTGGCTGTTGCGCGATAACTCGACTACCGCATCGCGACCCAGGTTGGACTGCACCACATTTGCCACGAACGTATTCCCGCCCGACACAAGCGAGCGTTGACTGGCAGATGGCGCGTTGGTGACGCGCTCGCTTCGCTGAACCGCGTGCTTGCGTAGAATTTCTTGTTGCGTACCGTTCACGGGTTCAAACGCGAGTGGTTCAAGTGCTGGCTTATCTTTCAGCGCGTGTTCCTCGATGTTCAACCCAAATGGAATCTTTGCGATTGTCGCTTGCGATGTGCTCGACGATATGGATGTCGGCGTAAATCGAATTGAATCAAGAATAGCTTGCCCCGCCGATTTCAATTGCGTACCATCGGGCGAAAGCAAAAGTGGATGAAAAACGATTTCGTGAACAATACCGTGCGCTGGCACGTGAACACTGAGCCAGTGTTCGCTTTGATTAGGTTGCGTCCACCAAATCGCGATTCCTTCTATCTCCCCCACAATAATTCGCGTCGTAGTGAGTTGTTTAATGTGCCCCACCGTGCGCATTCCGTCGGTCATCACTTGCGTCAGTTCGGCAAGTGTTTGTGGCACATCCGCATTGGAACTCAGATGCAACCAGGTGCGTTCCATCGAGTTGTCAGCGGTCAAGCCAGGTCCCGCGAGAACGACGCCAGGTTGTTTGAGAATGTTCCAATCGGGTGGAAGTGTTATGCCCATTCCCAGTTCGGGGAAATCAATGGAATGGGCTGGCTGATTTTTGGACACAGGCGGCGTATCGCGCAGAGGCATTGCAGTTGTCAGTGATACTGGGGTGGCCAATGTGCCAACCTCGCTTTGAGCAGAGACGACGTTTGAACAAGCAACGAGCAATAACCTAACGAGTCCAATAACAATCGAGCGAATCCTTTTTGCTGAATGTTTCATCGTTTTTCTCCTGTCGAACGAACTGAAATTAAACGACATTGAAGATCATCCAAAACAGAAATGGCGTCCAGAAATTTTTCTTGTCGAACACATACAGCGCACCGACCGCCAAACCGAAAGGCAATGCCCAGGTCAATGCTGTGAACCAACCCTTGCCGAAAATATGCGAGCTACCCCACAGCAGACCGAGCGCAATTCCGCCAAAAGGAATTGACTTGCTCCATCGCGTTTCTCCCGCCGTTTGAAATGCATCGGCGATCCAAATCATCGTTAGCCCTTCAAACACATAGTAGATGTATTGTAGGACAGTGTTGAGCAATCCAAGCGGCAAGCCATAGAGCCGATTGAAATAGTTCCACGTGCTCATCAGATTGGATTTGAATCCTGGGAATGCAAAATCCAATATGACGAAGAGGATCAAACTGATGATGCTCACCGCCGCAGTCTTTTTGCTAAACGCGGTTGTGATGTGTTCCAACCCGTGCTTGAATGCCCAACGATGATAGAACCACAACAGCAGTCCTTTGATCGAGATGGTCAAGCAAAAGTATGCAGCATTAGCTTCTCCGCTCAATTGAGCAAAGCTCACCTGCCCGCCGCGCGTGAACAACCAGGCGAGCAAGTCATCACCCAGCAAAAAGCCGACGATGTAGAGGAACAACCCACCGAACAACGCATTGTTCAAGTGTCTGTTCGGTTTCCAGACATTCATTTGCATATCATCTCTTACCCAGTTTCGATTGATGCGCGACGATGAAGTGTGCCAGTTGCTCCTCGACCTGGGAGCCAACGCGGTGATACTCATCAGTTAGCGCATCAAACACCTCGCTGGATGTGCCAATGAGTTGTTCCCATTCATCCTACCGAGCCAGCGTATCGCGGCTGGGTTGCGCATTGGGAAACAGCGCATTCGCGCGCCTGATTACATCAGCCGCAATAGGTGCGCCGATTTGTTCAAACGCCCAGACTGTTTCGATACCGTAATCGCCGCTGGTATTGTGATAAAACTGGTTCACTCCACCATTTTCGATTTCAAAACGCGCGTAGGAAATCAGACTGACCACACGCTCCGCAACGTTCAGTGATTCAAAAACCGATGCGTTGACGTTTCGCGTCCATCCCTTTTATCACATTGGCAATTTCGAGCGGCGTCATTTGCGCTTGATTCCTTCGACCGCCTGATACGGCAACACAGCGTGAACACCGCGCACCCCATTGACGATTTGCGTGATTCGCAAATCGACCAGTAACGTGGACAATGCCAACGCCTCTTTGCGTTCGATGTCCAGCAATTCGCTCATCCAATTCAACATTCCATCGAGCGCGATCATCGCGGCTTCGTTCAGATTTTCGTGAAAGCCGAACGTGACCCAGCCAATCGGCGTGACGGCGCGCGGCATTGTCAATTTCAATTCTGGATGGAGATGAACCTCTACCGCGACGCGTTCCATTGGACATTCGAGTGCGGGACCTGACACTTCGCCATCACCTTGCACGGCGTGACCATCACCAATCGAAAATAGCCCGCCATCCACCGTAATCGGCAGAAAAATCCGACTGCCCGCGATCAATTCTTTGCAGTCGATGTTGCCACCACAGAATCGTGGCGGATACGTCGAGTGACGACCTGGCTCGTCGGGTGGCATACCCAGGTTACCCATAAATGGACGCATTCGGACCGTTTGACCAAATTGATTGGTGGCGATGTTGGTGTCGGGATTCAACGACCAACGCAAAACCCATTCGGGCGCATCGGCAAGACCAAGCCACTCGTTCCATTCACTCGGAAAACCACCACCCGTCGACCAGCCCCAGTTGCCAGTTCGGATTTCATTCAAACGAACTTCGAGCGTCATTCCCGCACGCGCACCCGCAATCGCAATCGGACCGCAGAGTGCGTGACCTGGGTCGCGTTCACGATTGTGATCGGGGAATTTGGGCGCGCGCTCGAACGGATTGGGATTGTCGAACGTGTGCCAGCCCGCACCCAGGGTTCGATACAGCACTGTGTCGCCTGACGCAATCGTCAGAATGGGCAGCAGGTCGCGAGAATAATGTCCGTGCAAAGTTTCTTTGGTCGGTTCGATGGTATGGCGGGACATTGAGTCTACCTTTCAATGGATACATCAAATCTGGATGTCAAGATTCGCTAATCTGCGAGGATAATACGTCGAATCGAGTTTCGCCTGTCGTTGCTTCAACACAATCTGGCTCAGATATATCGACGGTGACGATTTCACGTTCATCGGCGTCCTGCCATTTTCTTATCATCTGGCAGCGAATTGACCCAGGTTGCGGATAATGGCTGTCAAAATCTAGATGGCTGGTCGTGAAGATCGGCACTTTGTCTACCACTGTCCACGCGTGCCCCCAAGCATCGGTGAAACGACACGTGCACAACCCTGGTTGGACTTCTTCAGAATATTCGATGATTTCGACGTGAAGCTCAACCATCTCGCTGATGCCTCACTCGGAAACGAGTCCTGACGGATGCAAGGCTAGGAGAGCACTCACCGCGTGTCTTCCCCAATGAACAAAGAATAACGTTTCATAACAAGTGAAGAGGACTTCAGGAAGATATTCATCCACGCCAGATTCCCAGGCTCGGAGTGCAGGCATTACATCTTTGTAAATGTCTCCCAAGTCATCGCCCAAGTCCAACATTGCAGGTCCTGGGTCCGAGTCTGGTGGTTCGTGGGGATGATCATACACCCAATACATACGGGCATCTTTCAGCGCGTGTTCCTCGATGTTCAACCCAAATGGAATCTTTGCGATTGTCGCTTGCGATGTGCTCGACGATATGGATGTCGGCGTAAATCGAATTGAATCAAGAATAGCTTGCCCCGCCGATTTCAATTGCGTACCATCGGGCGAAAGCAAAAGTGGATGAAAAACGATTTCGTGAACAATACCGTGCGCTGGCACGTGAACACTGAGCCAGTGTTCGCTTTGATTAGGTTGCGTCCACCAAATCGCGATTCCTTCTATCTCCCCCACAATAATTCGCGTCGTAGTGAGTTGTTTAATGTGCCCCACCGTGCGCATTCCGTCGGTCATCACTTGCGTCAGTTCGGCAAGTGTTTGTGGCACATCCGCATTGGAACTCAGATGCAACCAGGTGCGTTCCATCGAGTTGTCAGCGGTCAAGCCAGGTCCCGCGAGAACGACGCCAGGTTGTTTGAGAATGTTCCAATCGGGTGGAAGTGTTATGCCCATTCCCAGTTCGGGGAAATCTATGGAATGGGCTGGCTGATTTTTGGACACAGGCGGCGTATCGCGCAGAGGCATTGCAGTTGGTAGCACTATGTTCGGAGTGCTTGATGCCCCAGATGAAGGTTGAGCGAATACTGAAGTTGAGCACGCGACGAGCAATAACCCAACGAATCCAGTAACAATCGCGTGGATCTTGCTTGCTGAATGTTTCATTATTTTTCTCCTATCGTAGGCCTCCGTTCAAGATTCGTCAACCAACACCTCAATCAATTGGATTTGACCGCCAGACTCCTTTCGAGAGTTGAGTTCCAAACGATATGTGAATTTCGCGCCTTTCATCGGATTCTCACCAACCTAGTCCATAACGGCTTGGATTATCCCGCGACCGTCGAGGGTGTATGCAAATGCGGAATATCGGTAGACTCCGCTCGCGACGTTCCGATAGTCAGTCGTTTTGCCAGCTGGAACATCCCCATACTCGACTCGCGCAGCTTCGCCGTCGGCGGTGAATCCAGGGAACAGAATCGTTAGACCCTTGATGTCCTCTATGCCGCTGTTCAAAACGCGCAATTGCTGTAGATGGCTCTCTCTTTGACGATAGAGGATTTGACCTTGAGCATCGTAGAGTGTAACTGTTTTCCATTCCTTGACGGGTGACGGTGAAGAAACTATCACACCACTTTTGCCGTCAGTCGTCGAGGTCAGGTAATTTTGTGAATCAACGGCAATTTCGATTGCAGTCGTCTTGGCGCGCAAAGTCATATCTTGGATGATAACTACTACAAAAGGTTGCGCTCCTGTCAGTCGCCCGATAATCAAAATGGGCTGGTCTGATTTTGCCGCAGACACATTGCTCAATGCAGACAAAAGACCTTGAGGTTCTTGTACCCGAAGAAGGTAATAGCCGAATGATGTGTTGGTCTCATAAAGAACCACTAGAGAATCATCCAGCAGTTTGTCGACGATAGGCGTGATGTTTTTGTCTCTAGCGAATGCCTGAAGCTCGTTATGATTGGGTGGTCGAAACGTCGGCGTTACAGGTTGACAGGCAGATGCAAACAGCATTGTAAAGGTTAGAACCACGGCTCTGCACACCAAGCCATTTTCTATCTGACTCCAAATTCGTGCAAACATATTCCTCCGTTCTTGTCGAAGCAACAACGAATCGTCATCGTTACCTCCGATACCCTCACAAATTTCCAATACTCCATTCCCATTCGCCCTCGCTATTTGCGATGACCTCGCAGTCACAAAAGTCGCCAGATTCAGCAAGCCATTGGATCACTTGCTCTTGCGGAAGATGACGGCTGGCAAGAAAAGCATTCGTGTGCTTCAAGGTATGATCGCAACCTTCTTCCTCCAGTTTAGCGTCGACGTAGTCGAAGAGTGCTTTCAGATCAGATTTTGCAATTGGCACCCTTGCTTCGGCTTCGGCGCGCTCTTGCTGAACCATCTCGCGTCGCAAGTTCTTGCAGCGATTCTTTTCTTCTTTGGTTGCCATAGCGATCCCCCAGTGCTTGATCCAACCATCCAAATCGGGGTGCGCGGCGTGCACCTAAACGGATTTGGATTGTCGAACGTGTGCCAGCCCGCACCCAGGGTTCGATACAGCACTGTGTCGCCTGACGCAATCGTCAGAATGGGCAGCAGTTCGCGAGAATAATGTCCGTGCAAAGTTTCTTTGGTTGGTTCAATAAAGTAGACAGCCATCTGTGACTCCGAGACAAAAGCGTTACTCATAGTGCTTTGAAAGAAAATTCAACACTTGATTCCAACAAGTCAGGTTGCACAAATTGTGACTACCACCATACGCGATGTGCTCATAGTGAAATTGAAAATCCTTTTCTCGTAACCGCTTTACCACCTGATCGCACATCCAGGTTGAATGCCAAACATTGTCTTCTGTATTTTGAGACACACAAGACTGATCCGCGAATTTGCTCTACGGAGATTGTCGCTTTCTCAACCGCGACAGCATCTTGAAATGCTTGATCGTGCATCGCCACTTGGTTTCCAGTCCACAGTGCTTGAATAGTAGTCAGTGAGAGTGGAATCGAAACGAAAGGAATCGCCTGCCCCTGATATGTCCACGCTGGTTTCGAACCGTGGGTTGCATCGATAAGATTTGCTGGCTTGCCCTGAAAGACCACATGACTCGGCGCAATGGCGACTATCGCTTTGATTTGCGGGTACCGACTCGCAAGCAACAACGCCAACTCGCCGCCGCGCGAACTGCCGATGACCGCATAATGATCTGGCGCGATTTGTTTCTGACTTGCCAGCCAGCGAAAGGCGTTCTCAAAGTACTCTAACGGAATTTTTTGTAACTGTTGCGGTAGTTGGGGTGTTCCAAAATATGACAAGGACATGACGCAGTAACCTTGATCGAGCAGAGTCACCAGCGCGGTACGGTTATTGCTCCATGATTTGCCACCCTCCGATCCACCCAACAGGATGATCGCTTGTTGCGGCTGGTCGGAAGGGCGGCAGAAGAAATCGGCGTCTAGCCCGTTTTCCGTGATCGTTTGCTTGAAAGACATCTCCTCCACAGCGGCAAAGGACCGATTGGCTTGAGGCGTAGAGCAATGTGCAATCAACAAAATCGCCAAGATAATGGTCTTTTTCATTGTATAGTCATTTGCGGAATGGTCACTTGCAGCGTGTAACTCGCTGGCGCGCCATTGGGCGAGCTGATCGTCAGATAATAATCCTGAGTAGTCAGCAGCCTGCCGCTCCAATTCACCGCTCCCGCTGCTTTTAGCACAGTCCCATCCGCGCCGTGAATCGCCAGGTACATTTGTGATTCGTATGATGTCACATTGACAATCATGGTTTGCTCGGCGAGCGCCCGCAGGACGTAACGCTCCATCGCGTTCGGCACCACCGCGCCTCGAATCGTCGCGCTAATCGCGCCGGGAGCAAACTGGATGCGTTTGGGTTGGGAGATGATAGGCGTCGCAGTGGCTAGCGGCGGAATGGTGACTTCTAGTGTGTAGGTTGCCGGTGCGCCATTTTCCGTGATGATGCCGATGATGTAATCCTGCGTTGTCGGCAGGATGCCGCTCCAACTGGATGAACCCGCGCCGAACGTTTTCAGCGGATTCCCATCCGCGCTAGCGATTTGGAGCAACAAGTGCCCTTGATTCGAAAAGACGTTGACCGTCATCGTCTGACCTGCGAACGCGCGCAGAACAAAACTGTCCATTGCATTGATCGCGAGTACTCCCTGAACGGTTGCTGAACTGGCACCCGACTGAAACTGGATGCGCTGAGGCGATGACGGAGCGTTGCTCTGCGCCACTTGGGTAAGTTGCGTCGTCGGCTGAGCACGAGTTGCGCTCGGTGCTGTCGAAATGGTAGCCGGCGGTGGGATGGTTGCCGTTGCAGTGGCAGTCATCAGCGACGCGGTTTGGGTCGGGGAAACGGTTGTGGGCGCGAGCGTAGGCAGCTGAGTCTGCAATGGGCTGCAGGCGGAAGCAAATGTTAGGAACAAAAGTAAAAGAACTCGCATTGTCAGTTTCCTCAATCAAATGGTCGAAAAGGACTTGAAATATTCTGCCCGCTGCGTTCGTCGCTTGAAAACAATTTAACTCTGAATGCGGGCAAATGCATCTGCCAAAAGTAGTATTTTTGCGGTTTGATCTAACTTGTCCCTTTCATTCGCGGATCAAACGCATCGCGCAGACCATCGCCGAGAAAGTTGAACGCGAACATCGTGATGGCGAGTGCCAGCCCTGGAAAGAGCGCCTGATGTGGATACGTGCGAATACTCCGCGCGCCGTCGGCGATCATAATGCCCCACGATGGTGTAGGTGGATTCACGCCCAAACCGATGAAACTCAGAAATGTTTCAGTACCGATATAGTTCGGGATCGCCAACGTTTCCGCAACAATCAGCGGACCGATGATATTCGGCAACAGGTGGCGGAACATGATGCGAACATTGGTTGCGCCGATAGCGTATGCAGCTTCGACGAATTCCTTTTTTCGTAACGATAACACTTGTGCGCGCGCCAGTCGCGCCATGCCCATCCACGACGTTAGCCCGATGCCGATAAAGATAAACAACATTCCGCCGAATCGCGTGTCGAGCATATTCATCATATATTTGAAAGAACCTGGCTCAGCTTGACCCGCGAACGACGAGCGAAAGAATGCCATCATCAAGATGATCAGCAACAGACTGGGGAACGCGTACATCACATCGACAAACCGCATCATCAAATTATCCACGCGCCCGCCAAAATAGCCCGACACACAACCATAGAGAATGCCGATGAGCAGTGCGATCATTGGACCCACAAACGCCACGGTCAGCGAGACGCGCGTTCCATAAACGACGCGGCTGAACAAATCGCGTCCCAGGTCATCCGCGCCCCAGGGATACGCCGTACTCAAGCGGGCGTAGGATTGAATCGTCGGGAACAAGTTCACGATCCATTGCGGAACGACGTTGTTATCGTTCGGTATCTGCACCTCGAACGGCTTGATCGCGATACTATCGGCAAAGAGATAAACCAAGACGAGCAGGCAAATGATCGTTCCACCCAATACGGCGGCGCGATTTCTAAAAAGACGATGAATTGCTTCCGACCAAAACCCTGCCTCGCGTCTGGGCGGCGCAAGAACAACAGTGGGCGGACGTGCAAGTGGTAGAGTAGCCATCGTATCCTTTCTGGGTTAGCAGTTTGTCGGAGAGGGTCGTTCAGAAACCCGTTTTCTTGGTTGCAAACCCCAAAACGTTTTGAAATCGTCGAGAAAACGGGTTTCTCTAACAATCTCCTAGGAAAGTTGAATGCGTGGATCGAGAACGGCATAGACAATATCGACGATAGTATTGGCGATCACCAGCACAAAGGCATAGAGCAAAATCGTTCCCATTATTACGGGATAATCGCGGTTGGAAATGCTCATCACAAAATATTTGCCCATCCCAGGAATGCCAAAAATCAGTTCGACGACAAAGGTGCCCGTGACCACAGCGGCAAAATAGGGACCCAGCACCGTCGCAACTGGAATGAACGCATTACGCAGAGCGTGGCGGACGATGACCGCCCGTTCGCGCAATCCTTTGGCGCGCGCCGTCCGCATATAGTCTTCCCGAATCACTTGCAAAAGACTGGCGCGAGTCAGACGCGCGAGCAGCGCAGAACCGCCGAGACCCAACGCGATCACAGGCAAAATCGTATATCGAAAATAATCGAGTGAGAAATCAATTGGCAAGAATCCCATCAGGAACGGCGGCTTACTGCCCCAACCACTCGTCGGCAGCCATTGTAACGTCACTGCGAAAACCCAAACTAACAACGGTCCCATCACAATCGGCGGGACGGAGACACCGAGGATCGCTACGCTCATTCCCAGGTAATCGAGCCAGGTGTTTTGTTTGAGCGCGGCAAGGACGCCCAGCGGAATCCCAAGCGTCGCCGCGAACAAAACCGCCATCACACCTAGCTGAAACGACACAGGCAGTTGATCGCGCAGAATATCGTTAACTGTGCGGCTCTTGCTTGAAAACGATGGACCAAAATTCATCCATCGGAAATAGACGCCGTTCATTTCAATCTCGATCAGAAATTGATCGAGGAGCATTTCGGTTGGCGGTGTCGTCGTGAGGCGCGGGACTAGGACATCGTAGACGTACTGAACGTACTGTTGCGCCAATGGCTCATTCAAGTGATAGCGCTGATTTAGATTCGCCATAATTTCTGACGGGAGCGCTTTTTCGCTGTCAAAGGGTCCGCCAGGCACTTGGTGCATCAAGAAAAAAGTGATGAGCGACACCACCAACAAGACAGCCAGCGTCCACAACGTTCGCCGAATGATGAATTGTCCCATACATTGCTCCTGCAAAATGAATGGTGGGACGATCCGACTGGGGAACGCCCCACCAATTCTTGACCGAACTATTGTTGAACGATTTCCCAGTGTTCGTAGCGTTGATGTCCGCCGATGGAAATGGTGCGCTTGATCCACGGCTGGGTTACTTGGACGCTGGTATACCAATAGAGCGGAATGATCGCGGCATCGTCCCAGTTCAGGATTTTTTCCGCTTGCGCGTACAGATCAACGCGCTTTTTCGGATCCATTTCTTGCGCCGCTTTTCTAACCAACTCTTCGTACTTGATATTGTTCCAGTTCACGCCGCCATACGGCACGCCATTCCGTGCTGGATTTTGACTGCCGCCAACCGAAAGCACTTCGCGGTCAAAGTTGTTCGCATCGGGATAATCCAGACACCAACCCATACGGAAGATTTGCGGTGTGTCTTCACTCTTGGTCGTCTTGAGAAAGACCTTCCATTCCTGATTCGTCAATTTGACGGAGAGTCCCAGGTTCGTCTTCCATTGTTGTTGGATGTACTCGGCAATTTTCTGATGGCTGGACGATGTGCTGTACATCGCGGTGATGTCGAGTTTATCCAAGGTGAGACCCTTTTCTTTCAGGTACTCGTCCAACAATTTCTTGGCTTCGGTTGGATGGTACTTGACCCCCAGGTCGGGATAATCCTTCATCGTCGGCGCGCCAACCAAGCCAGGACGCGCGAACCATTGCGCTGGCTCTTGTTCGCCTTTCGTCACATTCTTGATCAAGCCCACGCGATCCACCGCCATCGATAATGCGCGGCGGACGCGCACGTCGTCCACGAATTTGGCTTTGGTGTTAAAGCCGTAATAGTACGTACAGAAACTGGGCGAAATCGTGAGCAGTTTCGATAACTTGGCGTCGCCTCTGACACGATCCATATCCGCCAGTGGAACCTCGACCCAATCCAAGTTGCTAGTCTCAAATTCTGCCATCGCTGGCACGGGGTCTAGCATACTGAATGTGACCTCGTCCACCTTTGGTTGCGGCGTCCATTGATCGCCGATCCAGAAGGGATTCTTGATAATGGTGAGGGTCGAGTCGTGAATCCATTCTTTCAGTGTGAAAGGACCAAACGACTGGAAAAATCCTGGCTCGGTCCAGCGCTCGCCGCGCCTAGTCGTACACTCGTCGCCTTCGATGACCCATTTCGGGACTGCCATCGCCGTCCACAAACCGATGATGTTCGCATTGTACGCGGCGGGTTCGATGAACTTGACCTGGAGCGTCCAATCGTCCAGCGCCTTGACGCCGACCTTGCTGGCGTCTTTCAGTGTGCCTGCGTTGTAATCCGCCGCGCCTTCAATGACGAACGCGAGGACGTACGCATACGGCGATGCCGTTTCGGGCTTGAGCGCGCGCACAATGCCGTACTCGAAATCCTTGGCGGTGACCAAGCGATCTTTGGTCTTGCCGTCTTTGTCTGGACAAGTTTGAACTTTCACCACTTGTTTCTTACTGCCGTCCCAGCGCACCCAGGATACATCTTTGCGGAACGCAAAGGTATACGTCTTGCCATCGGGCGAAATGTCCCACTTGGTCGCCATCCCAGGATGCAGTTCGTTCGTCACTTCATCGAGCCGCGTCAAACCCATAAAAGTTTCTTCGACGACGGTGATGGATGTGGTATCTTCGGCAACGCCTGGGTCGATGGATGGAACGTCGCCCAGACTCGCGTTGACGCGCACGATGTTCGGGCGTTTGGGCTTGGCAGGAACGGCGGTCGCCGCTGGCGTGGCAGTCACAACGCGCTCGACCACTTGGGGCGTGCCGCCAGTGACGACGGTTTCTTTGACGATAATGGTCTGTGGTGTCGCCGGCGCGGCAGGCGCGGCGCACGCGACGATCATTGCGATCAGTGTGAGCAGTAGCAATAGCCAAACTGCTGATTTCATTTTTTTCTTCTCCTCAAATGTGGGGCAAATTTATTAATTTGCCCTACTCCTCTTGAAATTTCTGATTGGTCTTGCTCTCGGCTTGCCAGGCAATTCGAGCGATGAACATCTCCCTTCAGCAATTGGTCTCTTTTTCGATCCTTCGCATCCGAAAACGCAAAACGTCGAACCAACGCGCGAGTTGGCTCAGAATCGAAATGGCGCGCCCGGCGGATGCGGTCGGCATATCGTCCGCTAACCATTCCGCGCAAACGTCTTGAGTGGACTCGGGACGATGAGTGTGCGGAACCGGCAAAAGATCGTCGGGATGTTTCAGAGGAATGTACGGTATGAACGGTGGTAACATCGTGTCCTCCTAATTACGCGCCACGAGTTCCCCAACGAGTGCTCGAGCAGACGTAAATTGAATACTCGGCAGACCGATGGATTGCGCGGCTTGAATGTTTACCAAACTATCATCGATGAACAAACATTCGCGCGGGTCACGGTTGAGTGTTCGCACAACTCTCTGAAAGGTCGAAGGGTAGCGTTTGGTCTGCTGCAAATCGAATGAGAAAAAGCACGGCGAAAACATTTGCAGGAATGGGTGAACCGTTTGAATGTATGCGATCCATTCGCGCGCGTGATCGGAGAGAATCACCAATTTGTAATTTCGCGCCAAACGTCGCACGAGTTTTTCCATCCCAGGTACACAGCGACGAAAATTCTCACGCATCAAATGTTTGATCTGTTCAGGCGAGATGCGCCAATCGCAGTCTCGCAGAAGGCACGCGAGGTACGCCTCTTCCGACAACTTGCCACAGAATAGGTCTTGCAGTGCGGGCGTCTTGAAAACGGGCAAGACTTGGTCTTCTGAAATACCGACCTGCGCCGCGATGGATTTCTCGACGCCGAGTAAGCCAGAGATAAGAACTTCGGAAAGGTCGAAGATGATTGTCTTGGTCATTGACGTACCACTTGACATTTCGTTTAGAGTGAAAGGCGCAACGCAATGGCGCGCGCAATGAACAAGATGACGGCAAGCGGCGCACTCAACAGCGCACGCGCAATTCTAAAGATGCGCTGAGGTTGCGCGCGGGACGCTTGGCGTCTGGCGTGCTCGGCTTCGCGCACAAAATCCTTGTGCCGTTCTTCGCGCATCAAGTACCCTAATTCCAATTGAAACATAGTGCCTCCTCAATTCGCTTGATTACAGCGTGGTCTCCCGCAGCGTTCGGCGTCAAACAGTCCAGACAGCCCGCCGACATTGAAACGATGAATCCAAAATCGCACAGTCGCGCGGCTGGTGTCGAACAGAGCGGCGAGTTCAGGTACGGGCTTGTGTCGTTCCGAGAGTAGAATGATCAGCGCGCGCTGGCTCACGCGTCCGATCTCTTGGCGCGCCATTCGCCGCAATTGCTTGCGCTCTTCGTCTGTGAGCGTCCTGGCGTGGAGCATTGGGCACCCTCTGCGACTCGATAAAAAACCATTATTGGAAAATGCAAGAAACTTTTCGCCACAAGCATAAGCGATTGCAATGGGGGCTGTCACGCCATTAATATGGGGGGCTGGATGGGGTTGCGTGGATTGAGCAAAAAGAAACCTCGGAGTAGAGAACGGGTACTCCGAGGTTTCAGGAGAAGAAGATGAGCAATTCATCTTCCTGATTAAGATAACGTACACTGGCGGATTGCGCCACCCATTTTTATGGGGGCAAGGATGGGGTTTATGCGAGTACCTGCAATTCCCGCGCCCGCATCACCGCTTCCATTCCACTGTGCGCGTCGAGTTTCTGGTAAATATTCTTGATGTGCCATTGGACGGTACCGAGCGCAATCACCAACTGGCGCGCGATTTCTTGATACGAATGTCCTGCGGCGATCAAGCGCAAAATTTCCGCCTCACGATTGCTGAGTAATTGGGCGCAAGCGACTGGCTGAATTTCCTTCATCTGACTAGCGAGAACATTGCGCAATTTCAGCGCGTACGCTCCGACCTTACCCATCTTGTTCTGGCTAACTTGAGTTAACAGTTGTGCCATCGCCGCGCCTTCGTCGATAAAGACTCGCGCATAACCCTCTGGCTCGGCAAGCGTCAATGCGCGCCGCAATGCCGCAAGCGCATCGGTTGGCTTGCCCAGCGATTGCAACGCCAATGCTTGAACTGCGAGCATCTCGATCACACGTCCGATGCGTTCTCCCGCTTCCGCCGATTGGATCAATCGCCGAAGCAAATGTTCTGCTTTATCCGTGCGACCTTGAGCCAGCCACAAGCGCGCCAAAACCAGATGCGGAAATTCGTTTGGAAACGATAACTCGTCATCCGCGTACAAGCCCGCAGTTTGCGCCCAGTTTTCCGCCGCCGCAAGGTTTCCTTGTCCAAGCCACAGGCGCGCTTGCCACGCTTCCACTTGCGCCGTGTTACTACGCCGCGCGACGCGCATTGCCTTTTCGATAAAGACACCCGCGGCGTCCCAGTTTCCCAATGCTTGCTCCAAGCGCGCACGCGCAACATAGCCATCGCGGCGAAACACAAAATCGCCGCCGCGTTCGGCAAGGCGTAACCCTTGCTCGATATAGCGCGCCGCCTGCTCCAAATCATTTTGTTCGCGCATCACGTCGCCGATGCCAATGAACTCGATACCTGTTGCAGGTGGATGGCGTTGATCGTCAACCGCGCGCAGAGTGTGCTGATAAATCGCCTCGGCTCGCCGCAAGCGCCCTTGCAGAATAAACAATTGCGCCAGGTAATGCGCCGCGCTCGCACAAGCCGCCAAGTTGCCCGCGGCGTGCGAGTCATCGCGCGCCTGAAAAAGCGCGGGTAGCGCTTCCCGCGCATTGCCGCTCAACAAGTGCGCGTGCCCCAGAAAAAGCAACGCTTGTCCGCGTTGGTATAAATTCTCTTCGGCGATTTTTTCAAGCGCAGACCGACCACACGCGATAGCGTCCGCAAGATTGCCGCGGAAGCGCGCGATGAACGCCCTCAATATATCCAATTGGACATTCCACTCCCCAACTTTAGCCGCGATGTTTGACACGCAAGATTCGATGTGGGTGTCAAGCGATTGCAGATAGGATTCAGCCAAATCGAGTTGACCTGTGATCGCAAACGCCCACGCCGCATACACGCACAAGGTTGGAGACGTGCGAATCAAATCATCGGGAAATGCGGTAAGCCAGTCCAGCAATTTGCGGATTTCACTTTGATTCCACGCCGCAAGCGCTACGCGCTCGATTAGATTGCTCGCCGTTCCATAATCCTTCGCTTGCAACACATAGTGGATTGCCTCTTCGATCAAAGCGTTGTCCTGACACCACTGCGCCGCGCGGCGATACAATTCTTCTGTGCGCTCCAGCATCGTGCGCTGTAGATGCTCGCGCAGAAAATCGGCAAAGAGATGATGGTAACGATACCAGCGTCGCTCGTCGTCTAGAGGAATGACGAACAAATTTGCTTGAGCCAGCCAATCGAGCGATGCTTGTCCATCCGTGTGTCCTGTGACAGCATCGCACAACGATCCCGTCAAGCGTTCCAGAACGCAAGTCTTGAGTAGGAAATCCTGGATGTCTGCCGATTGTTGTGAAAGTACTTGCTCTGCGAGATAGTCGGCGATGTGATGGTGAGTGCCAGCAAAGGCGTGAACGAAACCCAGGGTGTCGTTACAATTTCGCAGTGAGAGTCCCGCTAATTGCAAACTCGCAATCCATCCTTCCGTTTTATTTTCAAGTGTGGCGATTACATCCGAGGACAAGTCGAGTTGCATCGATTCGTTGAGATAGACATGTATCTCATCGAACGTGAAACGCAGATCGCTCGCGCGAATTTCGAGCAGTTGACCGCGCGCCCGCAATTGAGCGAGCGGCAACGGTGGATCTGAACGTGTCGAAATGACCACACGCATCTGCGGCGGCATATAATCGAGCAGAAAATTGACCGCATCGTGAATGGGTTGGGTGGTGATCAGATGATAGTCGTCGAGAATCAGCGTGAACGGGTCTGGAATCTCTGCTGCGATTTTGTCGATCAATGCAGTGAGGCAATCCTCGGTCAATTCGGACGCGCACTCGACGTTTGCCTCATTCGTCAACCCAAGTGGCTCAAGCGCGGAGAGCAAATAATTCCAAAAGCGCGATGGTTTATTGTCGCGTTCGCGGAGTGAAATCCAAGCCATCCGCGGCGAATGACCGTTTGGCGTGTTGACCCACTGGCTCAGCAACGTCGTCTTGCCATAGCCCGCAGGCGCAGAAAGCAAAACAAGTTTCGGTTTTGGATTTTGCGCGAGCCGATCCAGCAGGCGTTGGCGCGGAACGGAGTGGATTAGGATAGGTGGAACATAGAATTGGGTCGCGAGCGCTAATTGATCCATTTCTGCCTCGACAAGAATCTTACCAATTGATGCGAATGATCTGATCGAGGTAATTGAGCGGGGTCCAAATCGCGTACCATACGCCGAGCGGAATTACTGCTAACGCGCCGCGAGTAGCCCAATCCCCAAACTGACCGCGCCACAATTTCCAGAGATGCCGATAAGCGAAGAACAGGCACACGAGCGAAATGCCAAGCGAGATGAGAATGGGAATCCAGATCGCGGGATATGAGAGAAGCAGACTGGGTTGCGTTGGCACGAGCGCGAGTGCGCCTTGCAATCCCAGGTCAGGACGAAAAACTTTGCCGACGTACCACAATCCCCAATGCACTTCATCTTCTGTAACAATCTGTCCCCGCAATGCCCACAAAAGCACGGTTGCATTTGGAACGGCGCGCGCAAGTCCATTCGCAACGGCGAACGCGGCGATCACCCACGTTCGGTAATCGAGTTTAGTTTGCCGACAAAGCCAGATGGTAAAAATAATTGCCAAGACCCAGGATGTAAGAGGTCCTCCAAGCCCCGTCCACACGCCGCCTGCAAAACCCGTGCGAAAATCGGGATCGCTGGGTGCGCGACCTGGATTACCGATGCGATTGAAACCCGTGCTGATAGCAACGCCATCGAGTTTCGCGCCGATACCGTGTCCATCTTCGTGCAAAAAAATTGAAACGCACAGCGCGATGAATACGATCAATGTCCAGCTAACGATGATGAGAACAACTTGCCGTGTGGGTCGCTGATTTTCATTTTGCATTTGAATCTTCCTCCTTGCTTTGGTGCGGCGGAACTGATTCTTCAACCATCTCGACCGAAATGAGCGTGAGGCAAAGATTGCGCGCTTTCATAAGCAAACTATAGAGTGCGGTCTCATCCGCGACTGGACCCGCGAGCAAAGTCTCGCCGCGTTCGACATCGTGCGAAATCGTCAGACCGTCAAACCACTCCGACCAGCATTGGTCGAGCAAACCCTTGACGCGAATGATATATTTTCGCTCTGCCATACAGAGTTGGTCTCCGCAAAAATAAATTGCCCCGCTCGGCTACTGCCAATTTAGCAGTAAACCAGCGAGGCGTCATCAGCCGAAAGTTGTAGATGGAGGATGGAGCTTTGGAAATCTATTCCGATAACAAGCCCAACGCTCGCGCGCGCGCAATTGCCTGGGTGCGATTCTGCGCATCGAGCTTGCCGAAAATGTTGCTGAGATGCGTTTTGACAGTGCCAAGCGCCACGACCAACTGATCGGCAATGTCCTGGTTAGAACATCCGCGAGCAACTAAGCGCAAAACTTGAATTTCGCGATCCGTGAGGGGTTCAATGAGCGGTTGCTTGAGCGCAATTGGATCAAATGCGGTCACGAGTCTTGCGCTGTACTTGGACGCGCCATTATGCGTCCCGAGTTCAACAAGTAGTTGGGCAATGGGCAGACCTTCATCGAGAAAGCTGCGCACATAGCCCTCAGGTTCGGCAAGTTGCAACGCTTGCGCCAGCGCCGCGAGAGACTGCGCGCGCTTGCCTAGCCCATCAAATGCCTGGGCTTGCAACATTAGAATCTCGATGACGCGCCCGATCCGTCCAGCGTTCATCGCAAATGGATGCAATCGTTCGAGCAACTCGATGGCTTGCGCGCCGTTCCCCTGCGCTAACCAAACGCGCGCCAAGGTCAGATAACGAAACTCGTCGAAGAAGGTCAGTTCGGCTTGTGGGTTCAGACCACACGTTTGCGCCCAATACGTCGCGCCTGGCACGTCGCCTTGCGCCAATTGGAGACGCGCACGCCACGCTTGCAGAATCGCCAGATCGGTTGACAACGGACTACGTTGCGCGATCTGTTCTGCCTTTTGGATAAACCCCAGCGCAGTCTGCCCATCGCGTTGCGCCAACGCCAGCCGGATCCGTGCGATGTAGCAATCGCGCAAGAAAAAAATATCGCCGCCGGCTTCAGCCAGTTCAAGCCCCTCTTGGATCAAAGTGCGCGCGCGTTCCAACTCATTCCATTCGCGATAAAGATCGCCGATGCCGGCGCGTTCGATGCCGACGAGAACGGGCTGGGTTTGCGCCTCGCTATATTCGACTGCCTGATCGTAAATGACCTTGGCTTGATGCAATTGTCCATGCAAGACATACAACTGCGCGAGGTGATGCGACGCATTCAGACACGCGGCAATATGACCAGAGGATCGATTCATCTCAATGGCTTGCAACAAGAGTGGATGAGCAATCGACCCATCGCCCGCGTACCAATGTGCGTGCGCGTGAAATAAAAGCGCAATGCCGCGCAGACGCAAATCGTTGGGGGCAACTTTGTCGAGCGCGCGTTGGCTCAACGCAATTGCCTCGGGCAAATTTCCACGAAATCGCGCAATGATCGAGCGAAAAGCATCGAGCAGAATAGATGCTTGTTCAGCTGTGTACCTGCCGCTCCATTGAGTGCGATAGGTGGCGGCGTTGCGGATGTGTTCTTCCAAATAGTTGAGCCAGGTTTCGGCGGCTTGGAACTGACCCGTGAGCCCCAAACTCTCGGCATACTGCAAGCAGCTGTGTGGATGGGATCGAACCAATTCTTCTGGCACAGTCCTAAACCAATTCACCATCGTCAATACTTGTCCGCGTCTGTATAGTTCATATCCCACTTGTTCGATCAAGCAAGTCGCCAACGAATGGTCTTGAGCCGACAAGGCATAGCGCACCGCTTCTTCTGCGAGTCCAGCTTGCTCAAACCATATCGCCGCGCGACGACGCAATTCCATTGTCGGGTTGGGCTGAAGTAGATTCAAGCGTGATCGAAGTAAATCGGCAAAGAGATGGTGGTAACGATACCAACGCCGCTCGTCATCGAGAGGCACGACAAATACATTCGTGCGCTCCAACTCTTCCAGAATCGTCTGACTGTTCGCTCCATCAACCACCGCGTCACACAATGAACCACTCAGATGATCAAGAACGGAGGTTTGGAGTAAAAATCGTTGGATTTGTTCTGATTGACGTTCAAGAACTTGATCGGTCAAATAGTCCAAGACAAAACGATGATCGCCCGTGAACGCGGCGACAAAACTCGAAAGGTCTTGCCGACCGCGCATCGAAAGCGCCGCCATCTGCAAGCCCGCAATCCATCCTTCCGTGCGTTGCCCCAACAGCGCAATGTCAGCGGCGGAAAGATTCAACCCCATTGATCGATTCAAAAAATCGGCGGCTTGCTCATTCGTAAAACGCAGATCGCCCGCGCGCAGTTCGACCAATTGATTGCGGGCGCGGAGACGCGCGAGTGATACCATCGGATCGGCGCGGCTTGCTACGATGATGTGGAATTGTGGCGGGAGGTGATCCAACAAGAAACCCAGCGCGCGGTGAACTGAGGTATCGTCGACGCAATGCAAATCGTCCAAGACGAGTATCGCGGGCTGAGGTATCGCGGCGATTTCGTTGACGAGGGGCGTGAGGAGCGCTTCGTGCGATGGCAACGGCGGTGATTGGAGCAGTTGCCGCGTGGCGCGACCGACATCGGGAAAAATTGTTTCGAGTGCGCCGATCAGATACGCGACGAATCGCGCGAGGTCGTTATCCCCTTCATCGAGTGAGAGCCAAGCAACTGGCAATTGCGTAGTTGCGATCCACTGACTGAGGAGCGTCGTTTTTCCAAAACCCGCGGGAGCGGAGAGCAACGTCAGTGGACAGGTCAGCCCTTCGTTCAGACGCGCGAGGAGGCGCGGACGCAACACCCGCTTGGGCGATGCGGGCGGCAGATAGAGCTTGGTCGCAAGCAACGCGGTATCCACGATTCCCTCCAAGTGTATTGTATCGTGAACATCGCACGTGTCAATTTTTGAAGTGTCAGATACCAGGATGTCCCAGCACCCTGAAAAGAGTTTGCGAAAAACCCGAACGTCCAACTACTCACGCGTGCGAAATAAAATGGGCGCGTGTCACAAAATGTCCGTGATGTTCTTCCCTGATTTTGCCGCGCAATCCTAGCGTGGTATACTGAACCAAGAATTTATCGAAAAGGTGATCTCGAAAAATGTTTCAAAAAGCCACTGCGAACAGTTGTTCGAATATTGCATTCATCAAGTGGACAATTAGACAACACCTTGCCCATTACTTTGACCGCGCGGTTTGTGATTCACGGCATACGTGATTAGGCAAACAAAAAAACACGCGGTAGGAGTGGTTTCTGCCTGTCGCGTGTTGTATCAAGTTTCACTTGCCGATTGGATTGATTGCCCTGGTCTGCAAGTTCACCTCTGTAAAACGATCGCTCGCCACATCGGCAAACGAAAATGATTTACCGTTGAGCAACGTGACGGAGAGATTCACGCGCATCTGCGCGCCGAGTCCGAAATGCGCGTCGAGCGCGCCGCCGGATTTGTAACTGTGATTGCTCGCGAGCACGCGCAGCCCCAGCAATTTGCCGCTCGCATCGCGCGCCTCCACGCGCGCGCCGATCAGTTCCGCGTCGCTGACTCCCGAAAAGCGCAAATGCAGCCAATGATTATCGCGCCCGCCGAGCGCGCCGGTGTTGATGAACACCTTGTCTTCGTAACGCTTTTTATCGCCGCCGTACGGTCCGCCTGAGTTATCGGGATCGGCGGCGAAAACGAGATCGAGCAAGCCGTCGTTGTTGAGATCGGCAACCTCGGCGGCGATGCCGCTGGCATCAATCCCGGAGATCTCCGCGCGCGTCGGTTCGAATGTGCCGTTCCCCTTGTTCAAGAACAGCACCGCATAACGCGCGACCTGATTCTCGTGCCGATCCACATAGACCAAATCCACCCAGCCGTCGTTGTTGAAATCGGCAACGACGGCATCGGCGGCGTAAAAGCGATGATCGAGCGGCGAGATGGGTTGCATACCGGGTTGACCCTGATAACCCGGATTCAGCGGACGCCAGTTCTGCAGATTCGCCGGAATCGGCAGATTCCAAAACTTCCACCACTCGCGATACGTCCAGTTGAGTGCGTCGAGTCCGGCTTGCGTTGTTGCGCGCTGAAATTTGAAATCACCTTGGTTCCGATAGAATCGTCCGCCGATGTACTCGGCGCGCGGCGCCCAACCTGGGTCGCTGGGACCGATTGCAAGCACGTCGAGCAAACCATCGTTGTCCACGTCCGCCATCGAAAGATATGGCAAGCCGGGTCCAAGCGCGACCGGTTCGTAGATTTTTTTCTCCTGGTTGTATTTCAACTTGCCGTACTCCGCCAAGCCGTTGTCGGTGATGCGCTGAAACTTGAACGTGCCGGTTTCAGCGAGCAGATTCTTCCAAACGAAAATTCCTTGCGCGTATTCGCCGGGCGAGTACGGCAAGAGCGGCTCGCGCACGTCCACGTGATACGACTGGATGAGATCGAGATCGCCGTCGTTGTCGAGATCGCGGAGCGTGATCCCAGGTCCCGCCTTGTCCTTGTTCGAGTCGTGGTAAAAGCCGCCGAACTCGGGCACAAGGTCGGTTCTGCCAATGTCCTTGAACGCGCCGTCCTCAAAACGATTTCCCTTCGGTTGAAAAATGTACAAGCGACTGTAAGGCAATCCGCCCATCGCGTTGCCGATGTTGTCGCATCCAACCGCGATGTCGAGCCAGCCATCCTTGTTTACATCGCCGATGGACGATTGGCGATTGTAGCCCGTTTCGTTGCGGACGCCCATCTTTTCAGACACATCTTCGAACGTATCCCACGCGCCCTGACTGACGAGAAGCGTGTTGCCGATGACGATTGCGCCGCGCCGCATCACGCCTTCGTTCATCGGCGCGTGACGCGTGATGTAAAGATCGAGGAACCCATCGCGATTGAAATCGGCGAGATTCGGCACCTGCGCGCTACGCCAATACTCGTTCGCCGCGAGTTTCTGATTCGTGATTTTGATCGCGTGTTCTTTGAATTGCAAATTGCCCTGATTGATAAAGACGCGCAGTTTGTCAGAGCCGCGTTGAAGCAACCCCATCGGCGGGGTGTAGGTTGCCACAATGTCGGTCAACCCATCGCGATTCAAATCCGCGAGTGCGATGCCGTTCGTGCCTTCTTGAATGTCCGTGAAACCTGGAATATTGGCGCGCGTGAAGAGCGTCGTTGGTTCGTTCGATCGTTGGATCGTTGCTGTAGACGGCGCGCGTGTCGTTGGTAATTTTGTCGAATCGGATGTTGGTGCAGGTGTTGCGTTTACGCTTGGTGTTGGCGTGCGTCGTTCCACCGCGCACGATGATGATACGAGCGCGAGCAATACGAGCAAGATTCTGAGCAGATTCAATTTCGACATACGTGCTTATCCTCCATTGACCGACAATCGTTATGGCTTGGTCATCGGCAATTCAGCGCGATAAATCCACGCGCGCGGACCGGTGGCGCCCGCCGAATGTCCCATCGTGAACAATTGATTGGGATCACCGCCGTACTCGCGCGCGTGCCGATGAACCCAGCCGATCGCGGCGGCGACATCCTGCGCCTGCGCGTCGAATTTGACTTGCGGCGCGAGGCGATAGTTGACCGATACCAGGATGAATCCCTCGCGCGCGAACGCTGCCGGCAAATTGGCGACCTGGCTCTTGTCGCCGCGCGCCCACGCGCCGCCGTGAACAAAGATCGTCACCGGCAAATTCGTCGCGTTCGGTGGAGCGTAGATGTCGAGCGACTGTAGTTTCACATCCACGCCCGGTGTTTCTGTGTAACGAATGTCGCGCGTGCCGCGCGGCTCAAGGGCTGTCGCACGTCCTGTGCACGATACGACGAACAGCGCGAAGAGCAGAAAAAGCAATCGTTTCATCATTTCGCCTTGACCGATTTACCGGTCAACAACAAACTCAAAAACTCAGCGTCCGAAAATTCACTGCGGCGTTGACCGGCAAGCGACTGCAGAATCCCGGTCGCGTGCCGCACGACGACCAGGTTCAGCGAACGGCTGACGAACAATCTTTGTTTGCCCGCGCCTGCCGCATACACCAAGTCGCGCGGCACGCCTGGCATATTCCACAAGTCTTCGGTGCCGGCAGTCAATTGCCGGATCGACGCGCGGAGATTGGTCGGCACATCGCGGTTGAGCCACCACGTCAAGCCGTACGCCGGATTTTGCGGCGTGCCGCGAAAACACTCGTCGAGCGTTGACGCGGACAAAACCTGTTTGCCTTCCCAGGCTCCGCCCAGTCGAATCAACTCGCCGTACTTTGCCCATTCCCGCGCGGTCAAACGCGCGCCCGAAGGCAAATCCGGATTGCCATCGGCGCCGGTCATCCATTGTCCAACCTTCAAGCCAATCGGATCGAACACGCGCGCGTGAAGATAATCGAGCGGCGATTGTTTCTTCGATTCGAGTTTGCGACGCATCACTTCGCCGAAAACCTGGAAGGGCACCGCGCCGTACTGAAATTTTTCGCCCGGCTCGAAAATCGCCGGGGCTTCAATCGCTTGCGCGTACGTCGGCACGTCGCCGCGCTCATCGCCGGTTGATTGCCCTCCAGTCAACCCCAACAACTGGCGAATCGTCATTTTCGATTTACGCGGATCGCCGCGCCATTCGGTGATGGTATCCGCGACGCGCTCGTCGAGTTTCAGCAAACCATCATCCACTGCCGCGACAAGCATCGCGCAGGAGAAACTTTTTGTGCCGCTGGCGAGTTCGTGAAAGCGATTCGGCGCGCCGCGATTCGGATAATCCTCGAAGATGATTTTGCCATTCACCATCACGAGCATCGAGATGCCGTCGTTTGCGGCGTTGTGCGCGGCGGCGAGTTTGAGATTTTCGGTTACTACTCAGGTAGTAGCCGGTTGAGTTGAGTTTGTGACTGGGATAAACGGTGCCCCTGCTAATGCAGATTGCAACGCCACAATCGCACGCTGTCCGTTCTTGCGCGCGGTCGAAATGTAACCAC
>Ga0233425_10001218_pt1 | contig 59769 bp, 50 predicted proteins | sample Watercolumn_Towu_2_FD_181712 | JGI IMG/M metagenome (GOLD analysis project Ga0233425, IMG submission 181712) | Freshwater microbial communities from Lake Towuti, South Sulawesi, Indonesia - Watercolumn_Towuti2014_140_MG | ecosystem: Environmental > Aquatic > Freshwater > Lake | place...
CCGCTGGTTCCACAGCCCCGAAGACGTGACCATGCCCTGGCGCTTCGTCTACATCTGGCATCGCGTGCGACTGGGCGCGGGCGAGGGGATGGAACTGGACATCGAGGCCGCAGCCGGCGCGGAGGTTTGGATCGGCGAGAGCAAGTGGCAGCGCGAGCGGCCGGCCGGTCGGGCCGAGGTGGAGACGCTCTTGCAGAAGGCCGCGCGGGTGCGCCAGAAGCAGGGGCCGCTGCTGCAGACCTTGCGCGTCTGGTTCTTCTCGCACAGCGGCTTCACGGCCGAGGCGACAGCCCTGATGCAGCAGCACGGCGTCTGGTGGTCGGCGCGGGAGGACCTGGACGCCCTGCTGACCCTGGTGGGCTTGCGCCGCCTGCCGGAACTGTGAAGCCCGCGGGAGAAGACCAACCACAAAGGACACAGAGATGCGGTCAGGATGATGAGATGTCTACCATGTCAGCCTCGAAATCTACCCTTGCAAGCCCCCTGCCTCCTCCTTTCGCCGGGGCGGCTGGCCGTGATCAACGCGTCGCGGCCAGCGTGGCCGCGTGCGTCCCCAGGGCCACGCCCGCCTGGCAGGCCGCGTTCAGATTCCCGTCCACCAGCCACCGCGCCAGGAAGGCCGCGTTGAACGCGTCGCCGGCGCCGGTCGCGTTCACCACCTCGGCCGCCGGCGCGCCCGCCTGCCACACCTGATCGCCCTGGCCGGCCAGGCAGCCATCGGCGTCGAGCTTGATCGCGACGATTGGCGCGTGCGCCTGTAGGATGCGCAGCGCGTCCTGGGGCGCAGCCCGGCCGCTCAACGTAGCCGCCTCCTGGCGATTGGGCAGAAGGATCGTCACATGACCAACCATCTCCCAGAGGCCGCCGGGCGCGAGAGCCAGCAGCGGCGCGTGCGAGCTGGGGTCGAGGCTGATAGGTACGCCGGCCACGTGTGCATAGGCCATCGCCCGCAGCGCGCCGACGCGGCTCTCCGCGTCGAGCAGGACGTAGCCGACCACGTGCAGCAGGCTGGCCCGCGCGATCAGATCGGCTGGCACGTCGTCGGCCGACCAGACCGCGTTTGCGCCGCGGTCGGGGACCATCGTCCGCTCGCCGTCCGGCTCGACCAGCACCTGGATCACGCCGGTACCGCGCTGCCGATCTACGGTCAGGACAGGTGTCACGCCCTCGCGACGCAGATCCTCGGCCAGCCAGCGGCCGAATGGGTCATCGCCCACGCGGCCGATGAAGGCGACGGCTTGCCCCAACCGCGCCAGCCAGACCGCGACGTTGGCGCCGGAGCCGCCCGGCGTCACGCACACCTCGGCGGGAGCGTCGCTGCCCCACACGAGCGGCCGCCGCAGCCGGCTGATGATGTCCACCGCAATATCGCCCAACACGACGATCATCGCTCATCCCTCCCCCATGATATCATAGATGTTCAGATAATCTTTTGGTATCGAGGCTTTAGCCGGTCGCGTTCGTAGTCCAGAGAAACCGGCTAAAGCCTCCAAACCGAAGCGCGACCCCCAAATCTTTATCTGACGAACTATAGTACACTTGCGCCAGCGCGTCAATCCGAGGTTTCAGGTAGGGCGCCTTTCAGGTTGGGAGCGCGTGTGTCACCCTGAGCGAGTCTGCCAGCCAAGGTGTGTAACGGCGAGACACCAGCGAAGGGTCTGATCGTGCGGCGCGAGATGCTTCGGCCCAAACGACGGGCCTCAGCATGACGCGGTGGGCGGCGCCCCAATCTGAAATACACTCTTTCAGGTACTTCTGCGCGGTTGTTTGGGGCCTGGCGTGGGCATCGGGTACAATAGCGGCCATGCCAGAGCTTTACGACGCCTACATCTTCGATCTCGACGGGACGGTCACCCTGGGGGATGCGCTGCTGCCGACCGCGGGCGAGACCATCGCCTATCTGCGCGGGCTGGGCCGGCGCACGGTCTTCCTTTCCAACAACCCGACCCACACCCGTGAGGATTATGCCCGTAAGTTGACGCGGTTGGGCTTGCCCACGCCGCCGGGCGATGTCATCAACTCCGCGCTGGTGATGGCGGATTTTCTGCAGCGGCGGATGCCCGGCGCCAGGCTCTTTGTGGTGGGTGAGCCGGCGTTATGCGATGTGCTGACTGCGGCGGGCTTCGTCTTAACTGAGGATCCGCGGCGCACCGATGCAGTGATCGCCAGCTTCGACCGCACCTTCGTCTACCGTAAGCTGCAGATCGCGTTCGACGCGATTCGGGCCGGCGCGCGCTTTTTTGCCACGAACGGCGACCGCTATTGCCCTGTGCCGGGCGGCGGCGAGCCGGACGCGGCCGCGATGATCGCGGCCATCGAGGCGTGCACGAACACCAAAGTGGAAGCGGTGGTCGGCAAGCCCTCGCGCTACATGGTGGAGGCGATCCTGGGCGTGCTGGGGCTGCCCCCGCAGCGGTGCATCATCACGGGGGACCGGCTGGAGACCGATGTGGCGATGGGGCTGAACAGCGGCATGGCCGCGGCGCTCACGCTCACGGGCGCGACCGACGCCGCGACCCTGGCGGCATCGCTCATTCAGCCCACCTATGTGCTGCGCCAGTTGGCCGATCTGCTCCCGGGAACGGAATGATTTGTTCGGGTGGGCGCGGGGGATGCAAGAGCGGGGCGTGATCTCGTACTACGCGGCACAAACATTGCCGGAGGTTGCCACGGTCGCCGACTGGGCGAACGCCATCACCCAGGCCGTCGCCGCGGACGCGCGGTCAGGTCGCCTGCCCCGAACGCATCGTCCCCTGCTGCAGATGATCGGCGATGGGCGCCGGCCGCTCCCCGGCCGTCCGGCGGTCGAGGCACGCGATGACCCCTCGGCATCCTGACGCGGGTCTTTCGCTGGCCGCGTCACGTGCACACGACCGAGTTGTCGGTGCCGTATTTGTTGGACCGGTACTTGTCGGCGTGCCAGTCGTTATGCCAGTCGCGGCCGTTGACAAGATACCGGAAGTCGTACTCCCGCCCTTTCTGCAGCACGAGTGAAACACGCCATTTGCCATCGGATCGGCTTTGGCGCATCTCGTCCTTGGTGGTGTCCCAGTCGTTGAAGTCACCCACCAGGTTCACCCGTTCGGCCCAGATGCTGGACGGAAGCTCAAAGGTTACTTGTATTTTCGTTTTGTCGGGTAGCAGTTCCTTGTAGATCATGGCGTCGCCCCGCACCGTTGAAGTATGCGGGGAGATTATAGCACGGACTTGACGAAACACGCAATCCCTCGTAAAATCAAATGCTATGTTCGAGAACCTGCAAACCAAACTGAACGCGGTCTTCGAGAAGCTGGCATCGCGGGGCAGATTGTCCGAGCAAGATGTTGAGCTTGGGCTGCGCGAGGTGCGGTTGGCGCTGCTGGAAGCCGACGTTAACTACAAAGTAGTCAAGGATCTGATAACCCGCGTCAAGGAGCGGGCGGTCGGCGCCGAGGTGATGAAGAGCCTGACCCCGGCCCAGCAGGTCATCAAGATCGTGCACGAGGAGTTGCTGAAGACGTTGGGCGAGCCGGCCCGGCTCAATTTCTCCGGCCCGACCCCACTGGTCGTCATGTTGGTCGGCCTGCAGGGCGCGGGTAAGACGACGATGGCCGGCAAGCTGGCGTTGACCCTGCGCAAGGGCAACAATCGGCGCGCACTGTTGGTGGCGGCCGATACGTATCGCCCCGCCGCGGTGACCCAGCTCGAAGTGCTGGGCAAGCAAATTGACATCCCCGTGCACAGCGAAGGCACGAAGGTCGCGCCGCCCGAAATCGTCAGCCACGCGCTGCGCCGGGCGCGCGAGGGCGCCTATGATGTCGTCATCCTGGACACAGCCGGCCGGTTGCAGATCAATGATGAGATGATGCGCGAGCTGGAACGGATCAAGGCGATCGCCAAGCCGCAAGAAATCCTGCTCGTGGCCGACGCCATGACCGGGCAAGAAGCCGTGAACGTCGCCAAGGGGTTCCACGAGCGGGTCGGCCTCACCGGCCTGATCCTGACCAAAGTGGACGGGGACGCCCGCGGCGGCGCCGCCATCTCGATGCGCGAGGTGACGGGGGTGCCGATCAAGTTCCTCGGCGTCGGCGAAAAGCTGGATGCCCTGGAGCCGTTCCACCCCGACCGCCTGGCCAGCCGCATCCTGGGCATGGGGGACGTGCTGACGCTGATCGAGAAGGCCGGGGAGAACATTGATCGCGCCGAAGCCGAGAAGATGAGCCGCAAGCTCGTCAAGGGCGAGTTCAACCTGGAAGACTTCCTGAAGCAGTTACAGCAAGTCAAAAAGATGGGGCCGTTGGGCCAACTGCTCGACATGATCCCCGGCATGGGCAAGATGACACAGGAGATCGCGCCCGAGGTCACCGACAAGCAGTTTCGCCAGATCGAGGCCATCATCAGCTCGATGACGCTCGAGGAGCGCCGCGACCCGCGCGTGCTGAACGGCAGCCGTAAGCGCCGCGTGGCGCGCGGTTCAGGCGTCACCGTGACCGATGTCAACGATCTGCTTAATCAGTTCCGCCAGATGCAGCGCCTGATGAAGCAGCTCGGTCAGGGCGGCCGTGGGCTGCGCGGCGGGTTGATGGATCTATTACGTGGATAATCCCGGCGCGAGCGCCCGCGGGTTTCGTCAGAAGCCGGGGGCCGCGTCGGGTAACCAGCATTCGGGACCTTCATCGTCCCATCTCAAGAGGGAGCAAACAGGAACATGGTTCGCATTCGTCTAAGCCGACACGGCGCCAAGCGGCAGCCGACCTATCGTGTTGTGGTGGCCGATCAGCACGCCCCGCGTGATGGCCGGATCGTCGAGAACATCGGGTTCTTCAACCCGCGCAGTGAGCCGGAGACCATCAACATAGATGTGGAACGCGCTCGTTATTGGCTTGGCGTGGGCGCGCAGCCCAGCCAGGCTGTCGCACGGCTGCTCAAGACCGCCGGCGTCTACGCGACCCAGGCGGCGCCAGCCGCCTGATCGTCGTTTCACGGGGGACGCGTAGAGGCGCCGGCGGCGCGCCAGCGACCTCTCAACATGTCCGCTTGAAACCGGGAAAGGAGGCTGGGCCGTGAGAGAAAAGGAATTGGTCGAGTATATCGCCAAGGCGTTAGTGGATAACCCGGACAAGGTGTCCATCAAGGAAACCCAGGGCGCCAGCGTCACCGTCTTGGAGTTGCATGTAGATCGCGATGACATGGGCCGGGTGATCGGCAAGGATGGCCGGGTCGCGAATGCGATCCGCACCGTGCTGAAGGTCGCGGCCGGCGACCGGCGGGTTGTGCTGGAGATCGTGTAACGGTCGCGGTGGGCCGGCCGGTTGTGAGGATTGGATGAGCGCGGGGGTGCTGCAAAGCGCCCCCGTTGCGCGTTACAGGGCCGGCCGCACGCGTACGTCCCAACAAGTTGGGAACTCCGGAGTGCCGAACTTGTTCGGCGGTTTCTCAGCGCAGGATACCAATAATACGGTGAAGTCGAAACAGTTACGCGGAGGAAGTGTGGAATCGAACAGACAGCAACCCCAGGGGTATCTCGCCATCGGCCAGGTCGTCGGCGCGCATGGCATTCGCGGCGAGGTCAAGGTGACGGTGATGACCGATTTCCCGGCGCGGTATCGGCCTGGCGCCAAGGTCTATCTGGGCACGGAGCGTGACTGCATCCCGACGGAGATCACAGCCGTGCGGTCGCACAAGGGGGTGATGCTGGTGAAGCTCTCGACCGTGCCCGACCGCAATCTCGCCGAGACGCTGCAAGGGCAGTATCTCTTGATCCCGACCGATCAAGCCATGCCGCTCGCCGAGCACGAGCACTATGCCCATGACCTGATCGGGCTTGCCGTCGAAACGGTCGCGGGCGAGGCATTGGGGACGCTGACTGAGATCCTGTTTACCGGCGCCAACGACGTGTATGTCGTTTCTGGGCCGGCCGGCGAAGTGTTGCTCCCGGCGATCCACTCGGTCATCCTCCAGGTAGACGTGGCCGCGGGCAAGATGACGGTGGCCGTTCCCGAAGGATTGCTTGCCCCAGAAGAAGATTGACAAAACCAATTCCATCGAGTATGCTGGCAACCGTCGAAACGTTCGGATCACCAGGGCAGGTGCGCAAGGATGGATCCTCTCGCCTATTGGATCGGCTTCAACAAAGTGCGCGGCATTGGGCCGGCGCGACTGCGGGCGCTGCTGGACTATTTCGGTTCCATCGAGCAGGCCTGGCGTGCGCCGGCCGATGCGCTGGTTGAGATCGGCCTCGACCGGCGTTCGACTGCCAATCTGGTGCAGGCGCGCGGCGAGCTAGACCTGGCGGCCGAGCTGGACAAGGTCCGCAAGGCCGGCGTCGAAGTGTTGACCTGGGAAGACGCACGCTACCCGGAGCGGCTGCGGATGATCAACGATCCACCGCCGGTGCTCTACCTGAAGGGGGAGCTGCGGCCGACCGATGACTGGGCGGTGGCGCTGGTGGGCACGCGCAAGGCAACGAGCTATGGCCGCGAGGCGACTCGCGCGCTGGCCGGCGACCTAGCCCGCGCCGGCGTGACGATCGTCAGCGGGCTGGCGAAGGGGATTGACACCCAAGCGCATCGCGCGGCTATCGAGGCCGGCGGCCGGACCCTGGCGGTGCTCGGCAGCGGGGTGGACATCATCTACCCCTACGAAAACCTGAAACTGGCGCAAGATATCGTAACCCGCGGCGCATTGATCAGCGAATACGCGTTGGGCGCGCCGCCCGAGGCCAGCAACTTCCCCCCGCGCAACCGCATCATCAGCGGGCTGAGCCGCGGGGTGATCGTCGTCGAGGCGGGCGAGCAGAGCGGCGCGTTGATCACCGCGGAATTCGCGGCCGACCAGGGCCGCGACGTCTTTGCGGTGCCGGGCAGCATCTTTCAGCGCGGCAGCCTGGGCACGAACCGGCTGATCCGCGACGGCGCGGCGCCGGTGCTTTCAGCCAACGATGTGCTGGAGGCGCTGAACCTGACTTCAGTCGCGCAGCACGTCGAGGCGCAGATGCTGCTGCCCACCGATGCGACCGAGGCACTGCTTTTCGAGCACGTGGGGGAAGAGGCGACGCACGTGGACGAGATCGGCCGCGCGGCCGGCCTGCCCATCGCCACGGTCTCCAGCACGCTGGCGGTCATGGAACTGAAGGGGCTGGTGCGGGCGGTGGGCGGCATGAATTACGTGCGGGCGCGCGAGGCGCGACCCGTGTATAATGTGACCTGAGCGCCGCTGAGAAGCGGAGGCAGAGATATGAAGGTCCGATATAGCCGCGAGGATGATGTGCTGTTGGTCGAGACGATTCCCGCCGCAAAGATAGATCATGCTGAGCAATCCGGCCCGTTGATCACCCACTTTACGGCTGACGGCGCGGTCGTTCTGCTTGAAATCCTGGATGCCAGCCGCTTTCTGGCTTCAGCGTTGCAAGCGGCTTTGCGAGGATCCGAAGAATCGGTGATGGTTGCATAATAATGGAGGCGTTGCAACGATGCTTTACGCGGTGATTATGGCGGGCGGGTCCGGCACGCGGTTGTGGCCGCTGAGCCGCAAAAGCCTGCCCAAACAATCGTTGAAGCTAATCGGTGAGCGGACGATGTTCCAGCACGCGGTGGACCGCCTGGCGCCACTCTTTCCGCCAGAGCGCATCTTCGTCGTGACCAACGCGCTCCTGGCCGATGTGCTCCGGCCGCAGACCCCAGAGGTGCCCGCCACGAACTTCATCTTGGAGCCATCGGGCCGCGATTCGGCGCCCGCGGCGGCCCTGGCCGCGATCACTTTGTTGCGCCAGGATCCCGACGCGGTGATGGTGATGCTGACCGCCGATCACTACATCGTGGACACGGCCGGTTTTCGCGCGGCGCTGGCGGCCGCCGCAGAAGTCGCGGCCGATGGCACGATCGTGACCCTGGGCATCCGGCCGACCTTCGCTTCGACCGGCTTCGGCTATGTCCACCTGGGCGAAACGCAGGTGGTGGTGGATGGCCTGCCGGTCTACCGCTCGGCGGGTTTCATCGAGAAACCCAATCAGCCCACGGCCGATCGCTTCCTGGAGGATGGCCGTTACGTCTGGAACAGCGGCATGTTCATCTGGCGCGCCGACCGGCTGATGCGCGAGTTCGCCGCTCAGCAGGCAGAGTCGTATGCCGCGCTTCAGCGCATCGCCGCGGCGCTCGGCACGGCCCGCGCGGCGGATGTCCTGACCGTCGAGTGGCCCAATGTGCGCAAGATTTCGATTGACTACGGCATCATGGAGCGCGCCGAGCGGGTCTCGGTCATCCCGGTCGAGATCGGCTGGAGCGACATCGGCGATTGGGGTTCGCTGCTCAACATCCTGCCGCCCGATGACCACGGCAATGTCGTCACGGGCGAGGCGGTGCTCTTGGACACCGAGGCGTGCCTGGTGCGCAGCGAAGGCCGGCTGATCGCGGCCATCGGCCTGAAAGACGTGGTGATCGTCGAAACGCCCGATGTGGTGATGGTCTGCGCGCGCGATCGGGTGCAACATATGCGCGCGGTGGTAGATAAGTTGGCGGCGCACGGAAAGCAAAGGTGTTTGTAAAGAACGCATGGCTGAAATCGAACTGACTGCGTATTGTGTCAAGTGCCGGACCAACCGGCCGATGAAGGACGCCGAACCGGTGTTCATGGCGAATGGCCGGCCCGCGACGCGCGGCGCGTGCGCGGAGTGCGGCACGGGGTTGTTCAAGATCGGCGAGACGCCGGCGCACGCGGGATTGGCGAAACCGGCGGCGACCCCGAAGACGCGAGAAGATAAGGGAACAAGGAGACAAGGCAACAAGGGCAACGGCGAGGCGGAGAAACAAGGGGTGCGGGCTGAGGCTGCGGAATCCCCCTCGGCGCCGCTGGCCGGCGAGGTGCAGGCGTATTGCGTGAAGTGCAAGGCGATGCGGGCCATGAAAGAGGGCCGTGCGCTGTTCATGGCAAACGGCCGGCCGGCCGCCGAGGGGCGTTGCGTCGAGTGCGGCACGCGGCTCTTCAAGATCGGCGCAACGCCGGAGCACGCGGGGCTGAGCAAGCCGCAAATCGGCAAATCGCAAGCTGCAAATAGCAAATCAACAAATCGCAAATCAGCGACTCAGCGAGTTGGTGAATCGCGGGCCCAACCGCAGAGCAGCAAGAAGCCCGGCGGCGAAGGGGCGAAGGAGCCAGCGGGCAAATTGGCGGCCGCGCGCAAGGGCGTGGCTGCGACGGCAAAGGGCGAGGAGACGCCCGCGCCGCGACGTTCCTCCGCGGGCGGCAGCGGCCGGCTGGTGATCGTGGAGTCGCCCGCCAAGGCGCGCACGGTGGGCCGCTTCCTGGGCAAGAGCTACGATGTGCGTGCGTCGGTGGGGCATGTGCGCGATCTGCTCAAATCGCGGTTGTCGGTGGATGTGGAGCACGATTTCGTCCCGACCTATCGCGTGCCCGATGAGAAGAAGGAGGTCGTCAAGACCCTGAAGGCGGCCGCCGCGGGCGCGCACGAAGTCTACCTGGCGACCGATCCCGACCGCGAGGGGGAAGCCATCGCCTGGCATCTGTTGGAGGCGACCGAGATTCCGACCGACCGGGCGCGCCGCGTGGTCTTTCACGAGATCACCAAGCACGCCATTGATGAAGCTTTCGCGCACGCGCGCGAGATTGACATGCGCTTGGTGGATGCCCAGCAGGCGCGACGCATTCTGGATCGCCTGGTCGGCTATCAGGTTAGCCCACTGCTGTGGGATCGCGTGAAGAGCCGCCTCTCGGCCGGCCGCGTCCAGACGGTGGCGGTGCGGCTGATCGTCGAGCGGGAGCGCGAGATTACGGCGTTCGTTCCGGTCGAGTATTGGTCCATTGACGCCGATCTGGCGCAGCTTGCCACGCGCGGTCAGAAGTCGCGGCCGAGCTTCCTCGCCCGGCTGATCCGCATCCGCGGCCAGGAAGCCGATCTGAAGAACCGGGCCGACACGGTGGCAATCTTGGCCGACTTGGAGAGCGCCAGTTACACCGTGGCTGCGGTCAAGCGCGGCGAGCGCCGTCGGCGGCCCAACCCGCCCTTCACTACCAGCACCCTTCAGCAAGACGCCGGCCAGAAGCTCGGCATGACCGCGCAGCGCACCATGTGCACCGCCCAGGATCTCTATGAAGGGATCGATGTCGGCGAGGGGGGCGTGGTCGGCCTGATCACCTACATGCGCACCGACAGCGTCAACGTGGCGCAGGAGGCCCAGACCGAAGCGCGGGCGCTCATCGCCGAAACCTACGGCCCGGAATATGTGCCGCCGGAACCAAACGTCTACAAGACGCGCTCGAAGAACGCCCAGGAGGCGCACGAAGCGATCCGGCCCACCGCCAGCCGGCGCACGCCGCAGATGTTGCGCGACAAGCTCTCGCGCGATCAGTATCGCCTGTATGAACTGATCTGGCAGCGTTTCGTCGCCAGCCAGATGGCGGCCGCCATTTACGATACGCTGACAGTGGACGTGGAGGCGGGTCAGCCGGTCGCGACCGAGCGTCCCTATCTGCTGCGGGCCAGCGGCTCGAAAGTGCGCTTCCCTGGTTTCCTGGTGGTCTATTCCGACGGCGCCAGCGGCCCGGCCGAAGACGGACGACCGGCCGCGGAGGACCGGCGCCGGGCGGCCGGTGACGAAGACGCCGGCCGGAGCGGGAATGGCGCGCAGACGCGCGCGGGCGCATCCAGCGAGGTGGCCGAGCGGGAGATCCTCCTCGATTTGACACGTGGCGAGCCGCTTGATCTGCTGCGGCTGATCCCGGAACAGCACTTCACCCAGCCGCCGCCGCGCTACACCGAAGCGACGCTCGTGAAGGCGTTGGAAGAGAACGGGATCGGCCGGCCGAGCACCTATGCGACGATCATCTCGACCATCATTGACCGCGGCTACGTGGAGCGGCAGGAGCGCAAGCTGACGCCGACCGAGCTTGGCTTCACGGTCAACGACTTGCTTGTGCAGTATTTCGATACAGTGTTCAACGTCGGCTTCACCGCGTCCATGGAGGAGCATCTCGACAGCATCTCGCGCGGCGAGGAGCAGATGGCCCCGGTGCTGCGTGACTTCTACGCGTCCTTCGGGCCGCTGCTCCAGCACGCCGAGCGCACCATGCAGAAGGTGGCGGTCGAGCCGGAGAAGATCGGGGAGGCGTGCCCGGACTGCGGCGGCGATCTGGTGATCAAGCTGGGGCGGTTCGGCAAGTTCATCGCCTGCGCCAACTACCCGACGTGCCGCTATACCCGGCCGATGGTGGCCCGGCTGGGGGTCGCCTGCCCCAAGGATCGAGGCGAGCTGGTGGAGCGCCGGAGCCGCGCCGGCCGGGTCTTCTACGGCTGCGCGAATTATCCCAAGTGCGACTTCACCTCGTGGCGGCGGCCGCTGCCACAGCCGTGCCCCAATTGCCAGGGGTTGCTCGTCGCGGCCAGCAAGGAATGGGCCGAGTGCGCGATCTGTCAGACGCGGGTGAAGATGGAGAGCCTGGGGAGCGGGTGATAGGGATTCGGTGCGCATCAGGTCTGCGGGCTGAGCTTGAAGGGAGTGTGCTGGCGACATGGAAGCCATTCTGTCATTCGATCAGGTATTGGAAGCTGCCGATCAATTGCCGCTGGCAGCCCAGGAAACGTTGGTGGATATTCTGCGACATCGCATCGTTGACGAACAGCGTGAGGCGCTTGCTACAGATATCCGTGCCGCTGAACAAGAGTTTGAGGCCGGTCACTGCCGCGCGGTGACGCCCGATGAACTCGTGCAAGAAGTCTATTGATGCTTCGATGCAAGATGCACTAGATTTTTACATTAAGTACTTGACAGCCGAGCGCGGCGCGTCGCCGCACACGATCGCCAACTATCGCCGCGAGATCATGGAGTTGTTGACGTTCGCCCAGGAGAAGGGGATCACCGCCTGGGATCAGGTCACGCCGGCGCTGCTCCGCCAATGGCTGGCCGCTTTACACACGCAAGGGTATGCGAAGGCCAGCGTGGCTCGGCGGGTGTCGGAGGCGCGGGCGTTCTACGCGTATCTCCACAGTCGGAAGCTGGTGGAGACAAACCCGGTCAATTCGGTCTCTGCGCCGAAGCTGCCGCAACGCCTGCCGCGGCCGCTGACTGCTGAGGAGGTGACGGCGCTGCTGGCCGCGCCCGATGTCGCGACCCCGCAGGGCCAGCGCGATCGGGCGATGCTCGAAGTGCTGTACGGGGGCGGGCTGCGGGTCAGCGAGCTGCTGATGCTGGATGTCGGCGCGGTGGATCTGGCGCAGGCCGAGGTGCGGGTGCTGGGCAAGGGCGCCAAGGAGCGGATCGCCTTGATCGGCCGGCCGGCGGTCGCGGCGCTGCGCGCCTATCTGACCGATGGCCGCCCCCAACTGCTGGCCGCGGCCGGCGCCAAGCCCGGCCGGCCGACCGCCGCGCTCTTTCTGAATCGGTTTGGCGCGCGGCTGTCGGTCAGCATGTTCACCCGGACGCTGAGCGACTACGCTGCGCAGGCGGGCATCGAGCGCGCGGTGACGCCGCACATGCTGCGCCATAGCTTCGCCACGCACATGCTCGACGGCGGCGCCGACCTGCGTTCGGTGCAGGAGTTGCTGGGGCACGAAAGCCTCGGCACGACCCAAATCTATACCCATGTCAGCCAGACCCACCTGCGCGACACGGTGCTTAGCGCGCACCCGCGGGCGCGGCGGACGGGGGACGGAGTGCAAGATGACGAATAGTGCGGCGCTCAGCCCGGCGCGGCTGGCGCGGTTGCGTGAAGTCTTGGCGCGCGAACAGCTCGACGCGCTGCTGGTCAGCCAGCCGGAGAACCGGCGCTATCTGAGCGGCTTCAACGGTTCGGCCGGTTGGCTGCTGATCTCGGCCGACGGTTTAAACCGTCTGGCGCTTTTCGCCACCGATTTCCGGTATCACGAACAGGTCGCGCTGGAGTGTCCGGGCTTCGAGCTGGTGAAAATTACCACCAACCTGGCCGAAGTCCTGCCCGGCATGATTGCGCGCGCGGGAGCGCGCCAGGTCGGCTTCGAGGCGGATCACGCAACCTACGCCAGCATCCAGGAATGGGCCGAGGCGGCGAAGGAATGCGAGTGGATTCCGACCAAGGGGTTGGTTACGACGCTGCGCGCGGTCAAGGACGCCGCCGAGCTGACGGCCGTCCGCGCCGCGATTGCGCTGACCGACGAGGCGCTGGCCGCGGTGTTGCCCGGCATCCGGCCCGGCATGACCGAGCTGGAGTTGGCGTGGCGCATCGAGAGCACCATGCGCACGCATGGCGCCGAGGGGGTGGCGTTTGAGCCGACCGTTTGTAGCGGTCCGAACAGCGCGCGGCCCCATGCGCGGGCCACGTCGCAGCCGCTGCCGGCCGGCCAGCCGATCATCATTGACATCGGCGCACGGGTCGGCGGCTATTGCGCCGATCTCACGCGCACTTTCTGCCTGGGTCAGCCGGCCGATCCCAACCGGTTCTGGGAGGTGTATCATACCGTGCTGCGCGCGCAGACGGCCGTCGAGGCGGCCATCCGCCCCGGCATGACCGGGAAGGAAGGGGATGCGGTGGCGCGCGATCTGATCGCGGCGGCGGGATATGGCGACAATTTCGGGCACGGGCTGGGGCATGGTGTGGGGCTGGCGATCCACGAGGAGCCGCGGCTTTCGCGTCTCCACACCACGCCTCTGCCCGCGGGCGCGCTGCTGACCGTCGAGCCGGGGATCTATCTGCCCGGTTGGGGCGGGGTGCGGATCGAAGACATGATCGTGCTCACGGAGAACGGCGTTGAAGTGTTGACCCGGTCGCCGAAAGAGCCGATCCTGCCGGTGTGAGGCGCGCGTGGTGATGACTTATGAACGTTAAGAAATTATTCCGGTAATGGGCGAGGCGTCTCGTAACTGACGCCCGCACGACCATGAATGGCTCGTGCTACCAAGCAGCGCCCGGTTAACCGGGCTGGACAGCGCGTCGGCCGGATCTAGCCCCGTTCAGTGCGCAGCCTCCCTTTGGGACGGGGCGCCGCGTGGTAGCCCGGACGATTCATCGCCGGGCGGCCCAGGTGAACGAACAACGCGCCGGAGAAGGCGATTACCGGATTATTTTCTTAATTCTCATCAGTCGTCTGGCAGGCGCGCGACGGCGCGACTAAAGTCGCAACTACGAACCAGGTGTGTTCAGAACGCGGGAGTTCAGGACAAGTTCATGCAGCAAAACAAACCTGCTTTCAGACTGTGGGGGATCATCGGACTGCTGGCTTTGCTCGGCGGCCTGCTGATCGGCTGGCTGGTCATCGGCTGGACTCTCTGGCCGGTCGAGTGGACCGGCGTCTTGCCCGCCGACCTGGGTGACGCGGGCCGCGAGCAATACCTGGATCTGGTGGCCGAGTCTTACGCGCTCACCAAGAACGCCCAACTTGCCCGGCTGCGGCTGGCCTCCTTTCCGGCTGCTGAGCAAGAGCCGCTCCTGGCCGATGTGATGACGCGCGTGGCCCGTCGCCTGGAGCGCACCGAGAATATCCTGGTGCTCGGCGCGGATCAACGCCCCGGCTGGGAGGCGTGGCGCACCGATTCGATCATGGTCGTGGCGATTGACGCGAAGTACCAGCAGGTGGGGGTCATCAGCATCCCGCGCGATCTGTACGTGGAGATCCCGGATTACGGCAAAGAGCGGATCAACGCGGTAGATTACATCGGCGAGAAAAAGAAGGCGCCGGGCGGCGGGCCGGCGTTGGCGGCGCGCGTCGTCTCGGACTCGCTCGGCATCCCCACCCAACACTACGCCCGGATTCAGATGGATGGCCTGGCGCAGTTGATTGATGCGCTGGGCGGCGTCACGGTCACGCTGGACTGCCCGCTGTATGAGCGGACACCGAACGACTCTGCGCCGGCGGGCTACGTGGAGTGGACCTTGCCGGCCGGCCAGGTGTGGCTCGACGGCGACGCCGCGCGCAAGTTTGTCACCTATCGTTACGTCACGGCAGATTTCGGGCGGATTCAGCGCCAGCAGCAGTTGATCTGGGCGATCCGTAACCGCGCGCTGCAAGGCAACATTATCCCCCGCATCCCCGAATTGTGGCGGGCCTTTTCCGACATGTTCACGACCGATCTGAGCCTGATGGATGTGATCCGCCTGGCGAACATGGGGATCAAGCTCAAGCCGGGGGATGTGCATGGGATGATGATCGGCCGCGGCGTGGTGCGCGATTTTACGACCGAGCGCGGCGAGATGGTGTTGGTGGTCAGCAGTCAGGCCGACCTCGACGCCGCGAAAGAACAGCTTTTCATGGGAAAGCCATTGGAGCAGTTGGGCCGGAGTGAGCCGGGCAAGCCCAAGGAGTGCCCGCCGCCGCCCAAGCCCTGAAGTTGTGATGCAAAATCAACGTCCATACCTTGACCACACGAGGAGGGTGAGATGTCAAGTAACACCGAAATCAAGCGGCCCATGTGGGTGATCCCGACCATCGGCTTCCTGATCGGCTTGCTGGTCGGCTGGTGGGTGATCGGTTGGTGGCTCTGGCCGGTTCAATGGACGAACGCCCTGCCGGCGGATTTGCGAGCGGCCGAGCGCGATCAGTACCTGGTCATGGTCGCCGAATCGTTCGCGGCCGGCCGCAACGCCGATCTGGCGAAGGAGCGGCTCAAGTCCTGGTCGGCCGAGGATCTGGCGAAGCACCTGGCGAACCTGCAAACCAGGGTCGGCGCCGGCACACCGCAGGCGGCGCAGGTGCAGGCGTTGGCCGATCTGATGGGCGCCCGTCAGCCCGCCGGCCCCGGCCCGCAGACGCCCGCCAAGGGGCCGACCTCGGCGGTGCGCGCTACCCCCGCCCCGTCGGCCGGGGCGGATGCCTCCTCGATCCTCCGGGGCATCGGCACGGTGCTGCTATGGCTGCTGATCTTCGCGTTCGCCGTTGCCGTCGCCTACTACCTTTGGATGCGTTGGCGCGCCGCGCATCAGACGCCACAGCCGGCTGCCATTGACACAACCACGCGGCCCACGCGGCCACCCGCGCCGGTTCAGCGTTCCCTCGACGAGATCGCCGCGGAGGCCAAGGAACGCTGGATCAGCAATGACACGCCGCCTCAATCTGAGGCCGGCGCATGGGCAGACGCAGAGGCCGCCGGGCCACCCGTGGCGCCCGCGCCGTCGGCACCGCGCGTGACCCCGCCAGTTCCCGCGCCCGCTCGTCCGGCCTCGGCCGCGCCGGGGGGGATAACGCCGCCCAAGATCCTGGCGGCCGGTCGGGGCGGGCCGGCCGGCGCGTTTACGCGGGCGGGCGAGTATCGGGCGCTCTATCAGATGGGCGAGCCGGACTATGACGAGGCGTTTGATATCACCGATGCGGTCGGCGGGTATTTGGGCCAGTGCGGCCTGGAGTTGAACGATCCGATCGGCCGCGGCCACGATCAAGCGGCCGCGCTGCAAGCGTGGCTGTGGGACACCAACGACCCGGACACCAAGGTCAAGGTGCTGATGAGCGAGGGCGCGTATCGGGACACCGCGATGCGGGATCAACTGAAGGGCGAGCACGATGCCATCCCGGTGCGGGTCGGCACGGAGTTCGAGTTGGAGACCTACAAGGTGTTGCTGCGAGGGCTGGTGGAAAAGGTGGAATACGCCGACCAAGAGCCGGCCTACACGATTTTCTCGGAGCTACTGGTGCGGTTCCGGATAGATCGGAAGGCGTAAACGTTCAAACGCGTGCTTCGGGATCGAACATCAAAGTCCTCGTTGGCGCCGAGCGCCCGCGCCAGCGTGCGGCCAAGCCGGGCCACTTCGATCGTATGGGTGAGCCGGTTGCGGTAGTGATGATCCCCCTCGTGGTAGACGAAGACCTGCTCATGCGCCCAGCGCATCCCACTGCGCGGCCAGCGAGGGCAGCGCGCTCAAATCCAGCGCCTCGAACGCATCGGCCGCGACCTGCGTCTGCGCCAGGATCGCCTGGATGATGCGATCGAGCGCGTCCGCGGGCAGATCGGGCACGCGGGCGATATTGGAACGCACGACGTGGCCGGCGGCCGGGGTATGCACGGCGAACGTGACCAACGCCAGGCGGCCATCCGCCTTGACTTTGGTGTAGATGCGGTGGCGCAACTGAGTGCTTTGCCCTGCGGCCGACCGGAAGCAATAGAGCTTCCACAGGCGCTCGCCGTCCTGGAGCTGGAGCAGGTCATCGGCCAGCAAGTCGGCGACGACCTCTGGCCCAGCCGGGCACGCCGCCGCAGATGGATGATCGGTTGTCACGGTGGTTCGGTGTCTCCTCTGATTTGATGCCAGTGTACACCGGGATGGGGGGCGTGTCAATCTCGATGCGCGGCGCGTCGAGCCTCGGTGAACCTGCGCGGCGTCATTGACAGCCCCGCGCCGCTGTGCTACACTCCGCCTGTCGTTAATCGCATACAGGCTGGACGAACAGCGCGAGAGAGCATCCCGACCACCCCCCTCGATTCCCCCTGCCGGGGGAAGGTGGGCACGGTGGCCGGGATCGCCGAAGGGGCAACCAACAGGCAATCTCTCAGGCACACACATCGCGCTGGGACAGCGCTCTGGAAAAGGCCGCCAACGTGGGCGGGACACCGATGGGGCAAGCCGCATTCACAGGACATTTGGCCGGGGCCGGCGCGAATGGGCAAACTCTCAGGTCAAGGGACGGGAGGCGGGCGCTATGCCAGCTTGTCCCGTCTCTTTTTCTATCTTCCCAATTCCCAATCTATCAGTTTCCCAACCTACCAACTTCCAGGAGGATCATCATGAGTTACAAGTACGATTCCAAAGCCCGGTACGCCAAGAGTCACGAGTGGGTGCGGCTGGAAGGCAACGCGGCGGCGGTCGGCGTCTCCGACTACGCCCAGCACCTCCTCTCGGATGTCGTCTATGTGGATCTGCCCGAGGTGGGCGATTCCGTCGCCGCGGGCGAGAGCCTGGGCACGGTCGAGTCGGTGAAGGCCGCCGAGGACGCCTACAGCCCGATTAGCGGCGAGGTGATCGAGATCAACACGGCGTTGGAAGACCACCCCGAATGGATCAACGAAGACCCCTACGGCAAAGCCTGGCTCATCAAGGTCGCGCCGTCCGATACCGGCGAGCTGGCCGGCCTGATGGATGCCGTCGCCTACGAAGCGTATGTGAATGAGGAAGAGGAGAAGGGCGGGCACTGAGAAATGCGGAATGCAGAATAATGAATGCAGAATGACGATTCCGGCGCGCCCGGTCTCGTTCTGCATTCTCCGTTCTGCCTTCTCGGTTTGGAGGATTAATGAATTACATACCTAACACCGATGCGGATCGTGCCGAGATGCTGAAGGTGGTGGGCGCGGGGTCGGTGGCCGAGTTGTTCCGCGATGTGCCGGAGCGGTATCGCTTCCCGACATTGGCGCTGCCGCCGGCGCTCTCCGAGATGGAGGTGATCGAGGAGCTGAACGCGCTGGCGAACGAGAACGATGACCTGCATCACCTGGCGTGTTTCCTCGGCGCGGGCGCATACAACCATTTCGTGCCGAGCGTTGTGGATTTCCTCCTGCACCGGTCGGAGTTTTTCACCGCCTACACCCCCTATCAGCCGGAGATCAGCCAGGGCACACTCCAGGCGCACTACGAGTATCAGTCCATGATCTGCGCGCTGACCGGCATGGAGGTGAGCAACGTCTCGCACTACGACGGCGCGACCGCGGCCGCCGAGGCGGTGATCATGGCGTTGCAGATGGGCCGCGGGAAGCGCAACAAGGTGATCTTAAGCCCCACCTTGCATCCGCAATACCGCGCGGTGGTGCACACCTACACCCAGGGCATGGCGCTGGAGATCGTCGGCGAGGATGTCGCCTGGGTTGGCCCTTCGGCAGGCTCAGGGAGCGCGTTGGAGGCCCTGGCCGCCCTGCTCGATAAGCAAACCGCCTGCGTGATCGTTCAGAACCCGGATTTCCTGGGCCGGCTCTACACCCCGGCCGAGATGCAGGCGTTGGCCGACCAGGTTCACGCCGCGGGCGCGCAGTTCGTCGTCTCGGCCGATCCGATCAGCCTGGGCCTGTTCGTGCCGCCGGGCCAATACGGCGCGGATGTCGTCACTGGCGAGGGCCAGCCGATGGGCAATGCCATCAGCTTCGGCGGGCCGTACCTGGGCTTCTTCGCCATGAAAAAGGATGACGTGCGCCGCTCGGCCGGCCGGATCGTCGGCCAGACGGTGGACGCCGACGGCCAGCGCGGCTTCGTGCTGACGCTGAGCACGCGCGAGCAGCACATCCGCCGCGAGAAAGCGTCGAGCAACATCTGCTCCAACCAGGCGCTCAACGCGCTGGCGGCCGCGATCTACATGGCCGCGATGGGCAAATACGGCCTGCGCACTGTCGCCGAGCTGAGCTATCACAAGGCGCACTACGCGGCCGGCCTGATCGGCCAGATCCCCGGCTATGAGGTGGTCAGCCGATGGCCGTTCTTCAAGGAATTCGTCGTGCGTTGCCCGCGGCCGGTCGCGACGATCAACGAAATCCTGCTCGACCGCTATGGTATGGTCGGCGGGTACGACCTGGGCGGCGACTATCCTGGCCTGAAGGACCACATGTTGCTCTGCGTCACCGAGATGAACAGCAAGGCGCAGATTGACCTGCTGGTCGAGGCGCTGCAAGAAGTGACGACGATGAACCCGGATCGCCTGGAAGACGAAGCGGAGGCGCCCCATGAGTGAAGCCTTGATCTACGACATCTGCCAGGCCGGTCGCCGGGCGGTGAGCCTGCCCGATTGCGATGTGCCGCAGACGCCGCTGCCCGCGGGCTGCGAACGCGGCGAGCTGCCCCTCCCGGAAGTGGCCGAGATTGACCTGGTGCGCCACTACGTCCGGCTGTCGCAGTTGAACCACGGCATTGACACCGGCTTCTATCCGCTTGGCTCGTGTACCATGAAGTACAACCCGAAGGTGAACGAAGCCGCGGCGCGCATCAACGGCTTCGCGACGGCGCATCCGCTCCAGGGGGAGGCCAGCGTGCAGGGCGCGATGGGGCTGATGCTGGAGCTGCAAGAGCTGCTGGCGGAGATCGGCGGGTTTGCGGGCGTCACCCTCCAGCCCGCGGCCGGCGCGCACGGCGAGCTGACCGGCGTGCTCATCATGCGCAAGTATCTGTATGATCGCGGGGAGTGTGAGCGCGATCTCATCCTGGTGCCCGATTCGGCGCACGGCACGAACCCCGCGACCACGAGCATGTCGGGCCTGAAGGTGGCCGTCGTGCCGTCGGATGGCCGCGGCAACGTGGATCTGGCCGCGCTGCGGGGCCTCATCGCCCAGCACGGCCCCAAGCTGATCGGCCTGATGCTGACCAACCCGAATACCCTCGGCCTCTTCGACGAGAACGTGCTCGACATAATCAAGCTAGTGCATGAAGCAGGCGGGCTGGTCTACGGCGACGGCGCAAACTTCAACGCCATCCTGGGCGTCGTCCGGCCCGGCGACCTGGGCTTCGACGTGCTGCACTATAACCTGCACAAGACCTTCTCGACCCCGCACGGCGGCGGCGGGCCGGGGTCAGGCGCGGTGGGGGTGGCCGCGGCGCTGGTGGATTACCTGCCCGGCCCGATCGTCCGGCAGGGGGAGACCGACGGGCTGCTCCATTGGCACATGCCCCCCAAGTCCATCGGCCGCGTCAAGGCGTTCCACGGCAACTTCGGCGTGCTGGTGCGGGCCTACACCTACATCCGCATGCACGGCGCGGCGGGGCTGCGCGCGGTGAGCGAGAACGCGGTGCTGAACGCCAACTACCTGCAAGCCCGGCTGCGGGGCGTCTACCCGATCCCGCACGGCGACCGAACATGCATGCACGAGTTCGTCGCGCAGGGCATGGTGAAGGACGCGCCTGGCACCCGCACCATGGACATCGCCAAGCGGCTGATTGACTACGGCTTCCACCCGCCGACCGTCTACTTCCCGCTCATCGTCCCGGAGGCGCTGATGATCGAACCGACCGAGACGGAGAGCAAAGAGACCCTCGACGCGTTCGCCGACGCGCTGATCGCGATTGCCGGCGAGGCGCGGGCCGATCCCGACCTGCTGCACACCGCGCCGCACCGCGCGCCGGTCAAGCGGCTGGACGAGGTGAAGGCGGCGAAGGATCTGGTGTTGTGTTATGCGCCGGGGTGTGGGGGATAACGGGGCAACGGATGATGAACGGATAAACGGATAGTCGCCCGCGTGGCGGGGGTATCCGTTTATCCGTTGGTATCTGTTGCTTCGCCCCATTTCCATATCGCGCGCCCGTCAAGCGGCTGGACGAGGTGTAGGCGGCGAAGCATCTGTTTCTGTTGCGATGACCGTTCTCATCACATCTGGTGCGCTAACCTATCACCGGATTTTGGGTGAATCCCCATATGCTACTTAGAACTCCGACCAATACTTTGCCTCTCATTGTATTTGCCGTTGGCGGTGTAATCACGCTCGCGCTCTTCAGCACATACTTCTACATGGCCGGCGGCGTAGGAATCTATAGTGATGGAATAGGCTATTACGCTCCATTGCGTTCTCTTGTTTTTGACGGGAATCTGGATGTCTCAAACGAGTATCAGTATTTTGCTGTAAGCGTTTCCAGGTTGAGCGGCGAAGTTCGCTGGCCTTTTCCGATCCCCCAATACAGCAAATACACGATCGGTATGGCGGTGGTATTATCTCCATTCTTCTTTGCCGGTCATATCTTCACCCTGTTACTTCAGCGGTTAGGAGTGCCCATTGCCGCCAATGGCCTGTCGTGGCCATATGAATTTTTCTACGGCACAGGCAGCGCTGTTCTGGGGATTTGTGGAATGTATCTTTCATACCGGGCAGCAAAAACGCGGTTCGGTTCATTTTCGGCGGTTGTCGCTACCGTAGGCGTCTGGTTTGCATCCTCGATCTTTTACTATCTCGCAATAGTCCCATCTATGTCACATGCGGTATCTCAGTTCTTGGTGTCGGCGTTCCTGTATTTGACGCTAACCCGGGATTGGCTAGCGGAGAAGCGAACCGGGTTGTTGATGGGATTCATACTTGGACTGGCAACACTCGTTCGACCACAGGATGTGTTTTTCATAGTTGTACCGTTATGCTTGGCGCTATTGAAGTGGAAAGGTGATAGTAAGGTAGTACTGAAGGACTTGGCTGCCTTGTGTCGGATAGGCTGCATAGTGGCGCTCATTGCGATGTTTCAGGTGTTAGTGTACAAAATTCAGTTTGAGGAGTTATCGAGGATCCCTTACCTCATTGAAGGCGCAACTGACCAAAGAGTCACAAGTTTTGATTGGGCCCATCCTCAAGTAGCTTCCGTCCTATTCTCTGGCTTTCACGGTCTATTTTCGTGGCACCCTATACTCCTCGTGTCCATTCTTGGCGCCGTCTGGTCCATTAGAACGCATCGCCAATTCATCGCGTTGCTACTGGCTTTTTTCCTGCAAGTCTATTTGATTTCATCATGGTATAACTGGTGGCAGGGCGCCAGTTTTGGTGGGCGCATGTTCTCAAATTGCAACTTCATTTTTGTAATGGGACTTGCTTCGTTATGGAGCCGCGCCAGGATACCATTAGTTCGACAAGTCGCTGTTTTGTTAACATCGGGATGCATCGTCTGGAATATCTTGCTTGTCATGCAATACGTATCACGAATGATTCCAGCGGAAGAACCCCTGCTAATGAAGCAAATTATAATGAATCAGTTCAATGTGCTACCTTTCTTTCTCGCCCGGTTCATTGGCAGGCCATCCTGTTGATCCTGTTCATCCTGTCACATCTGGTTATCCCAAAAAGCTCACTCAAGGAGCAACCCAGCATGGAATTACGCGGTTCAACAGTCATGATTACCGGCGGCGCGATCCGCGTCGGCCGGCAGCTTGCCATCCACATGGCGCAGGGGGGCGCAAACATCCTCTTCACCCATCTGCCCGATGAGCCGTGGGAGGAGGCCCAGGCGCTCATCGCGGCGTGCGGCGTCGAAGTGCTGGCGCAGCCGCTCGACATCCGTGACACCGCGCAAATCCGCGCGGCCGTGGCGGCGGGGCTGGCGCGCTTCGGCGCCATTGACGTGCTGATCAACAGCGCGTCGGTCTGGCTCAAGGCGCCCTTCCTGGCGATCACCGAGGCGCAGTGGGACAACGCGCTCGACATCAACCTGAAGGGGCCGTTCTTCCTGGCGCAGGCGGTGGCCGCGGGCATGGCGCGCCAGGGCCGCGGGGTGATCATCAACATCACCGACATCTCGGCGTTTCAACCGTGGGAGGGTTACGCGCCGCACGGGGCCAGCAAGGCCGGCCTGGTCTCCCTCACGAAGTCGCTGGCGGTCGAGTTGGCGCCGACCGTGCGCGTGAACGCCATTGCGCCCGGCACCGTCCTCCTCCCACCCAACTGCCCGCCCGAAGTCGAACGCTGGCTCACCGACAAGGCATTGCTCAAGCGGATCGGCCACCCGACTGATGTGGCCCGGCTGGCGCAGCTTATCATCGAGTGCGATTATTTTACGGGCAGCATCCTCCAGGTAGATGGCGGCATGGCGTTGACGTGAGAAGAGACCAATGACCACACTTCTGATCCACAACGGCTGGGTGCTCCCCTGCGATGGCGACATGCGCCAGTCTTTCCGGCCGGGATATGTCTACGTGGTCGGGGAGCGCATCGCGGCGGTGGGAGCGGGCGCGCCGGCCGCGGGCCTGCTGGCCGCGGCCGACGAGGTCATCAACGCCGCGGGCATGGCCGTCATCCCCGGCCTGGTCAACGCGCACACGCACCTCTTCCAATGCTTCCTGCGCGGCCTGGCCGACGACCGGCCGCTGCTGCAATGGCTCAAGGAAGCGACCTGGCCCGGCGGCCTGGCGATGACCGAGCACGACTTCTACCTGGCCGCGCTGCTCGGCTTTGTCGAGAACCTCAAGTGCGGCGCGACCTCGGTGCTCAACCAGGATTACGTGCAGACCTCGCCCCGCAACATGGACGCGGTAGCCGCAGCTGCCGAGCGTAGCGGCGCGCGTGCGTTGCTGGCCCGCGGGGTGGGCGACCGCCAGCCCTATTTCGAAAAGTTCCTGGAACCGGCCGAGACGATCATCGCGGAGACGGGCCGCCTGATCCGCCGCTGGAACACCGGCTCGACCAGCCGCGTGCGCGTCGAGTTCGGCCCGATGATCCCCTGGGGCTGTCAGATCGAGACGCTGGCTGAGATTGGCCGGCTGGCGCACGCGTGGGACGTGGGGGTGCACATCCACGTCAGCGAGTCGCGCGACGAGGTGCAGATGTCGCTCGACGCGTTCGGCCTGACCCCCGTCCGCTGGCTGGACGAGATCGGCGTGCTCGACGACCGCTGGCAGCTCGTCCATTGCGTCTGGCTGACGCCCGAAGAAATGGATATCGTCACCGGCCGCGACAGCCTGATCGTCCATTGCCCCGTGAGCAACATGTACCTGGCGTCGGGCATCGCGCCGGTGGGCGAGTGGCGGCGGCGCGGCATCCCTGTGGCGCTGGCGAGCGACGGCCCCGGCTCGAACAACTCACAGGACATGCTCGAAGTGCTCAAGACCACGGCCTGCCTTCAGAAGGTGGGCAGCCTGGATGCGCAGGCGTTGCTCCCGGCCGACGTGCTGGAGATGGCGCTCCACGGCGGCGGCCGCGCCATGCGGCTCGACGGCCAGATCGGCCGGCTGGCCCCTGGCGCGCTGGCCGATATCGTGCTGGTGAACCTGGCCCGGCCGCACATCGCGCCGGCGCACTCGGCGGCGTCGGCGCTCGTCTACAACGCCAACGGCAACGATGTGGACACCGTCATCGTCGGCGGGCAGATCCTCGTCCGCGGGGGCAAGCTGACGCAGCTCGATGAGGCGCGGCTCGTGGCTGAATGCCAGGCCGCGGCCGAGGGGATCATCGCGCGGGCGGGGATCCGGGTCGCGGCAAGATAACAGAACGATGTCACCCTGAGCGGGTTTTGTCCCATGAGTTGCGTTGCGGCGACCATCCAGCGAAGGGTCTCAGCGCTGCACGGCGGAGATTCTTCGCTGGCTTTGCGCCGCGACGAGAGCTTCGTGGCAGACCCGCTCAGAATGACTGCTCTTCCCGATAAAGTCTAATAACTCGCGGAGGGTCTGTGCGCACGCTCAACCGTCTCAGGCGAACGATCCGGTTGGTCGGCCCCGGCTGGGAGACCAGCCCAAGCTGGCAGTTTATCAAGGATGTGTGGGGCCTCATCTGGGCCTACCGCGGCTATAGCCTGACGATCACCGTCGTCACCATCCTGCAGGAGGTCGCCGCGCTGTGGCCCGTCAGCCTGCTCGGCCAGTTCATTGATCGGCTGGGCGGCGGCGACATGGGCAACGTCGTCTGGCTGTTGCTGGCCGCCAGCATCCTGGCGCCCGGCATCGCCCGCGCCAACGTGATGCTGCGCCACAAGATGTTCTACGAAACCGACTTTCAGAAGTTGGTGGAACTGGTGTGCAAGACAGCCGATCACGGAGGCTATTCGGATGCCGAGGCCGCGGGCGCCGCCTATGCGCGCACCGCCAACGCGGTCAGCGGGATGACCAACGCGGCGTATCACGTGCTCGGCAGCTTCACGCCGGTGATCATCAAGATCATCATCGTGTCAGGCAGCCTGCTCGGCTACAACCGGTTCCTGGGCACAGTCTATCTGCTCAGCCTGATCATCCCGGCAGCCATGACGGTCATCTTTAATCGCTGGCTGCGCGTGCATCTCGACACGCAATACTCGATCGTCAGTGATGTCCAGGGCGCGGGCATTCGGATGATCTACGAACGGGAGAATCGGTCGCTGCGAGATCACTATCGCGAGATCATGCACACGCGCAAGATCGTCCTGCAAACATTGGTCTACAAGAATCAGATCTTCACATATCTCCGAGAAGTCGCGCTGGTCGGCAGCCAGTTTGCGGTGGTGTTCATCGCCTTGGGCATCCGCGACCAAATCGGCATGACCGCGGGCGACTTCGCCCGGATCATCGGCTACACCGCGCAGGTGGCGGCCGCGTTCATCGGTGCGGCCGCCTGCCTGGATGCGATCATCAGTTACAGCCGCGCGTATGGGGTATACACCAAAGCAGGCGCGGGCTGATTGTCACGGGGTAGCATCATGGCGCACACTTTCTTCTGTCCCACCAAACTGATCTTCTCCGACGACGCCGCGGCCGACCTGGGGCGCGAGCTGGCCGCCAGCGGCGCCGGCCCGGCCTTCGTCGTCACCGACGCGGGCATCGTCGCGACCGGCATCCTGGCGCGGCTCATGCCCGCGTTGACCGCGGCCGGCCGGCCTGTGGAGGTTTTCAGCGATGTGCCCGGCAATCCTGGCGTCGCGACGGTGGCGGCGGCGCTGGCCGCGGCCCAGGCAGTGAAGCCGTCGGCCCTGGTCACGGTCGGCGGCGGCTCGGCCATGGATGTCGCCAAGGCGGTCAGCGTGCTGTTGGCCCATCCGGGCGTGAGTTGGCCGGATCTCCAGGCCGGCCGCGCGGCGCTCACTGGCGCACGCGTCCCGCTGATCGCCCTGCCGACGGCCGCCGGCACCGGCAGCGAGGTCTCGCACGTCGCGGTCATCGGCGCGGCCGACGGCTTCAAGAAGGGGATCGTCCACGCGTCCCTTTTCCCCGCGGTCGCCATCGTGGATGCGGGCCTGGCCCTCTCGCTGCCGCCCCGCCTGACCGCCGCGACCGGGATGGACGCGCTCGTCCACGCCATCGAGGCGTATCTGGGCCGCCGCGCCGACGGTTTAAACCGTCCGACCCTCGATCTGCTGGCGCTTGGCGCGATTCGAGCGATCGTCCGGGCGCTGCCCGTCGCGGTCGCCGATGGCGCGAACCTGGCCGCGCGCCGCGCATTGGCGCAGGCCGCGGCCTGGGCGGGGATGGCGATGGATCAGGCCGGGCTGGGGCTGTGCCATGCGCTGTGCGGGCCGCTCTCCGCGCACCACGAAGTCCACCACGGCCTGGGCAACGCCGTCCTCCTGCCCGCGGTGCTCGGCTTCAACGCGCCGGCCATCCCGGAGGAGCGTTGGCCCGCGCTGCGTCATGCCCTGGGCCTGGTCGGCGATGCAGAGCCGGAGGCGCTGTCGGGCTGGGCGACCGGGTTCTTGACGAGCATCGGTCTGCCGACGACGTTGCGCGACCTGGGGCTAGACGGCGCGACCTTCTCGGCCATCGCGGCCGAGGCGACCCGCATGGCGATGATCGGCAACAACGTGCGCCCGGCCGGCGAGGCGGAGTGCCTGGCGGTGCTGGCTGCCGCGTTGTGAGGGCCGAGAACGGGACGCGGACGACGCAGACGACGCAGACGACGCGGATGGAACGGGAGTTCTTCATGTCGAGCAGCACCTTGTTCGCTCCAAGCCGGTCTGTGACCGGCGGTCGGGGGTCACAGACCCCCAGAGAGCGTGGAGGGTGGCGTGCGACGCAGACGACGCGGATGGAAGAGGAGTGCTTCATGTCAAGCAGCACATTGTTATTCGACCTGACGACCGGCCAGGCGACCGTTCGGCCGCTGGCCGACCCGCTCGCGGGCGGCCGGCTGTTGACCGCGGAGTTGACAACCGAGTTCGTCTACCCGCTGGCCGATCCGTTGGGGCCGGGCGCCATCCTGGTGTTCGCGGCCGGGCCATTGGCCGGGATGCGCGTCTCGACGGCTGGCCGGCTCTCGGTCGGCGGGAAAAGTCCGCTGACGCGCGGCATCAAGGAGGCGAACGCGGGCGGGATGGCCGGCGACAGCCTGGCCGCGCTCGGCTATCGGGCGCTCGTCCTGCGGGGCGGTCGGTCGGCCGATCAACCCGCCGTGCTGATCCTGGACGAGGCCGGCCCGAGGCTGGCCGATGGCCGGCCCTATTGGGGGCTGGGCAACGAGGCGGCCGCCGCGGCGCTCCGCCGCGCTTTCGGCGCGCAGTACGTCGTCGTCAGCATCGGGCCGGGCGGCGAGGCGCAGCTCGGCGCGGCCGGCATCGCGGTGACCGATGCGGATGATCAGCCGTTCCGCCTGGCGGCGCGCGGCGGCCTGGGCGCGGTGATGGGCAGCAAAGGGGTGAAGGCGATCCTGATCCGCCGGGTTCCCCCCGCGATCAAGGTGCCCGTGGCCGGCCGGGATGCGATCACCGGCTTCGCGAAGCATGTCGCGGCCAGCGACCGTATCAAAGTGCTGCGCGACTACGGCACCGCCTCGACCGTCATGCTGACGCAGAGCCTGGGCGGGCTGCCCACGCGCAACTTCAGCGCGGGGCGCTTCGAGGACGCGGATGCGATCAGCGGCGAGGCGTTGCGCGACCTGATCGGCGCGCGCGGGGGCATGGGCGCGCCGACCGAGGCGTGCATGACCGGCTGCGTGATCCAGTGCAGCAACGTCGTGCCCGATGGCCGCGGCGGGCTGGCGGTCGCGCCGCTGGAGTTCGAGACGTTGGGGCTGTGCGGCTCGAACCTGGGGATCGGGTCGCTCGACGCTATCGCCCGCATCAACCGGCTGTGCAATGACCTGGGGCTGGACACGATCGAGATCGGCGCGGGGCTGGGGGTGATGATGGAGGCGGCGGAAACCGCATGTAGGGGCGGACGGCCGTCCGCCCCTACGGGTTTCGATCTGGCCGCGCTGCCCCGCTTCGGCGATGGCGAGCGGGCGGCCGAGATCGTGGCCGAGATCGGCCACGGCGGGCCGCGGGGGATGCTGCTGGGCCGCGGGGTCGTGGCAGTCGGGCAGGCGCTCGGCGTGCAGCGGATTCCGGCGGTGAAGGGCCAGGCGCTCAGCGCCTATGATCCGCGCGTGGTCAAGGGCACGGGCGTCACCTACGCCACCTCGCCCCAGGGCGCCGATCACACCGCGGGGCTGACCGTCTTTGCGCCGGTGAACCACCTCGATCCGGCCGGCGCGGTCGCGCTCTCCCGCACCGTGCAGATCCAGCGTGCGGCCTACGATGCGTTGGGGCTGTGCGTCTTCAACCTGGGCGCCACCGGCCCGCGTCCCGATCTGATCCTGGCGATGCTGAACACCGCCTACGGCATCGAACTGCCGGCCGACTGGCTGAACGCGCTGGGCCGCCGCGTCATTGACCTGGAGCTGGCCTTCAACCGCGCCGCGGGCTTCACCGCGGCCGATGACCGGCTGCCGGCATTCTTCACGCTTGAGCGGCTCGCCGCGACGGACACGGTGTTCGATGTGGGGGATGAGGCGTTGGATGGGATGTGGGGGTAATGGTGTACAAGTACAGCTTCTTCAACGACTACTCCGAGGGCGCGCACCCGACGATCCTCGACCTGCTGGCGAAGACCAATCTGGCGCAAGAGACCGGCTACGGGGAGGATGCTTTCTCCGTTCAAGCGGCCGATCTGTTGAAACAGGCCATCGGCAACCCGGCCGCGGCGGCGCATTTCGTCTCCGGCGGCACGCAGGCCAACCTGATCGTCCTGGCCGCGCTGCTGAAGCCCTACGAATCGGTGGTCGCGGCGCGCACCGCGCACATCGCCGTCCACGAGGCGGGGGCCATCGAAGCGACCGGTCACAAGATCCACACCGTCGAGACCGCGGACGGCAAGCTGACCCCCGCGCTGATCCAGGCGGTTGTGGATCAGCACACCGACGAGCACATGGTCAAGCCGCGGGCGGTCTTCATCTCGAACTCCACGGAGGTGGGCACGGCCTACACGCGCAGCGAGTTGGCGGCGCTCGCACAGTGCTGTCGGGATAATCGGCTCTATCTCTACCTCGATGGCGCGCGCCTGGGATCGGCCCTGGTCAGCGCGGGTTCCGATCTGACGTTGCCCGACCTGGGCCGGCTGGTGGATGTTTTCTATGTGGGCGGGACGAAGAACGGCGCGTTGATCGGCGAGGCGATCATCATCAACCATCCGGCGCTGCAAGGGGATTTCCGATACCATCTCAAGCAACGCGGGGCCTTGCTCGCCAAGGGGCGGCTGCTGGGAATCCAGTTCGTCGGGCTGTTCAGTGATGGTTTGTACTTCGAGCTGGCCCGACACGCGAACGCGATGGCCGCGAAACTGGTCGGCGGTCTGGCCGCGCAGGGCTTCCGGTTCCTCACCGACTCGACCACCAACCAAATCTTCCCGATCCTCCCCGATGCGCTGATCGCTGAGTTGCAGCCGAGCTATGGGTTCTACGTTTGGAGCAGGGCGGACGCGGGGCATTCGGCGATCCGGCTGGTGACGTCGTGGGCGACGCCCGAAGAGGCGGTGGCGGAGTTCATCGCGGATGTGAAGACCGCGCGGGCCGCCTGACCGGGTGATCCTTCCCAAGAGCAGGGTGAGATAGTTCCATTTGAGTTAGTATCTCGGATGGAACTATTTTGTATGTGACTAATTTTGTGATATACTGTGCCCAGAGCTAGACAGAAGGGAGGCGCGCCGATGGCTTTCGTGGATCGCGAGCGCGAGTTGGCTGCTTTGGCGCAGTTCTGGCGCTCTGCGCGCGCGGAGTGCATTCCTGTCACCGGCCGGCGCCGGGTCGGCAAGACGTGCTTGCTGGAGCACTTCGCCCAGGGCAAGCGGGCGGTGTACTATCGTTGCTTGCTGACCGGGACGGCGGAGCAGTTGCCCGCATTCGGCCAGGCGTTGGCCGACCTGGCCAACGATCCCGTGCTGAGCGCGCAGCAGCCGGCATCTTGGGCCGCGATCTTCGCCCTCATCGAGCAGTTGGCGCAGCGAGAGCGGTTGCTGCTGGTGCTCGACGAGATCCCCTACTGGGCCGCGCGTGATGCCAGCTTGCCTTCCGTGCTGCAAAACTGGTGGGACGCGCGCGGACACCGGCTCAATCTCATGCTCGTGCTGTGCGGTTCCGCTGTGCAGATGATGGAAGGCTTGCTGACCGGCGCGGCGCCGCTGGCGGGTTGCATTACCGGTCGCTTGCCGGTGCGGCCGCTCGATTTCCGCGCCGCCGTGCAATTGGTAGGCTACGCCGATCCGGTTACGGCGCTCGCTGCCTACGGCATCCTGGGCGGCGTGCCGCTCTATCTGACCTTCTTCCAGCCGGCGCGTTCTCTCCGGGAGAACATCCGCCAGGCCATCGTCTCGCCATCATCGCGCTTGTATGTTGAGCCGCAGGCGGTTTTCGCCGCGCACCATCAAGTTTACGATGCCCGCAGCGCTCTGGCCGTGTTGCGCGCGATCGCCCATGGCCGGCAGCGCTGGTCGGAGATTGCAGATGCGGTCGGCGTGACGACCTCTGCGCTCGGCCGCATCATGGAGCCGCTGATCGGCGACCTGGGCCTGGTGGAGCGCGTGCTGCCCGTCACCGAAACCGGGCCAACGCGGACGTATTACACGCAGTATCATCTGACCGACAACTTTTTCCGTTTCTGGTTCCGGTTCATTGAGCCAAACCAGGGCCACATCGAGTTCGGCGACACGGAACGCATCACCGATCTGATCCTGGCCCGGCTGCCCGACTATATGGGGCTGCCCTTCGAGGCCATGTGCCGTGATTGGGTGCGGATGGCCAGCGCGGCCGGGGCCATCGCCCGGCGTGTTGGTCGGGTGGGCACCTGGTGGAATCCGGATCACCAGCTTGATATCGTGGGCCTGGATGAAGAGGGCCGCGCCGCCATCCTGGGCGAGGCGAAATGGCACATTCAGCCGTTCGATTACGGGGAGTTGGAACGCTATCTGGGGCACACGCGGGCCTTGGGCAATCTACCCCACCCCGACGTGTTGCACCTGCTCTTCGCCAGGGCCGGTTTCACCGATGATGTGTTGCGTTGGGCTGGCGCAAATCATGCGCTGTTGTTGACGCCTGAAGAGATGTTGGGAGAATTCACCGCTTCAGGAGTCAGTGCTTCCCACACCTCCGCCAACTCCCCCAGCCCCGCCACGACCAGGTCGGGCGCGATGCCCATCGCCTGAATCGCAGCAGCGTTATGGGCGCCGGTCGTCACCAGGATCGTGGTCAGCCCCGCGCGCTGACCGCCCAGGATGTCGGTGTCGAGCCGGTCGCCGAGGATGGCCGTGGCGGCAGGCGTGCTGCCCATGCGCCGCATCGCCAGGTCGAGCAGCGGCCGCTCCGGCTTGCCGATGACCGTGGGGCTGACCCCCGCGCCCGCGGCGATGGCAGCCAGCAGCACCCCGGCCTCCGGCGCCAGGCCATCCTCCACCGGCACCAGCAGGTCGGGATTCGTCCCGATGAAGCGCGCGCCGGCGCGCACGTGGCGGATGGCGTGCTTGAGTTTCTCGTGCGTCACCGTGCGGTCGCCGCCCACGACGACGGCTGCGGCCGGGCTGGCGCTGTCATCCAGCAGGGCGAACCCCGCCTCGCTTAAGGCCGTGCGCAGCCCGCTCTCGCCGACGACGAACAGGGGCGCGCTGGACGGCAACTCGCCGGCCAGATACTCGGCGGCGGCCTGTGAGGCAGTGAGCACCTGGCCGGCGGCCAGCTCCGCACCCATTGCAGCCAGCTTCTCCCGGTACTGCTCCGGCGTGCGCACGGTGTTGTTGGTGACGACCGTCAGCGCCACCCCGCGGCGCGTGAGCAGCTCCAGGAATGGCAGCAGGCCGGGCTGCGGCCGGCGGCCGGCCACCAGCGTGCCGTCCAGGTCGCTGATCAGCGCGCGGATCGGTCGCAGCAGCGCCATGGGGTTCAGTCCGTCTCTCGGAATCAAAGTTGTGCGGAGCCTTCGATTTGCGCCTTATGCGGCGCGCCCGTGGGCGAAGTGGGCTGCCTGAGTAGTTCCAAGAAGCTAGCCGACACGATCGCCGTCCCGCAGATGTCGCCGCAGCATCCCGGCAAAGTCGCGCGCGCGCTGCGGCGCGTCGCCGACGTAATCGGATGCGTCGAGCCATGCGAGGACTTGTTCACGTGATGCGTAGTGCGTGATGCGTGAATCATCGCACAACAGGGCGATCAACGGGTTCGGCCGGCCGGCGCGCACTTCGGCCCATGCAGCCATGGCGTGCTCCCGGATCACCTCGTGCAATGCCTGGCGGTCGCCGCCGGCCTTGGCCAACTCCATCAGCAGCCGCTCGGTGGCGGCGAAGGGCCCGTAGACGGCCAAAAGCCGTGCGCTGGCATCGCGATCCACGCGCAGGCCGGTGATCAGGCGCGTCCCGCGCGCCGCCAGCTCGTCGGCGGCCAGGAACGCTTCCGGGAGGATCGTGCGGCGGTTGGCGGAATCATCCAGCGTGCGCTCCAACAGGCTGTGCGCCGCGTTGTCCCACGCCACACGCGGCAGCGCGGCCAGATGGCGCGCCAGGCTGTCCATGTTCTCGGCGTGGATCGGGTTGCGCTTGAACGGCATCGCGCTCGACCCGACCTGCCGGCTGCCGAACGGCTCGGCCCACTCGCCGATGGGCGGCGACTGAAGCACGCGCAGATCAAAAGCGAACTTATAGAGCGATCCGCCCAGCCCGGCCAGCGCCGAGAGGAGGCGATAATCCTGCTTGCGCGGGTAGGTCTGCGTGGCGACGGGGAAGGCTTCGAGGCCGAGGGCGGACATGATCTGAGCCTCAAAGGCCGCAACGCTGTCATTGCGAGGGGCCGCAGCCCTGAAGCAATCTCCCACACCGGAGGGGATTGCTTCGTCGCGCCCTTCGACTCCGCTCAGGGTGCTCCTCGCAATGACACCGCCAGCCAGCAGTTGCGCATACGACGCGGATGTGCCCACCGCGCCCTTGAAGCCCTTGCCGCGCAAGTTGGCGCGGATACGGGTCAGCTCGAGCCAGTCGCTCCACAGGTCTTGCGCGTGCTGCGCCAGCCGATAGCCGATCGTCGTCGGCTCAGCGGGCTGGAGGTGGGTGAAGGCCATGGTCGGCGCATCGGCCCACGCTTCGATCTGCCCGGCGAAGGCGAGCAGCAGGCCGCGCAGCTTGTCCAGGAGCAGGTCGAGCGCCTCGCGTTGGCGCAGGACATCGGCGTTGTCCTCGATGTCCATCGAGGTCGCGCCCAGATGGATGATCCCGCCGCCGACGGGGCACTGCTCGGCGTAGGCGCGCACCTCGGCCATCAGGTCGTGGTGGATCTCCGCCTCAATCTCCAGCGCCCGCGCCAGGTTGATCTCAGCGGCGTGGCTGCGCAGCTCGGCGACTTGCTCTGCCGTCACCAACCCGGCCGCCTGCTCCGCCTCGGCCAGCGCCACCCAGATGCGCCGCCACAGCCGCCGCCGGTGCGCCTCGCTCCAGATGTCGCGCATCTCGCGCGAGCCGTAGCGCCAGGTGAAGGGAGAAAGGTAAGTGTCATGGGTGAAAGTTGTCATATCACAATCAACTGCTCGCGTTCCGGCCCCACCGAGATGTACCGGATCGGCGCGCCGGCCAGCGTCTCGATGCGCCGCAGATAGGCTTGCGCTTCCCAGGGCAGGTCGCGCCAGGCGCGCGCGTCACGGGTGGCGGTCTGCCAGCCGGGCCAGCTTTCGTAGACCGGCTCGCACCGCTCGTAGTCGGGTGTATCGGGCACGCGCTGGATGATCTGGCCGTCCAGCCGGTAGCCGGTGCAGATCTTGATCTCGGCCAGGCCGTCGAGCACGTCGAGCTTGGTGATCGCGATGGCGGTGAAGCCGTTGAGCCACGTCGCGTAGGGGAGCGCCACCGCATCGAGCCAGCCGCAGCGTCGCGGCCGGCCGGTGGTCGCGCCGTACTCCTGCCCCACCTGGCGCAACTGCGCGCCGACCGCGTCGGTCAGCTCCGTCGGGAACGGCCCGGCGCCCACCGCCGTGCAATACGCTTTCACCACGCCCACCACATCGGTGATCGCCGAAGCCGGCAACCCTGCGCCGGCGCACGCGCCGCCAGCGATCGGGTTGGAGGAGGTGACGTAGGGATAGGTCCCCCAATCCAGGTCGCGCATGACGCCCAACTGGCCTTCCAGCAGCACCTTCTGGCCGCCGCGTACCGCCTCCTGGACCATCGGCAGCGTGTCCATGATGCGCGGGCCGAGCGCCCTGCCCCACGCCGACGCCTGCTCGATCAACGCCTCGAGCACCAGAGGCGGTTGGCCGAAATGCTGCAGCGTCAGGTTTTTGTGGGGTAACGTCTGCGCCAGCCGCGTGGCCAGATAGGCCGACCGCGTCAGGTCGCCCAGGCGGATGCCGACGCGTGCGGCCTTATCCGCGTAGACCGGGCCGATCCCGCGCCGGGTGGTGCCGATCTGGCTGCCGCCCCGCGCCGACTCCTCCAGCCCGTCCAACAGCCGATGGTAGGGCATGACGACCTGGGCGCGCTCCGAGAGCCACAGGTTGTCCAGGCGGATGCCGGCGCGGCCCAACTCCGCCATCTCTTCGAGCAACGTGTCCGGGTTAACCACCGTCCCCGGGCCGATGATGCAGCGCGTGAGCGGGTTGAAGATGCCGGATGGCGCCAGGTGCAGCCGGAATGTGCCGTGCTCGTTCACCACGGTATGGCCGGCATTGTCGCCGCCCTGGAACCGGATCACCATATCGGCGCGCTGCGCCAGATAATCTACGATGCGGCCTTTGCCTTCATCGCCCCATTGGGCGCCGACGATTGCAGTAACGGTCATGATAATTCTCCCCCGGTTTGGATGTGGGATGGCGTCATGGGTTTTGTGGACGAAGTTCTTCAAGAGAGCAGCTCGGCGCGCAACGCCGCCGGCAGATCATCTTCCACCGGCGGGGGCAGGTTGCGCGTCAGCGCTTGCAACGCCGCCTCCTCGATGGGGCGAGTTTTCGCGCGCGCTTGCTTTGCCAACTGCTTATGGATGACATCGGGCAGATTCAATGTGATTGTCTGTAGAGTCATCTCTCTCATTCCAAACTGACCGATGGTCGCACACGACCAAGTATACCGCCGGTCCTGTTCACAGCCAAATCATTGCGCTCGATATTAGCCCGGCCAATCACCGCCGGCGCTGCGGGTGAGAACGCCGCTTCGCGCGGGTGCGCGTGGATGGCGTAGCGCCGGATCGCAGCAGCTTCGCGAGCTTGGCCGCATATCGCCCCGGATCGGAAGGGCGCTTTTCGCTCAGCACACGCCAGATTTCGCCCGATAACACTTCTGCCACGCGGTGGACCGCCTCGTGCCGCGAAAGGCCGCGGCGCGCCAACGCATTCACGACCTGGCCGGCCTCCAGCGGATCACCGCGCGCGATCTGGTTTTCGACAGTGGTGTGCAATATAATGTGCAGAATCGGATTCGTGCCATCCGCCGTGATCTCGGCATCGGTGAGTTGGTCGAGGCGATCCCAGAGGTGGGTGTGCTCCGGGTGTTCCCGCATGACTTCAGCCGTGCGCCGGTCTTCGTTGTTCAGTTCGCCGCCCATCTGGCTGGCCTGCCAGATCAGGCGCAGATGCTCGCGAGCAAGGGCTTTGTTTCGGGCCATTGGGTCTTGTTGGTCGTTCATGGATTCTTCCCCCCGCCGCTCTTTGCCTGCAATTGTTTGTAAACATCTCGGCCGAGGAGATCGCGTTTCTCCGCGATCAAAAACAACCCGCGGCCGGCGCTCTTCTCTTCCCACTTCTCACCAATCAGCCGTTTCTCGTCGGTGTCTCGCGTCTGCGCGGTCAGACCGCCCTTGTACTCCACCACCAGCAGCCGGCCATCCGCCAGTTCCGCGACAAAGTCAGGATAGAACTTGTCGGTGGCGGTCGGCAGCCAGAACGAGGCGGCCGGCTGGCGCTCCAGGTTGCGCACCCACCGCTTGACCGCCGGGAACAGATCCAGTGTTTGGGCGCAGTCGAATTCCTCCCCCCTGGCTTCCAGGTTGCCGGGAACGGGGTAGAAGTGCTTCTGCCACTTGTAGCCACTGCGACATAGACCGCCGGCAGGGACCGGGTAGATGTCGGGGTCATAGCGAAATTCATAGACGTAGCTGGCTTCGACTGCGGCCTGCGGGCCAAACAGGAGTTCCTGATAGCCGCGCTGGGCCGCCGTCTCCCGGCACGCGGAGATCTTCTCACCCAGCGCCCGCGCCAGGATGAACTTCGCTCGCGTTAGCGTCGGCAGATCGAATCGCTTCCGGTCAATCAGATAGGCCACTGCATTCAGGAGCCAGCGTTGCAAGACCTCCTGTCGGATGTCGGGCTGGCGCAACTGGCGGTCGAGCCACTGCACCAGACCATTGACCGTCCACTGGCCCGCGATGTGCGGCAGCTCGAGTTGCTGGTCGCCGCGGAACTGGTAAACCACGCGGTTGCCGTCCACGTCGAACTCGAAGGTCTTGGCCGCGTCGTTGAAGTGGAAATCGGCCAGCTCGGCCGGGTAATCCAGCAGGTTCCAGCCCGCGGCGTCGAGGAACAGCGCGCGCTCGGCCAGCTCCAATTCGCCCTGGATGTAGACACACAGCCGGGGGACGGCGAAATGCGCGCGGCGGGGTTGCGCGTCGGCCGCGCCGCGGGAGACCTGGTATTGCGCCACCTGCTCGCGCAGCACGAGCCGCCGCGACTCCGGGACGGCGCCGCTCAGCCGGTCGGCCAGCGCGGGGGTGATGTCGCCGCGCAGCTCCACCTGGACGGCGCCGGCCGCAAGCTGGCGCACGGTGATCGCGGCTTGTTCTTGCGGGGCGAGGCCGGCCAGGTCGGGGACGCGATCCACGATGAACGTGACCGTGGGGGCGCGGGCTGGGGCGAAGAGCGGCAGGTCATCGAAGAGCGCGGGTTGGGGCGGCTGCTCGATGGCGGTCGCGGCCTCGGTTTCCTCGAAGCCCATCCGGTTGACCAGGCTGTCCCCCAGCTCGCGCGCGGCCTGGCCGAAGCTGGCGCTGGCAACGTGGGCGTAGGCTTTGTTCAGGTCGGGGGCCTGGCGGCGGCGAGCGTAGGGCATCCGCAAAACCCGTCCCAACAACTGCTCCACGTCGCGGCTGGCGCTGATGTTGGCCGTCGAGCAGAAGACGTAGGCGAAGGAGCAGTCCCACCCCTCTTTGAGCGCCTGCACGGTGATGATGACCTCGATCGGGCAGGCGGGGTCGAACAGGTTGATGCCATCCAGCTCGCGCTGGTCGCCGGTGGCGATGGCGATCCGCTCGGCGGCGATCTTCTCATCCTCGATCAGGTACTTCTTCACCGCCTCGACGTTGGCGGGCTTGTCGCGGTTCTCGGCCTGGATCAAGAGGAGCGGCCGGATGTAGTCCGGCTCGCGGACGGCCAGCTCGGCCAACCGTTGCCGCGTCAGCAGCGCGTCGCGCACCGCGTCCTGCCAGCCGGTGGGGTGCTCCACCAGCACGATGGGCAGCTTGATGAGGGCCTCGGCCTTCAGCTCCGACGCGGAGACGCGATGCAAGATGTTGCTGCCGGTGCGGGGATGGGTGTCGGGGGTGGCGGTCAGCTCGATGATGCACGAAGGCGCGACGCGCTTGAGCACGTCGAAGGTGAGGCCGGTGCGCGCGTTGTGCGCCTCGTCCACAATCACCAGGGGCCGGTGGATGCTCAGCAGGTTGGCGAAGGAGTATTTGACCTGGCCGGCGTTCGGACCGTCCGTGAAGCGTTCCAGGTCGGGCCGGGCAACACTCAGGGCCATTTCATCTTCGGGATGTGTCATTGCGAGGAGCGCAGTCTGCGACGAAGCGATCTCCAACAACGGTTGAGATTGCTTCGCAAAAACCGCTCGCAATGACGAACTACCCAGCCCCGTGAAATGGCCCTCCAACGCCTCTTTGTGCGCGTAGACGTCGCGGCCCTCGGTCTTTTCGACGCGCAACGTCTGGATGGTGCCGACCACCACGCAGACGCGCTCGCTCAGATCGGCCGGCCGGATGTTGTCAATGTCGGCGATGTCGAAGACGGTCACGCGGCCCTCGAACGCGTCGTCGAGCGCCTGGCGGTAGGAATGAGCCGGGTTCTTGAGCGCGTCGGCGGTTTGGGTGCGGATGGTGTTGGTGGGGACGAGCCAGAGGACGACCGGGAATTCCTTCTCGATGCAGCTGTGCGCCGCGACGCGGATGGCGTGCGCGGCGACGATGGTCTTGCCGCCGCCGGTGGGCAGGCGCAGGCAGACGTAGGGGATGCCCGCCAGACCGGGCGCGCTGCGGTAGATCGGCACGCGGCCGGCAGGATCGCGCGCCACGGCCAGGAACGCCGCGGCCGGGTCATCCGTCAGCCTGGCCCGTTCCAGGTAGCGCGCCAACACGGCCAGGGTGTTGCGTTGGAAGGTTTTGAGTTCGATGGTCATGGATTGGCTCGTGTTAGCGAAAAGTTACCACTGTCATGCTGAACGGGTTAACCGCTCAAGACGCGTTGCGACGAATCACCAGTGAAGCATCTCATCGTTGACGAGATTCTTCGCTGGCATCTCGCCGTTACGTGAGTTCAGGGATACACCCGCTCAGAATGACAGCCTGCCGGCCTCTCATTTTCATCGCGCCTTCAGATCATACGGAATTTGCTTGAACGTGATCCCCGCCGCGCGCAGCGTCTCGGCCGAGAGCCGACAGCTTTCGCCGTAGATGACCTTCGGCCCATCGAAGGGCGGCAGCTCGGCCAGCACGCGGCGGGTGAGCACGTTGCCGCCCGCCGGCCGGCGATCGCCCAAAATTCCGTTGTAGAGCAGGTAGGTGGCGACCCCGCGGTGGATGCCGAGCATGGGCGTGGAAAGACCTGACTGGTTTCGCAAGCCTGTCAGGTCTAGCGGCGTGCGCGTCTCCGCGAACCAGACGTGCGCGGCCAGGTGCGGAAAACGGATCGCCGGGTTGATGCGCCCTTGCTCGTCGAAGACCGCTTCGCCCAGGCGATAGAAGCGGAACCCGCCGCCGCCCCCCCAGCCGACGGCCCCCGAAATGCCGCCCGGCTCCCCCGCGATCACCTTGCGCAGCCGCGGGACGCAGTGCGTGACCGCGTGCTCGCCCAGCTCGATGCCGATGTAGCGCCGCCCCATCTTGTGCGCCACGGCCGCGGTCGTGCCGGAGCCGAGGAAGGAGTCGAGCACCAGGTCGCCGGGGTTGGTGGATAGACTAAGCACACGCTGAAGCAATCGCTCTGGTTTTGGCGTATCAAACGCGTTATCTCCGCCAAACAGGAGGTTGATTTCCTTCTTCGCTTCTTGGTTATGGCCGACATCACTATGTGTCCACCAACTCCACGAACTGACTCCCAGGGTCTCGCTGAGGTAGGTCTTGGCTCGCGGTCGAGCTTTACCATCCTTCCCGAACCACATGCGCCCTTCCGCGGTCAAACGCTTGAATTCACTCTCAATATTCACCCAGCATCGTCCAAGTGGTGGCTCATATTCTGCGCCACCCGGCGTTTGCAGACGATACATTTGGTTAGGTCGCCAACCTTGTGCTGAAAAATCAGTTGACACCCACGGCCCACGTGGATCATTGTCTGGATTTTTGTAGCTGCTGGCTTGTTCTTCAGTTAGGGACAAACGTTGAAATGACACACGCTCAATGTCTCTGGCGAAAACCATAATATGGTCGTGGGCTGCGCCGAGTTGTATTCGGGCATCAGGAGAGGTTCTCTTCTGCCAAACAACATTCGCAACGAAATTCCCCCGCCCAAACACCTCATCCATCACCACCTTGAGATAGTGCCCTTCGTTGTCATCAATCGAGACCCAAATGCTGCCATCCTCTGCCAGCAGGTCACGCAGCAGCTCGAGCCGCGGGAAGATCATGGCGAGCCACTGGCTATGCTCCAGGTTGTCGTCGTAATGGGCGAAGGCGCTGCGGGTGTTGTAGGGCGGGTCAATATAGATGCACTTCACGCGGCCGGCGTAAAACGGCAGCAGCGCCTTGAGCGCGTCCAGGTTGTCGCCGTGGATCAGCATGTTCTCGGCCGCGGGGGCGCCGGCCGAAAGCTCCGCGACCGGCTCCAGCAGGCGGTAGGGCGCCTTGGCGGCGGTCTGCTCATCTTCGCGGCGGGTTAACCAGTGGAGTGTGGGCATGGGATGGTCTCGGGTTGTGGCTGTCGCAGACTCAGAAAGGTATCTCGTCGAAGATTACTCGCCCATCGAATGCCAGAGAGTCATCCAATTGTAAGGTGGCAATTCCTGAATTGGCACCTGACAGACGGAAGGCGAGCGATTGGAACAACTTTTCACGTTGACCGCTCCATTCCTGGGATAAGTTACCTAACCGAGATGACCAAACGCGAATGTGTTTCTCGATGTCTTGCGTCCAAGTCTTCATGTGACGACTTCGACAACTGATGCAGTAGTAGTCTCTGGATTGGGAAATTGACGACGATCTTGTTGGACGTGCGATAAAAATACAGTGTGCCTACTCTTAATTTCCCTTCGTCACACAGTCGCCGATACTCATCATACATCTCGGGATAGAGCCGTTTGAAAACCGCAACATCTACATTGTATCACATTACGCGCTACATCCAGCCATGGGGGCGCCGGATGACAGCTCGGCGACCGGCTTCAGCAGGCCATCGAACCGTGGGATCGGCAGCCCGTGTTCCTCCATCGCTCGCGTCATGCGTTACCCGCCAACCTCAAACGTCCCGCCCAGGATCTCGACATTCCCCTGCCCGTCGCGCAACTGCTCGAAGCTGCCGTCCGCCAGTTGCCGGTAGACGACCACCGTCCACAGGCAGCGGCCGGGGCGCAGGTCGGGCGCGATGGTCAGCTCGCGATAGTCCTGCACGACTTCGCCCGTGGCCCAACGCGAGGTGGGGTAGATGCCCAAAACCGGGCCGGAATCCGCGGCCCAGAGTTGCCGCCACTGTTCGTCCAGGATGTGCAGGGACATCTGGTAGTCCGGCCGGCGCTCGCCCGCGGCGCGCCAGACCAGCGTGAGGGGCGCATATGAACCGGGGCGATAGGCCGGCGCGGCGAGGTGGGCGGCCGCCAGTTCGAGGGCCGGCTGTTTGTCGGGGGTGTAGAGCGCCGCGCCGATGGGGGTCACGCCGGCCGGCAGCGTGCGCGCGGGCTGCTGCGTCAGGCACGCCAGCGCGCCCACGCTGCCGATGCGCCACTCCGGGCCGACCGGCGCGCTCCGGGCCAGGCAGACCGGCCGGCGCCCCCCCAGGTAATCCGCCAGGCGCTCGATGGGATAGACGATCTCCAGGTCGGGCCGCCGACCCTCGACCTGCTGATAGTACCAGAGGATAGTCGCCTGTTCCCAATCGCCAATCACCACCGCATCGGCGGGCAGGTCGTCCATGCCGGCGGCCAGGCGCTCGCCCAGCGCGCCGGTCTTGAGGATCTGCCGCCAGACGTCCAGCGGCGCGCCGAAGGCGGCGTCCGTCCGCCGCGGCCCGTAGTTTTGACTGAATTGGTAGGCCGGCACGACCAGAAGCAGCACGGCCAGGGCAACGGCCGCAGCCCAGAGAACGACGCGCTGCGCATCCCAGCGGGCGCATTCCACGTTGAGGGCGCGTTCGTCACCCTGAGCGGGTCCGCCAGCCACGGTACGTATCGGCAAGACATCAGCGAAGGGTCTGATCGTGCGAAACGAGATGCTTCGGCCCAAACGGCGGGCCTCAGCATGACCTAGCGGATGGCGCGCTTGAGAGACATGCAACCTCTCCCACCTGCGCTGCCCCCAGTTCGCCAGCTCGCCCGCGCCGATCCCGAAAGTGTAGATCAAGACCACGAAGGATGGCAAGTAGAAGATCGTGAACTGCTGCGCATTGCCGCGGAAATTGGCGGCGAAGGCCGCGGTCAGGAGGAAGCTGAGGCCGAGGAAGATGAAGGCCGCGCGATGCCGCCGCAGGAGCGTCCCGGCGCCGATGAGCGCGACTAGCGGGATGACGGGTGTGTGGTCGCGCCAGAGGGTCTGCGCATAGAACGCCAGGCGTTCGACCAGGCTGGAGGAGGGCGAAGCGCCGAACGAGAGGGCATAGCCGGTCAGGATGTGCCGTTCCAGCCACCAATCGAGCCACCCGGCGGCGGTCTGCGGCTGCCAGTTCAGCGGCGAGAGGCCGCGACTCTGCGCCCACGGGAGAAAGAGCGCGTAACCGGCCACGGCCGGCGCGAGGGCCAACCCCAGGCAGATGAGGGTGCGCCGCGGCCTGCGCCAGAGCCGGCCGCGCTCCACGAGCAAGACCAACAGCGCCAGCCCTGGGCCGAGCAGGAACAGGCTGCGGTGGTGGAGCAGGCACAGTCCATAGGCCAGACACGTCGCGCAGAGCAGACGGCCGCTGCCCGGCGTCTCCCGCTCCGCCTCCCAGCGCAGGGCCAGCCCGCAGAGTAACGCGGCCAGGAGCGCGCCGAATGCGTACTTGTCGGCGATCACCGCCTGGCTCCAAAAGGTCGCGCCGAAGCCGAGCGCCAGCCCGCCGCTCAGCCCGACCCAAATGCTCCCGCGCAGGCGGACAAGCGTGGCGGCGACGACCGCGCAGGCCGCCGCGCCGCTGGCCGCGGCCAGCAAATTCATTCGATAGGCGACCGAGCCGACGGGAATCAGATGCGACCAGAGGTAGCCGAGGAGGAGGTAGAGCGGCTGGCCGGTGGGATGCACGAGCGCCAGCAGCGGCCCGGCATATTGCAGCTCCCCGGCGTCGCCGCCCACCGCGCCCGGCAAAAGCGTGCGCGCGTAGGCGGCCAGGGTCACGATGAAGACGAGCGCGCCGCAGGCCAGATCTGCTTTGGCAGAGGGAAGTTTATACATTTGGCTGCAATGCGCGTTTACGGACGAAATAGACGAAGTCAGCGACTTCGGCGAGTATGTCTGTCGGCAGCCCCTTAACGCCCTCCATAATCAATTCCTGGTATCCCTGTGCGATCATCGCGATCTCCTCTCAATAATTCAAATCAATCTCTTGGCCAAATAAAAGGGAAATTTCGAGTTCAATTGTGGCGATAACTACCGCACACCCTTTTCCCGCAGCAACGCATCGGCCCAGGCCGCGTCATCCCCTTCCAGGGGCGGCTCGGCCTCGGCGCGATAGTCCAGGCGCAGGTCGTAGCCGGCGCGGTCGTAGAATTCGTGCAGCAGCGTATTGAGTGGGACGATCGGCTCCTCGTCCCCGCGCTGGAGGGGCAGCGGGAAATCGGGAATGGGTTGGCGCACCGTGAACGGCAGCAGATCGGCCCTGGGACGCAGCCACTCGCGGCTGACCAGGATGCGGTAGTGCGCGCCGTGGCTGTCCCCGAACATCGCCATCGGCAGGCCGCCGCGCAGCAGATCAATCTCGACCAGGTGCGTCAGGCTATCCAGTACGGCCATCCGCTTGCGCTCGTACTGGGCGCGGCCTTCCCCCGGCAGCTTGTTTGCAGGCGACAGGATTTCCAGGGAGGTGATGACCTGGCCGCCCTCAGTGGTGCGTACTTCCAGATACGTTTCGCGCACGATGTCGGGCACCGGCAGCTCGACGGTCACGATGCCCATCGGCGCAGCGTTCGCGGCTCGCTCGGTGCGATACGCCGGCCTGGGCGACGCGACCCCGCTCACGTCGGGCCGGCCGATGAAGGTCAGGCCGGTCAACCCGGCGCGGTAGGTGCGTAACTCAACGCTCACGTAATAGCGCGGGCGCAGCCGTGGAACCAGATAGTCAGCCAGGGCGACGGTCAGCCGATGATGTACGTCCTGCCACAACTCGTGATTTTCCAGGTACGGGTCCATGCCAGGAAATGGCGTAGGCATCGCGCTTCCCCTTTTCTCGAGTCGAACTCGAATTACCCCGTCTCTACAAACACGGGTGTTACGGTTACGCCGGTGACCACATCGGTGTACACAGCCTCGTACCTGGCGCGATTGGCGTCATCCACCTGCTCCACGAACAGCGCCAGGACGATCTCGGTCAATCCCAACTGCTGACCATAGCGCGCCGCCTGCTGCAATGCCTGGCGATATGCATAATCGTCGCTGTAGCTCTTGACCTCGATGCCGTAGAGCCGTCCGGCGTAGCGGATCAGGAGATCGAGCTTGCCGTTGCCCGTCGGAAATTCGGGCCATACCTCCCCGCGGCGATGGCGGATGAAGGAAGCCAGGTAGAGGTAGAGGTTGAAGTGATAGACCGCCTCGCAGATGCGCAGATCACTCTTGCGCGGCGCGTCCTTCAGCAGCCAGTCGCGGTTCTGGCGGAGATACTGCTCGTAGCGGCGCAGCAGATTCCTGACATGCAGTTGGTCGTCGGTGATGGTGTCGGACAGGTCCGCGAAGAGCGGGTAGAGCCGGCCCAGCTCACGGAACGCCTGGCCGGCGAAGTAGTTGAACAACCGCTTCTGCACGAACGGACTGGCAAACTTGACATAGTACTCGCCGCGCGCGGCCTTCTCGCGGTCAATGACGCCGTTCATGTACAGGAAGTTGATCCGCACGTCGTCATAGCTGAACTCGACCTTCGTCCTGGTCTCGAACAACTCCAATACGAATTCGCGATACGGTTCTTGCCTGGCCTTGCTGACGAGGTTGAGAATATTGTTGTTCGGCAGCACATTGATTGCCTCGGCGTAGACCTCCTCGAAATGGTCGAGCGTGATCGGCCACTTTGGTTCGGTGTTGTAGGTCTCAGTAAGCAGCTCGCCGAACCAGCCGACCAGCCCAGGTTGGCCGCGCGTCTCCTCGAACAGCCGCGTCACCACCGCTGACTCCACCGCCTGGCCGCTCTCCTGTTCGTACCAGCGGAACATCCCCGCGACTTCGTCGAAGGTCAGGTTGGGGATGTGCAGGCTGCGCTGCACATTAAAAGGCGAGCCGCGGACGTTCTCCACTCCCAGCACCGCGCGCACGCCGACCAACGCCAGGCCGTGCAGCAGACAGCTCTTTTCGCCGCTTTTCTTGTCCGCTTCGTTCAGGCGCTGCGTGTACATGCTCCTGAACTCGTTGGCGAAATCGGCAATGAACTCCTCGGGGAGGGAGTCGAACTCGTCCAGGATCAGGATGAGCGGCCTGGCGAAGTAGTTCGCCGTGAACAGCTCGCCCAACCCCTTCCACGAGGTCACCGCGGGCAGATCCCGGCCGAACCACCGGCGCAGGCCGGAGACCAGGAGGTCGAGCGCCCCCGCGGCGGTCGTCTCGGTCCGGGCCGATTGCAGGGTGAGGATGGCGACCTCGAAATCGCCGCGTGCCTGGAGCCGGCTCACCACCTGCTGCATCACCCAGGTCTTGCCCGTCTGCCGCGGGGCCCAGACGGTGATGTAGTGCCCGCCCTCCTCGGACGCTTCACCCACCAGTTGGATTGAGGCCCGTTCGACCAGCTCAGTCCTGGGCGCATAGTAGTGCAGCTTCGGGCTGACCGGCCCATACGATGAAAAACGACGCATCGCGCACCTCCTCGTCCCGTGCCATCCGAGCGCTCATCCTGCGCGTTTTACAAGCAGAACAGCACGCATGACCGTATTCTACCACGTGTTGGCTTCTTGGGGGAATCGCGCGGGCGGGAACGCGCCACCCCAAAATACAAAGGGTGGCACACGCCCTTGTGTGCCACCCTCCGCCAGTTCTTGACCAGTAATCTATAACCCCACCTTCGCGTTGAACTCCTCGATCAGCGCGTCAATCTCATCCACCTGGCTATGGACGCTCGTCCAGTAGTCCTTTTGGTACCACTGCGCCTGGATCTCCTCGTAGGTTTTGCCCTGCTGCTCGACCCAGGTGTAGTACTTGAGGTTGTGGACGCGCTTGCGGGCCGGATAGGTCAGCTCCTCGACGTAATCCGTGCTGAGGCCCATGAGGTACTGGTGATAGCTCACGGCCGCATCGCGGGCGGTGTAGGGGCCGCGCTCGGCGGTCAGCTCGGCCAGGCGCGAGCCGTACAGCTCCATCGAATCGGTGAGCAGGGTGACGACCACGTCCCCTTCGCCCCACTCGTACCACTTCGCCATCTTGATCGCCGACGCGATGTTCGCCGCGCCGGAGATGCCAATCCAGGGTAGATTGGTAACCAGGGACTCGGGGACGCCCATCTGAAGCAGATACTTCTTGCCTTCGGGTTCGTTGAAGAGGCGGATCATTTGAATGGGGACTTCGTCGTCGAGCGCCATCGCCATGTCGGTGTTTTTGACGTTGTGAATCCACGGCACGTGCTTGTCGCCGATCCCCTCGATGCGGTGCGATCCAAAACCGTTTTGCAGCAGCGTGGGACACTGCAGCGCCTCGCTGGCAGCGATCCTACTCTGAGGGAACAACTCCTTCAGGCGGTCGCCGGCATTGATGGTGCCGGCCGAACCGGTGGTGAAAACCGAGCCGGCCAGCCGCTCGTCGGGACGCAACTCCCTTTCCAGGACTTCGGCGAAGGCGTTGCCGGTGACAGTGTAGTGCCACAAGACGTTGCCGAACTCCTCGAACTGGTTGAAGATCATCAGATCCTGGCCCGAGCGGCGCAGCTCCCAGCACTTGTCGAAGATTTCTTTGACGTTGCTCTCGGTGCCGGGGGTGGCGATGACCTCGCCGGCGATCTTGCTCAGCCATTCGAACCGCTCCTTGCTCATCCCCTCCGGCAGGATCGCGATGGACTGGCAGCCCAACAGCGCTGAGTCATAGGCGCCGCCGCGGCAGTAGTTGCCGGTGGAGGGCCACACGGCCTTCTGCGTCGTCGGGTCGAACTGGCCGGTGACGAGCCGCGGCACGAGACAGCCAAACGCCGCGCCGACCTTGTGCGCGCCGGTGGGGAACCACTTGCCCACCATGACCAGGATGCGCGCGTCCACGCCGGTGAGCGCCTTCGGCAGCTCCAGGGTGTTGACGCCGCCAAACCCGCCGCCCTTCGCCACCGGCTCGTTGTGCCAGGTGATGCGGAACAGGTTCAGCGGGTTGACGTCCCATAAGCCGACCTTCTTCAGCCCAGCCTTGATCTTATCGGGGATCAGGGCCGGATTGCGCTGCTGAGCAAAGGTCGGCACGATGATGTTGCGCTCGCGTGCGCGCGTCACCGCGCGGGCGAGACGATCGGGATGAATAGTAAGGTCAATCATGGGTAGTCCTTTCAGTCAGTTAGTCCGTTAGCCGACTAACGCGCTAAAGCTTTCTTTACTGCGGCCAAATCCTTCTCCACCACTAGCGGTTCGCCCACGCTCTTGCGCGCCGAGGCAATGTCTTTGAGGCCGTTACCGGTGGAGAGGACGACGATGCGTTCTTCGGGGTCAACCAGGCCTTCCTCGACCGCCTTGACCAGGCCAGCGTAGGCAGCCGCGCCGGCCGGCTCGGCGAAGACGCCACAGCCGCGCGCCAGCGCGGGGATAGCGGCCAGGATTTCGTCGTCGGTGACTTTGATGTACGCGCCGTCCGTCTGGCGCACCGCGGCCAGCGCCTTGATGCGGTCCGCCGGTAGCCCGGCCGAAATGCTGTCGGCGATGGTGTGCGCATCAATCGGCTTCATCTCCATCGCATCAATGCCTGCCCGCCACGCGTCGTAGAGCGCGGCCGAGCCGGCCGCCTGCACGCCCATCAGCTTTGGCATCTTCTCGATCCAGCCCAACGCCAAGATGTCGCGCAGCCCCTTGTGCACGCCGCCGATGATGCAGCCATCGCCGACAGAGACGAAGATGCGGTCGGGCGCCTGCCAGTGTGTCAGACTTCCGAAGTCTCCGAGACTTCGGAAGTCTGACAGTTGCTCGCAAATCTCATACGCCGCGGTCTTCTTGCCCTCGCTCATGTAGGGGTTGTAGCCGGTGTTGCGGTTGTACCAGCCGAACTCCTTGGCGGCCTGGGCGCACAGCTCGAAGGCGTCGTCGTAACTGCCGCGCACCAGGATCACCGTGCTGCCGTAAACCAACAGTTGGGCGATCTTGGCCGGCGGCGCGGTCTGCGGCACGAAGATGACGTTCTTCTGACCCACGCTGGCGCACATGGCCGAGAGCGCCGCGCCGGCGTTGCCGGTGCTGGCCGTAGTGATGACCGCGGCGCCGCGCTCCTGCGCTTTGACCACCGCCACCACGCTGGCGCGATCCTTGAACGATGCGCTCGGCTGCCGGCCCTCGTCCTTCACCCAGACGTGCCGCAGCCCCAGGTTGGCGGCCAGCCGGTCGGCCCGGTAGAGCGGCGTCCATCCGACGGTCAGCGGCGGCGGCGGGCTATCGGGCCGGATCGACAGCAAGGGCGTATATCGCCAGATGGTGTAGTCGCGATTCTCGGCCAGCGTCGCCGGGCTGATGCGCCGGCCGATCAGCTTATAGTCGTACTGGACGTCCACAATCCCATCGTCGCCGTGCTTCGGGCACACATACTCGATCTCTTCCGGCCCATACTCCGCGCCGCAGATGAGGCATTTGAGGGAGATGACGTGATCCATAAGCGCCCCTTGTTTCCTTGTCTGCCTAATCCCGTACAATATGCGTCCCCGTCTCACCCCGCAGCGCGCGGCCGATGTTCTCCGGGTTGGTGATGATGGCGTGCTGACCGCCGTTTTCCAGATACCAGATGATCGCCTGGATCTTGGGCGCCATCGAGCCTTTGGCGAAGTGCTTGCCCTCGGCCAGGTATTGCTTGGCCTCGGCCAGGGTGATCTTATCCAGCCACTTCTGATCGGGCTTGCCGAAGTTAAGCGCCACCTTCTCAACGGCTGTAGAAATCAGGAACAGATCCGCGTTGATGCTTTGGGCCAGCAAACTGGAGGCGTAGTCCTTGTCAATGACCGCCGCGATGCCTTGATAGTTGCCATCACCCGGATCAATCACCGGAATGCCGCCGCCGCCGACGCTGATCACCACCACACCCGCGTTGAGGAGCGCCTTGACGGTGTCCAATTCCACCACTTCCTTTGGCAGAGGTGAAGCGACCACGCGACGCCACCCACGTCCGGCGTCTTCAACCACGGTCCACCCCATTTCATCGCGCCGACGCAGCGCCTCGGCTTCGGTCATGAAGCTACCGATGGGTTTGCTAGGGTTTCTGAAGGCCGGGTCGTTGTGGTCTACCAACACCTGCGTGATGACCGTAGCCACGTCCTTGTGGATCTTGCGTTGGAAGAGCCAGTTTTGCAGGTTTTGCTGGAGCGCGTAGCCGATGGCGCCCTGGCTGTCTGCGCCACAAACTTCCAGCGGCACTTCGTGCATCCCTTCGACCTTGGCTGCGATTTCGGAGCGCCGCAAGATGAAACCCACCTGCGGGCCGTTACCGTGCCCGATGGCAACCTCCCAACCGGCCTCGATCATGTCAGCGATGTGATAGGTGGTCTCTTTTGCGGCCTGGTATTGGTCCTCAACGGTCTGATGCTTGGGATCTTTGATTAACGAGTTGCCGCCGATGGCGACGACAGCAACCTTCCTGGGTTGAATGCTCATGGTGTCTCCTACATGGTAGTATACCTTACCACAGCAGATATTGTGCTCACCCTACCTTCCTCAATTTGGCAAAGCTCGCCAGCAGCGTCTTCGTGTCCTTCCCCGGAAACGCCACCGTCACCTCTTCGTCGTCCAAGGCCGGCTCCACCTTGAGCACGATCCCCTCGCCGAACAACCCGTGGCTGACCCGATCGCCGGCCTTGAACTGAAGCAGACGACCGGCGACTTCCGCGGCCGGCGCGCGTGATGTGGCCGGCGCCTGGCTGCCCGCGGCTGCCCGCTGACCCGCAACCGGCGGACGGGCGGCGTTCGCGAGCGCGCCGCTGCTCCTGAGCGAGGATGGCATGTCGGGCAGGGGCGCGCTGGCCGCGCGGCCCGGCTGGTCGCGCATCATGCCTGCCGCGGGGGCGCGTGACGGCCGGTCGTCGTCATCCAGACGGCGGCTGCCGTTGGCCGCTGAGCTCTTCACCGCCTGCGACACGTCGCGCAGGAAGCGCGAAGGCTCGTTGATCTCCGTCCGCCCCCAGATCATCCGCCGGAAGGCCCGCACCAGATAGACCCGATCTTTGGCCCGCGTCACGCCGACGTACATCAGCCGCCGTTCTTCCTCCATCTGATCCGGGTCGTCCATGCTGCGGCTGTGCGGGAGGATGTTCTCCTCCAGCCCGACGATGAAAACCACGGGAAACTCCAACCCCTTCGCCGTGTGGAGGGTCAAGAGGGTGGCCCGGTCGCTCTCTTCCACCAGTTCGTCCTGATCCGAGACCAGCGCGACCTCTTCCAGGAAGGCCGTCAGGCGCAGCTCCGGCGGGAAATCGTCGTAGTGCGCGGCGACCGTGCGCAGCTCCTGGAGGTTCTCCCAGCGATCTTCCCCCTCCTCGGTGCCATCCCGCAGCCAGGTGGCGTAGCCCGACTGCTCCGTGATCTTGTCGAGCAGCTCCGCGACGGTCAGGCCGTTCTTGGCCGCGAACCACCCCGACAGCATCCGGTAGAACGCGACCAGCGATCGCTGCGCGCCTGCGGCGAACGGGTGCTGGGGCGGCTTCGGAAAACGCGCGGTCGCTTCGGCCAACAGGAACGGGCTGGCCAGGTCGCCAGCGGTCAACGCCAGGGCCGCGGTCATCGGGATGTCCAGCTCGGTGCTCCAGGAAGCCAACGCGCTGACCGTCTTCTCGCCGATGTTGCGCGGCGGCACATTGAGGATGCGCGTCAGACCCAAGTTGTCGGCCGGGTTATGTACGATACGCAGATAGGCCAGCGCGTCCTTGATCTCCTTGCGCTGATAGAAGCGCGTGCCGCCGACCAGCCGATAGGGCATCCCGCGCGCCACGAACGCGTCTTCGAGCGCGCGCGACTGCGCGTTGGTGCGATACATCACCGCGCAATCGCCGAGCTTCGCCTCGCCACGCGAGATCAGGCGTTGGATCGTGCTGACCACGAAGGTCGCCTCGTCGGATTCATCATACGCTTCATGGACGACGATCTCCAGCCCGCGGCCGCGGTCTGTCCGCAACGTCTTCGGCGTGCGGTGGGTGTTGCGGGCGATGATGGCATTGGCGGTGTCGAGGATCGTTTGTGTGGAACGATAGTTTTGCTCCAGGAGGATCACCTTGGCGCCGGGAAAATCCTCGCGGAATCGCTGGACGTTGCGATAGTCGGCCCCGCGCCAACTGTAAACCGACTGATCCTCGTCGCCCACGGCGAAGACGTTGCGACGCTTGCCCCCCAACAGGCGCACCATCTCGTATTGGGCAGTGTTCGTGTCCTGGAACTCGTCCACCAGCGCGTACTCGTATCGCTCCTGATAACGCCGCAGCACGTCGGGCGCGTCTTGCAGCAGGTAGACGGTGCGGCAGAGCAGGTCGTCGAAATCCAGCGCGCTGTTGGCCGCCAGGATCTCTTCGTAGCGGACATACACGCGCCGCGCGACTTCGGCCCAGTAGGTGTTGGTCTCGAAGTCGGCCGGTTTGATCAGCTCGTTCTTGGCTTTCGAGATGGCTCCGCGCATCGCTTCCGGGCGGTAGAGCTTGTCGTCCAGATTGAGATCGCGCAACGCCTGTTTGACCGCGGTCGCCTGCTCGCCGTCGTCGAAGATCACATAGTTTTCGCTGAGATGCGCGGCCGCGGCCTCCTGACGCAAAAGTCGCGCGCAGATGGCGTGAAACGTCCCGATGGTCAGCCCCTTCCAGCCGGTGCTGGTGGGCACTGCCTCGCCCAGCAGCCGATTGATCCGCTCACGCATTTCTTGGCTGGCCTTGTTGGTGAACGTGACCGCCATCACCGCGCGCGGGTGCGCGCCGGCCGCGCGCAGCAGGTAGGCCACGCGGTGCGCCAGCACGCGCGTCTTGCCGGAGCCTGGCCCGGCCAACACGAGCACCGGGCCTTTCACCGTGATGACTGCTTCCCGCTGCGCCGGGTTCAGGCCGGCCAGGATGTCGTCGTGCATGATCGCTCCAAAATGCTTCAAGATCGTCATCGGGCATTATACGTGTAAGCGCGGGAAGCGCCAAGACCGCAGGGGCAGACGCCGCATCCTTCGACTACGGCCACATACTTCGACTGCGCCCCGCTCCGCTCAGCAGACGTGGCCTCCGCTCAGGATGCTCTGCCATGGCTGAAACCGTTGAACCCGCATGCATCACATTGGCAATCCGCCGTCAGGCGGGTATAATAGCAGCGCGTGCAAACGCCAGACCCACAACGAGGACATGCGACCGGAATGCAAGTCGAAACCACACCATTGCCCGGTGTCCTGATCATCATCCCGCGCGTGTTCGTGGACGCGCGGGGCTTCTTCTTCGAGAGCTTCAATCAGGAAGCGCTGCGCCGCCACGGCATCGAGACCATCTTCGTGCAAGACAACCACTCGAAGTCGGTGCAGGGGACGCTGCGCGGGCTACATTACCAATTGCCGCCCGCCGCCCAGGTCAAGCTCGTGCGCGTGGCGCGCGGGGCCATCTGGGACGTCGCGGTGGACATCCGTCGCGGCTCGCCGACCTTCGGCCAATGGTTCGGCGCAGAGCTGAGCGCGGACAACTACCGGCAGATGTACGTCCCGATCGGCTTTGCGCACGGCTTTTGCGTGCTGAGCGACGAAGCCGAGGTGCTCTACAAGGCGAGCCACGTCTATGATTCGGCGCGCGAGCGCGGGATCGCCTGGAACGATCCCGCGCTCGGCATCACCTGGCCAGTTCGCCCAACTGGGCGAGAACCAGTGCTCTCAGCGCGCGACCAGCGCGCCGGCAGCCTGGCCGATTACCTGGCCGGAACACCGTTCGTGTACGGGGATGTCTAGCTCATCATTCATCATGGCGGCGACAATGCGGAAGTTGTCAAACGATACCCCTTGATTCGCGGCCGGGGAAGTGCTATATTACCCTCAGACGACCACGAGATTCGCCAGGAGGCGCTCCATGACGCGCGAAAGAAAGGAGAGCGTTCAACATGAAAACCCCACGCTTTATCACCCTCATCCTGCTCGTCGCGGCTCTGGCCGCGCTGCCCGGCATGACTGCGGCCCTGCCGGCGTCCAGCCAAACACGCACCGCCGCGCTGGCCGACAACCCCGCGCCGCCGGCCACCCCGATCCGCCTCATCTTCATCCACCACTCGACCGGCGGCCACTGGCTGGCCGACCCCAACGACAGTCAACCCTACGGCGGCCTGGGGCGGGCGCTGATGGAGAACAACTACTACGTCAGCGCCGCCAATTACGGTTGGGGGCCGGACGCCATCGGCGACCGCACCGACATCCCCAACTGGCCCGAATGGTTCACCGGCCCCAACAGCGCGATCATCCTGGCCGCGTTGTATAGCGAAGGCGGGCAGAACTTCGGCGGGTTCGGCGATTGGCCGCGGCTGGCGACCGCGCCGGCCGGCGAGAACCAGATCATCATGTTCAAGTCGTGCTTCCCCAACTCCGACCTGTACGGCAACCCGGACGACCCACCCCGCGCGGAGCCGAACGAGGAGTATACCGTCGCAAACGCCAAAGCCGTCTACAACCGCATCCTGACCTACTTCGCCGCCCGGCCGGACAAGCTGTTCGTCGTCATCGCCGCGCCGCCGCTGGCGCAAGGGGACACGGCGCCAGAACGCGCCGCCAACGCTCGCGCGTTCAACAACTGGCTGATGAACAGTTGGCTGGCCGGCTATCCCCATCAGAACGTCGCGGTCTTCGACTACTACAATGTCCTCACCTCAAACGGCAGCCCCGGCCGCGTGGATGATCCCAGCACGACCGATGAGCCGAACGACGCCGGCTGGGCCGACGGCAACCACCACCGCTGGCAAAGTCCGGCGATCCAACACATGCAGACGATCAGCAACAACTATTCGGCTTATCCGAGCGGCGACAGCCACCCTTCGACCGCTGGACAGCAGAAGGCCGCCAGCGAGTTTGTCCCGCTGCTCAACATCTTCTACCATCGTTGGCAGGCGAGCCTGGGCACGTCGACGCCGACCGCGACTGCGACGCCATCGCCGACCGGCGGCGCGACCGCGACTGCCACAGCGAGCGCGACCCCTTCACCCACGGGGACGCGCACACCGACGCCGACCCAGACTGCGACGCCAACTCCGACCGGTAGCGCGACCGCAACCTCGACGCCAACCCCGACCGCCACGCAGCCGGCCGGCGAACAAACGATGACCTTCCAGGATGGCGTCAGCCCATCCCCCGCCTATGCCGGCACGAGCGACACGATCCTGGCCGACGATTTCGCCGACATCAACCTGGGCGGGGGCGAGAACCTGGAGACCTTCTGGGGCGAGGCTGCCGAACGTCGGCGCAGCCTGCTGCGATGGGATTTGTCGGCGCTGCCCGCCCATGCCGTGATCGGGAGCGCGACGGTCGAGTTGTATCGCTACGGGGGCGAGGCCCAGAACGCCATGCCGCTCGCTCTCCACCGGGTGACCCGCGCTTGGATCGAGGGAACCGGCGTTGACTTCAACCCGCCGCCGGGCTACGTCGCTGACGGCGCGACCTGGAACCGGGCCGGCCCGGCCGCGGCCTGGACGACCGCGGGCGGCGATTTCGACGCGGCCATCGTGGGCCAGACCACGCTGCCCGCCAGCATCAGCGCCGGCTGGGTGCAACTGGATGCCACCGCGGCCGTGCGCGCCTGGATGACGGGGGGCCAGCCCAACTATGGTCTGTTGTTGCGTCCGCTCGATGGTCAGTACACCTATCACTATTATTATAGTCGCAACTATAGCACGGCGAGCCAGCGGCCCCGACTCACCGTGAGATATACCATCGGAGGCGGCGCGACACCGACCGCGACGCCAACGGCCACGCCAACGGCCACGCCAACGCCAACGGCTACGCCAGCGGCCACGCCAACGCCAACGGCAACGGCCTACCGAGTTTATCTGCCACTCGTGATTCGTCATTAACGAGGGGCGGCCATGCGAAGATGAGACGGCGGAGAGCCAGACTGATCCGCTTTTGACATTCCGCGCCCCTCGTGCTAACCTTGCCGGGTTGGAAAACCAGTAGACCAGTAGACGAGGAAACAAGGGGGGCCGGGTCTTGCGGCCTGGTCTCGACGCGCATGTTTGAATATACAATCACGGCGACCGATCCGCAGACTACCGCGCGCACGGGGGTGTTCCAGACGCCACACGGCTCGCTCGTCACGCCCGTCTTTGCGCCCGTCGGCACGCAGGCCACGGTCAAGACATTGACCCCGCGCGACCTGGCCGCGCTGGGCGCGACGTTGGTGCTCGCCAATACCTATCACCTCTATCTGCGGCCCGGCGCGGCGCTGATCCAGGATTTCGGCGGGGTGCACAGCTTCATGGGCTGGCCGGGACCGCTGCTGACCGATTCGGGCGGGTTCCAGGTGTTCAGTCTGACGCTGCGCCGCAAGCTCGACCCCGACGGCGTGACCTTCCGTTCGCACATTGATGGCAGCGCCCACCGCTTCACGCCAGAGAGCACGATCGCCAGCCAGGAGGCGCTGGGCGCCGATATCATCATGTGCCTGGACGAGTGCGCCGATCCGCTCGACCGCCAGTACAACGAGGAGGCGCTGCGTCGCACCCATGCCTGGGCCAGCCGCTGCCAGGCTGCGCATAAACGGCCCGACCAGGCTCTCTTCGGCATCGTCCAGGGCGGCATCTTCGCCGACCTGCGCGTCGAGAGCGCCCGCACGCTGGCCGGGCTGGGTTTCCCCGGCTACGCCATCGGCGGGCTGAGCGTGGGCGAGACGAAAGCGCAGATGTACGTCACGCTGGATGTCACCGTGCCGGAGTTGCCCGCCGACAAGCCGCGCTATCTGATGGGGGTCGGCGCGCCGGAGGATATCATCGAGGGGGTGGCGCGGGGCATTGACATCTTCGACTGTGTCCTGCCGACGCGCGTGGCGCGCAATGGCGGGCTTTTCACGCGGACGGGCCGGCTCAACCTGCGCAACGCGCGCTACGCCGCTGACCCGCTGCCGGTGGAGCCGGGGTGCGACTGCTATTGTTGCCAGCATTTCAGTCGGGCCTACCTGCGCCACCTGTTCAAGGCGGGCGAAATCCTGGGGCTGCACCTGGCGACGGTGCATAATGTCCGGTTTATGATCCGGCTGATGGATGACATCCGGTCGCACATCGCGGCGGGGACGTTCGCCGGCTTTCGCCAGCAATTCCTGGCCGATTATCAGTTATCGAACCAGGAAGAGCGCCACGCCCAACGGGAACGCTACGTCGCCCGCCAGCGGGCCTGACGATAAGGATCTGCATCGGATAGATAGGACAACACAGCATGATCTCCATCCTCGAAGCAATCATCCTGGGCATCTTCCAGGGTCTCACCGAGTTCATTCCGGTTTCAAGCTCAGCGCATCTGATCATCATCCCGTGGTTCTTCGGCTGGGATGACCTGGCGGTCAACAGCCTGACGTTCGATGTGGCGCTGCACCTGGGCACGTTGGTCGCGGTGCTCTGGTTCTTCTGGGCAGACTGGCTCCGGTTGGTCCGCGCGGGGATCGCCAGTCTGCGCGAACGGAAGATCGGCGGCGACCCTGACCGCCGGCTGGCCTGGCTGCTAGTCATCGGCTGCATCCCCGGTGGGATCGCCGGCGCGCTGGCCGAGAGCCGGGTCGAGGCCCTGTTCCACCAACCCGACCGGCCGCACCAATCGGCCGCGATGATCGGGATCGCGGTGATGCTGGCCGTTGCGGGCGCGGCGCTGCTCCTGGCCGACCGCTTGGCGCGGCATCAGCGCGGGTTGAATGGCCTGGGGCTGAAGGATGCGCTCATCATCGGGTGCGCGCAGGCGTTGGCCCTCTTCCCCGGCGTCTCCCGCTCCGGCGCGACGATCACCGCGGGGCTGGCGGTGGGGCTGGAACGGGCCGCCGCGGCGCGCTTCTCCTTCCTGCTCTCCGCGCCCATCGTGGCCGGCGCGGGGTTGAAGAGCGCCTGGGATGTCTTCCAGGAGCTGCGGGACGGCACGATGACCGCCGCAAGTCTGATCTTCTTCCCGATCGGGTTTGTTGCGGCGGCTCTCACCGGCTACTTCTGCATCAAGTTCCTGCTCCACTATTTGCAGCGAAACTCTACAGCGGTGTTCACCTACTACCGCTGGGGGTTGGCCGCCCTGATCGTGATCGTGACGCTGGCGCGCGGCTGAGATGGCCCGATCCTTGGGACTGCTGATGGCACTGTCGCTGACGCTGCTGGCGCCGGCATGTGGCGAGCCGGGCCAGACGCTCGCGCCCCCATCCGTCGTGCGCATCTCCGGCTCCACCAGCATGATGCCGGCGCTCCAGGAGTTGACCGCGGCGTATCGGCAACGCCAGCCCAACACGCGCATCGAGCTGCTCGGCAACGGCTCGGCGGCCGGGCTGCGCGAGCTTACGGCTGGCGCAGTGGATCTCGCGGCGATCTCCTGGAAGCCGGAGGGCGTCGAGCTGCCGGCAGGCATCGTCGCCGTGCCGTTCGCCCGCGATGGGATCGGCGTCATCGTGCACCCGGCGAACCGAATCGCCGGCCTGACGCTGAACCAGGTGCGCAGCATCTATCACGGGGAAATGTTGGACTGGCAAGCGGTCGGCGGGCCGCTGGACGAGCCAATGGTCATCAGCCGTGAGGACGGTTCGGGGACGCGTGCCGCGTTCGAAGCCATGGTGATGCACGGCGAGCAGGTCACGCTGAACGCCGTGGTCCTGCCGAGCAGCCGGACGGTGGTGGATCAGGTGACGCGGCGGGCCGGCGCCATCGCTTATGTCTCGATGTCGGCCTTCACCGATACCGTGCGCGTCGTGCCGGTCGAGGAGTTGCTGCCGACGCCGGCCAACGTGCGTAGCGGCGCCTATCACTTGACGCGTTATTTCTATCTCTACACTCACGCCGCGCCTGCGCCAGACGTGCAGCGCTTCCTCGATTTCGTCATCAGCCCGGAGGGTCAGCACATCGTCGGTCGGCATCACGTGCCGTTGCGCTAGCGTGGTGTGTGGAGTATAATTCACTCAGCGTCGGAGAAGTGAAAATGCGCAGTACCGCAAAATTCACTTTTGTCATCCTGAGCAATCCAGAATTCAGGCTTTCGCAGATCGGCCAGATCGCCATCACCGTGCGGGATGTGGCGCGGGCGACCGCGTTCTACCGCGGCCGCCTGGGCATGACGCATCTGGATCTGGTCGCATACATGGAATATTTGACGGCTTGTCTGGGTGTAGGATAAAGGGCAATGACTGTCACACAATGTGAGCGATGACCACTCAGGTTCTCCTGAACGAAGGGGAGGCTACTATGCGACTAACTCATTTGATCAAATTCGCTCTCGCGGTATTGATAGCCCTTCTGGGCACTGTTTTTACAATGATGCTCTCGCAGTTGCTATCAGTTCAAAGTGATCTGGTCAGCATCATTCGAGTCGAGACTGACTTGCGATATGCACAAGCTCAGGACATAACGCCTCGAGCGTGGATACCCCTTGTAGTGAAGAATTATCCTCCGCCCCACGCTACCAAATCTCGCTATATGCAGAGGTTGGTCAGTCGACGATATCTGGTATGTCTCGTATGGTGCACTTCCGGCTTATCCATTACCTGAAATCTATCTGACCAATGGTATCAACGCCGACCAATGGTATCGAATGAGCCTTTACGCCTACACCGATTATGGCGCTCGAATGGACGTAAAAGGGGCGCTCACTCAATGGCAGGCTTGCCAAACCAGCGGACCATGCCCCGGAACTGATAATAAGCCAGAGCAAGGCTGGGGCCAATTACTAGACGCACTGAACACTGATAGTCGAACTGCTCAATTTGTACAATGGTCAACGGATATCAGTTGGTAAACATAAAAGAAAGTGAGGCTACAATGAGTCCGCAATTGACCAGACAACGCCAAGAACGGCAGCCACTCTTTGAAGGTGTTTTATTTATCATCATCCTGGCGATTCTTATAGCAACACTCAAGTATGTTAGTGCGCTTACCGCTCCTGCTTTTAGGGCAATGTCAACTTCACCACTACCTACGCCTACGTCAAGTTCACCGCTTCCGACACCCCGTCCAACCTTGAATATATTGGTGGCTACTAAGCAAGCAATCAACGTAACTGAAGAAGCACGACCAACCCACGCCCTGACACCGCAACCGACAGTTTTGAAACCCGTGCCAACCAGTATCGAATTTGCGACTCCTGAGCCCACTGCCTTTGCTCCTATCTCAGAAAGCATACCGGCAGGAGCTGGTGCGTTAGTACAAGTCGCACCGCCATTCTCTGGAAGCCAATACCATATCGAGAACGATTGGTGGTAGTGGTCAGATGGTAAGTGATGATAGCTCAAGATTGTATTCGGCGATAAACCATTTGGTGACGATGTTGTGATAGACGTCCGATTTGGAGAAGGAGAGCGTTTTGCGCACGAAGCGGGCCAGCC
>Ga0233425_10001220_pt1 | contig 59756 bp, 45 predicted proteins | sample Watercolumn_Towu_2_FD_181712 | JGI IMG/M metagenome (GOLD analysis project Ga0233425, IMG submission 181712) | Freshwater microbial communities from Lake Towuti, South Sulawesi, Indonesia - Watercolumn_Towuti2014_140_MG | ecosystem: Environmental > Aquatic > Freshwater > Lake | place...
AACGAACGAAGATGTCCGTGTATATGCTTGGCTCGGGATTCGCTGCGCTTGCAGGAATTCTCCAGTTCTCCTACCTCACGGTCGGAGATCCAACGACGGCGGCGGGGATGGAACTCGATATCATCGCTGCGGTCGTGATCGGCGGAGGAAGCCTGGCCGGCGGAGAAGGGACAATCCTCGGTACGCTGGTGGGGGCCCTTATCATGACGAGCGTCGGAAATGGCTGCACCAAAATGGAATTCCCTAACTGGGTTCAGGAAATTGTGGCCGGAGGTATCATCGTCATAGCCGTTGCTCTCGACCGCTTCAGGCACCGGAAACGCAGTTGAACCAGGTCTCCTGTGCCCCGCGCGTGGTCTCCGGGGGAACGCAGCGGACAATCATCCCTCTTCATGTACCCATTTCACCCACGAAAACGGAATCGTCAATCATGAAATCCATTAGAGTAGTCGCTCTCTTCATCGCCGTTTGTCTATGCGCCGTCCCCTCGGGCCGGCTTGCTTCACAGCTGAAGAATGATCCGGCAGTCTCGGTGATTCCCAAACCTCTCTCACTGAAGAAGGAGAGCGGCGCGTTCCCAATCACGAACACGACGTCAGTGGTTGTCGATGACGGTGTGCCGGACCTGAAGCGGGTTGCCGACGATCTCGCACTCCGGCTTCGGACTGTGACCGGCTTCCCGGTTCCCGTCGTCGTGAAGACCTCAGGCAAAAGTGGTTCCGACGCTATTCGCCTTTCTGTCATCTCTGACGGCAAGTTGAGTGATGAAGGATACCGCCTCTCCGTCACGAAGAAGCTTGTCTCCGTCGAGGCAGTCAAGCCTGCCGGCGTCTATTATGGCATACAAACATTGCTTCAGCTTCTCCCGCCCGATGTGGAAAAAAATGGCGTCGCAGCTGGCGTGACATGGTCGATTCCGTGTCTTCGGATCGAGGACAAGCCACGCTTCTCATGGCGCGGAATGCACCTCGACGTAGGTCGGCACTTTTTCTCCAAGGATTCGGTGAAACGATACATCGACATCATGGCTTCATACAAGATGAACACGTTTCACTGGCACCTGACGGAAGACCAGGGGTGGAGAATCGAAATAAAGAAGTATCCTCGCCTCACGTCGGTTGGCGCCTGGAGACGGGAGTCGAATGGCAACGGAACTCCCCACGGCGGGTTCTACACCAAGGATGAGGTGCGGGAAATTGTGCAATATGCGAAAGATCGGTTCATCACAGTCGTTCCTGAAATCGAAATGCCCGGTCACGCTCAGGCTGCGCTGGCGGCCTATCCCGAGCTCTCTTGCTCCGGCGGCCCATTCAAAGTCGGCACGGAATGGGGCGTCATGAACGACGTGTTCTGTGCCGGGAACGAGAAGACGTTCCAGCTTCTTGAGGATGTGATCGATGAAGTGTCAGGATTGTTTCCGGGCACGTTCTTTCATATAGGCGGAGACGAATGTCCGAAAGTACGCTGGAGTAACTGCAAGCGATGTCAGGATCGCATTGCTGCGCTCGGCCTCAAAAATGAAGATGAGCTGCAAAGCTATTTCATCAAGCGAATCGAGGGATTGCTGACCGCGCGGGGGAAGCGGCTTGTGGGATGGGATGAGATCCTTGAAGGTGGACTTGCTCCAAACGCCACGGTGATGTCGTGGCGCGGCATCAAGGGAGGGATCGAGGCTGCAAAATCGGGCCACGACGTGGTGATGACACCCACATCACATTGCTACTTTGACTACTACCAGGGCGAGGTCGGCGAACCGGCAGCGTTCGGTGGTTTCCTTCCGATTGACACTGTGTACTCGTATGAACCCGTTCCTTTCGAGCTCACGGCCGAAGAAGGGCACCATGTCCTCGGAGCCCAGGGGAATCTCTGGACCGAGTGGATACCGAATTTCCGTCATGCCGAATATATGGCGGCGACACGGATGATTGCATTGAGCGAGGTGGTCTGGAGCCCGAAGTCGCACAGAGATTTAAAAGACTTTCAACAGCGAATCATTCCACACTACCGGAGGCTCGCATATCGCGACATCAACTACAGGGTTCCCACTCCCCAGGGCGTCGGTGGGCGCAAAGTCATTCTTCGGGATACGGTCGCCGAGATGACGAGTCCGGTCCCCGGCGCGACACTCTTCTACACGCTCGATGGATCTGATCCCACGCCGGCATCTGCCAAATACTCAGCACCAATCGCCATCAGCGGCGATCGCATACTGAAGGCTTCCTTGCAGTTCCCAGGCTCCAGGATGAGCAATCCGATCACCACGGTCTTTTTGACGGTCGATCCTGCAGTGAACGGCCTCCGTTATGAATATTACGAAGGGGGATGGGATTTTCTGCCAGATCTGAGGACAGTCACTCCGACCAGGAATGGTGTAGCCTACGATATCGGAGTGGGAGCAGTTCTGACCCGTCCAAGAAACTACGCGCTGATCTTCAAAGGAGCGCTTACACTTCCCACAGACGGAGAATATACCTTCTCATTGCTCTCTGATGACGGGAGTAAGCTTTTCATCGACGGCAAAGAGTTCATCAACAACGACGGACTTCATGGCTCTGTCGAGGTGAGCAGCAAAGGGGCATTTGCCCGTGGAAAGCACTCTCTCGAAGTTCAGTATTTCCAGCGAGGCGGCGGTCGGGAGCTGGGCATCTTCGTCGAGGGCCCCGGCATTGCCCGACAACTGCTCCCGCCACGAATGTTATCGGTTCAATAGAACGATGACGGTGAGGAATGGAATGATTCGATATGACCCGTTGCGGTGGTTCGCTCTCGGGACGGCGTTGCTCTCTTTCGCTGCAATTCCCGCGCTGTCCCAGCGGAACCTCACGCCGTTGGTCAATCCGTTTGTCGGCACTGCGAAGAACGGGCATACATACCCCGGCGCCTCGGTTCCGTTCGGTATGGTCCAGCTCAGTCCCGACACGCGCACGGAGGGTTGGGATGCCTGCTCCGGCTATCACTATTCCGATTCCACAATACTCGGCTTCAGTCACACACATCTGAGCGGGACCGGAGTCGCGGACTATGGCGACATTCTGGTGATGCCGACGGTCGGTCCGCTCGACGTCCGTCAGGGTAACCCGTCGAAGAATGAACGGGGGTATTGGTCACGTTTCAGCCACTCGGAGGAAACCGCCTCACCCGGCTTCTATAAAGTCCAGCTTCTTGATTACGAAATCACCGCCGAATTCACCGCCACAACGCGCGTCGGTGTTCATCAGTACACATTCCCGAAAACAGACAAGGCAAACTTGATACTCGACCTGAAGCACGCGCTCGGACTCGACAAGGTGCTCGATTCGCAGATTCAGATTGTGGGGGATCGTGAGATCGTCGGTTTTCGGAGGTCCGACGGATGGGCAAGAAACCAGGTCGTCTATTTCGCCGCCCAGTTTTCCAAACCGTTCAAGTCATTTGGCATTGCACTGAACGATGTGCCGGTGGCAAAGCGGCGGAAAGCATCGGGTCAGAACCTGAAAGGATTCGTCGGATTCTCTACGTCAGCCGGCGAGTCTGTCATTCTGAAGGTCGGAATCTCCTCAGTGAGCATCGCCGGAGCCCGGAGAAACATCAATGCCGAGATGCCGGGATGGGATTTTGACGAAGTCAGGAGATCGGCCGATCGGGCGTGGAATGGTGAATTGAACCGGATCTGGGTCGACGGCGGCTCTGAGAGTCAGCGCCGCACGTTCTATACCGCGCTCTATCATGCCATGCTCACGCCGAATGTTTTCAGCGATGCGGACGGGAACTATCGTGGCATGGATGGCACGGTTCGCAAAACCGGCGGGTATCCGATGTACACCGTGTTCTCGCTCTGGGATACATTCCGGGCCGAGCACCCTCTCTTCACGATCCTCGACCGCAGGCGGGCGCTCGATTTTGTACGCTCGATCATGGCCAGATACGAAGAGTCGGGCATCCTTCCGGTCTGGGAGCTCGCGTCGAACGAAACCTGGTGCATGATCGGGTATCACTCCGTTCCTGTGATCCTGGACGCATATGTGAAGGGGATCAAAGACTTTGAAGTGGAGCGGGCTTTGGTTGCGATGAAGCACAGTTCGATGCTCGATCATTTCGGACTGAAGTCGTATCGCGAGAGCGGATACATCCCTTCAGAGGATGAATCCGAATCTGTCTCCAAGACGCTCGAATACGCGTACGACGATTGGTGCATCGGGCAGTTCGCCGGGCTTCTCGGGAAGAAACCGTTCGCGGCGGAATACGGTGAGCGCGGACAGTTCTATCGCAATCTCTTCGATCCATCGACCGGCTTCATGCGCGCAAAGGAGAATGGCCGGTGGTTCACTCCGTTCGATCCCAAGTCGGTCACATTCAACTATACAGAAGCGAACGCATGGCAATACAATTTCTTCGTGCCGCAGGACATCCCTGGATTGATTGACCTGCACGGCGGCAGGGAGAACTTCCGCAGGAAGCTCGATATGCTGTTCGCCGAAGACGAGACGCTGTCGGGGCGGAACCAGCTCGATATCAGCGGCATGATCGGTCAATATGCCCAGGGAAACGAGCCAAGCCATCACGTCGCATACTTGTTTAACTACGCAGGCGCACCGTGGCGGACGCAGGAACTTGTGCGGCGGATCGTCGACTCGCTGTATTCGCCCGAGCCCGACGGACTCTGTGGAAACGATGACTGCGGGCAGATGTCGGCTTGGTACATATTCAGCGCTATGGGATTCTATCCTGTGACTCCGGGGCTACCATACTACTCAATCGCAAGCCCGATTTTCGACCGCGTGACGATTCGTCTGGACGACGGAAAACAGTTCACAATTCGTGCTTCGTCGAATTCCCGGCAGAACCGGTTCATACAGTCGGCACGACTGAACGGAAAGCCGACAACGAAGACATATCTAGAGCACGACGACATCATGAGGGGCGGTTCGATCGAGTTCGAACTTGGGCCAAATCCTTCGACGACCTGGGGAATCGCGCCGGATGACGTACCGCCGCTGCCGAAGGGGATAGATATTGTCACTTCGCCCGTGGTTGATGCTGTATCTAGCGTGTTCGCAGATTCGCTCCGGGTCCGGCTTTCTTGCACGACTCCCGGAGCAGAAATCCGCTTCGCACTTTCGGAGGGAGTTGCCCCCGCCGACTTCACCCGCTATACCGCACCGCTCTTCCTCGATCGGAGCACGGTGATCCATGCTTTTGCTCAGAAAAGGGATGCACAGAGCAGCAGAACCATCAAAGCAGCGTTCACCAGATTCCAGGCCCCTGGAACAATCCGGCTTCAGGCGCAGTACAGCAAACAATACACGGGTGGAGGGGACGCAGCGCTCATCGACGGGAGGCGCGGAACGACCGACTTCCGCCTCGGAGTCTGGCAGGGATACGAAGGGACTGATCTGGATGCAGTGATTGACCTCGGTTCCGTCAAACGAATTGACCGTGTGGCGGTGGGTTGCCTGCAGGATAATAATTCATGGATATTCTTGCCACAGCAGGTGGAATTCGACTTCTCGGATGACGGAGCAACATTTCACAACATCCGCATCGTCCGAAACGGTATCGATCCGAAGGATGAGAAGGTCCAGATCAAGGAGTACGGTGCTGAATTCGCACTCGAAGCCCGTTATGTTCGTGTGCGGGCAAGAGGTCTTGGCGTATGTCCCGACTGGCACAAGGGAGCCGGGAGCAAGGCGTGGCTTTTCGCAGATGAGATAATCCTGAACACACGAGGAAGGTGATTATGAAACGTCGAACGTTCATCAAGGCCGCTTCGCTCGCAGGAGCGGCGACAGTTGTCGGAAGCAAAGCGCTTTCGGGATCACACAGCCAGTTCACGCCGGGCGGATCGAGCAGGCAGGGAGGACCTGTCATTCTGTCGACATGGGACTTCGGGCCTGAGGTGCCTCAGGCGGCTGTTGAGGCGCTGACCAGAGGCGGATCATTGATCGACGCGGTGGAGCGTGCTGTCATGATCCCGGAGGCGGATCCGAAAGTAACCAGCGTCGGTTACGGCGGCTATCCCGATCGTGACGGACATGTGACGCTCGATGCGTGCATCATGGACGGTCAGGGGAATTGTGGATCGGTTGTCTTTCTCGAACATATCAAACACCCGATTTCAGTTGCCAGGCTCGTCATGGAGAAGACGCAGCATGTGATGCTTGCGGGCGAGGGCGCCCTGCAATTTGCGTTGGCGCAGGGGTTCAAGAAGGAAAACCTCCTGACGAAAGAGGCGGAGGCGGCGTACAAGGAGTGGTTGAAATCGAGCAAATACAATCCACCGGTGATCGACAAGAACAATCACGACACGATCGGATTGCTCGCCATGGACGGGAAGGGTGGAATGGCCGGGGCGTGTACGACGAGCGGTATGGCCTGGAAGATCCGCGGCAGGGTGGGCGATTCACCGATCATCGGAGCCGGATTGTACGTCGACAGTGATGTTGGCGGCGCAACGGCAACAGGGATCGGTGAAGCTGTGATCAAGGTGGCCGGCAGTTTCCTGATTGTTGAACTCATGCGAAACGGCAAATCGCCGCAAGAGGCCTGCAAGATGGCGCTTGAGCGGATCGTGCACAAGCAGCCCCGCTACGCGGCCGGCAACGATTTTCTGGCGGGATTCGTGGCGATGAGCAAAGACGGTGAAGTCGGGGCGATGAGTTATCGCAAGGGTCTCCAGTACACACTCTACAAAGACGGCGTAACCCGCGTTGTAGACGCCGAATTCTTGGCGAAATAGATCTGAGGTGTCCGTCACCTGATCTCTGGTTCATCTGAGAGAGGTGACGGTCACTACGGTAAGGCCAACCATGCTCCTCGAAGTCTGTATAGATTCCGTTGAGTCAGCAATCGCCGCGCAAAGGGGTGGTGCGCAGAGAGTGGAGCTGTGTGCGGACCTTGTTCGGGGTGGGACGACTCCGAGTGCCGGCATGATTCGGTCCGTGCGCGAGGCCATCTCGATTGGACTGCATGTGATGATACGTCCCCGGCCTGGCGATTTCTGCTACTCTGACCTTGAATTCGATGTGATGATGCGTGACATCGAAATCGCGAAGAGATTGGGTGTAGATGGAGTGGTGATGGGTGTGCTTAGGTCAGATCGGACGGTCGATGTGGATCGAACAAAGCAGCTGCTTCACGCTTCGAGACCGCTGAGCGTGACATTTCACCGGGCAATCGATGATTGCCTTGATGTCACGAAGGCCTTCGATGACGTGGCCCGGCTGGGGATTGACCGGGTGCTGACGTCTGGGGGGAAAACGGATGTTCTGACCGGCGCAGACGTACTCCGGGAGCTGGTGCAGAAGTCCCACGGCAAGCCAAAAGTCCTTGCTGGCGGAGGGGTTTCATTTGAGAACGTGGTTGAGGTTGTGACGAGGACTGGCGTCAGGGAAGTCCATGCTCTGTCAGCGCTTTCGTCGGAGGTTGAGCCCCGCGGGCATTCGGGATCTCCGGGACAGCAGTTGCTGACGGTGGATTCGGAGAAGGTGCGAATGATGGTCCAGCTTCTGAGCCAGATTCCTACTTGACAGACGCATCGCGCTGTATTCCTCTTGCTTTTTCCCGTTAGAAATGGTAAGATATCCCTCACATGTTAGCGATAACATGTCTTTGTACGCTTCCCTAGCCGATTCTCCTTCCACCTCTACATGCAAGGACCAGTCTCTATGCAATCCATACAGCTGGCATTCTCTGATTGGCTCATCATCGCCATTTACTTCGGAATCGTTCTTGGGTTAGGATTCTATCTCAAGCGGTACACGAAAAACGAGAACGACTTCTTCCTCGCCGGAAGAAAAAATAGTTCCTGGGTCGCGGGACTGGCGTTTCTCTCCGCCAACCTCGGAGCCCTCGAACTCCTCGGAATGACGGGGAATACATTCAAGTATGGCATGTACGTCGCACACTTCTACTGGATCGGTGCGATCCCGGCGATGATCTTCCTCGGCCTCTATATGATGCCGTTCTACTACAGCGCAAAAATCAAATCTGTGCCGGGCTATCTCAAACTCCGGTTCGATGAGAAAACGCGCGTCCTCAACGGCATTGCCTTCGGTGTGATGACACTCCTCGTGTCAGGGATCAATCTCTATGCGATGGCCCTCGTGCTCCACACCTTCCTCGGGTGGGACTGGAACGTCAGCATGTGGATCTCCGCCGCGACCGTCGCTGCTTACGTAACGCTGAGCGGATTGCTCTCAGCCATCTTTACCGAGATCATTCAGTTCTTCCTCATATGGTTTGGATTGTTCCTCGTCTCCATACTCGGGATCGTCGAGATCGGCAGCGTCAACGAAATCTTCCAGAGAGTGGACGAACTCTATAAGACGGTCTCCTATACAACCCTCTGGTCGTCAAGCAGCGATCCTTCCCTGAACGGCATGGTCATCACGTGGGGTGGAATTGTTCTTGGGCTGGGTTTCGTCCTCTCCTTCGGCTACTGGACGACCGACTTTCTTGTGGTGCAAAGAGCCTTCTCGGCGAAGGATCTGCGCGCCGCAAGGATGACGCCAATTCTTGCTTCCTTCTTCAAGATGGCCGTTCCCTTCATCGTCATTCTCACCGGGCTGATCGCGATCGTCCTCGCGAACGATCCGAAGAGCGGATTCGCGCTGGCACAGGACGGCAGTCAAGTTAACTACGATTCTGCGCTGCCACTTCTCATTGCCCGGTACTATCCCCCGGGACTTGTCGGTCTCGGCGTCACGGCTCTCCTCGCAGGCTTCATGGCAGGTCAGGCGGGAAACATCAGTGCGTTCAATACTGTCTGGACATACGACATCTATCAGTCCGTCATCAACAAAAAGGCTTCCGATGCTCACCTTCTCTGGATGGGACGCGCGGCAACCGTGGTCGGGATCCTTATCAGCCTTGTGACCGCCTATTGGGCGAAGAGTTTCCCCAGCATCATGGACTACATGCAGGCGATCTTCTCATGGGTCAATGCACCTCTCTTCGCGACAATGTTGCTCGGAATGTTTGTTCGCTGGATCACGCCAAATGCCGCATTCTGGGGACTGCTTGCCGGCATGGGATCCTCATTCACACTGTTTCTAGCGGTGAAGTTCAGCTGGATCGAGGGAAGTCTGATTACTCTTTCAAGCGCCGCCAGCGATCAGGCAGCGAACTTTTGGCGAGCCTGGTGGGCGTGGCTCATCTGCTTCGTGGTGACCATCGTTCTGAGCTTCTTCACCAAACGAAAACCTGATGAGGAACTCGTCGGACTTGTGAAGGGGTTAACTCCCGAGGTCAGCACCGCGGGAGTAGCATGGCATCGACGACCCGGATTCTACGCCATCTTGTCCATTATCGTCTTGATCGCACTGAACGTCTATTTCTGGTAGAAAGGGGAGATCCATGGAACAGGAACAAAAACAGATGAAACCGATCTGGTACTTCGTCGGATTAATGCTCAGTGCTATGGGCGCTGTGATCCTGATCTCGGGCATCGTGAACTACTCCGATACGGAGGTGGCCAAAACAGTTCTCTCCGAACTGCATCCGGCGTTGTGGTGGGGTGCGGTGATGATCGTTGCGGGCCTGATCTTTCTGCTGGCGAACCGGAAGACGACTGTTGAATAGCAGGGGAGTCAATGGAAACCGATTCACTGAAGCGATTCGCAGGCTTCTTTCGGGAGCTTTTTGGGCCTCATAACAAGGCCGTTGCCGTTCGTTCCCCAGGCCGGGTCAACCTGATCGGAGAGCATACAGACTACAACGAGGGCTTTGTCCTGCCGGCTGCGGTCGACAAGGCAGCACACTTCATTGTTGCGCCGGGCAACCGGGGGGAATACCGGATCTACGCGGCCGACCTCGACGATCATTTCTCGTGCGATGCTGGATCCGTCTCGAAATCTGAAAAAAGCTGGCCGAACTATCTCCTGGGCATCATCAGCGAACTCCGGAGAGATGGACACACGATCCCGGGATGCGATGTCGTGTTTGGCGGGGATGTGCCTATCGGGGCCGGGATGTCATCCTCCGCTGCCGTGGAATGCGGTTTCGCCTTTGCTCTCAATGAACTCTTCCACCTGGGTTTGAGCAAGCTTGAACTCGCACGGCTCGGCCAGCGGGCAGAGAACCGCTTCGTTGGCGTCCAGTGCGGTATCATGGATCAGTTCGTCAATATCTTCGGCGAAGAGCGCAAGGTCCTGAAGATCGATTGCCGCACCCTGGAGTTCGAGTACTTCCCCGTCGAACGAACGGATCTGAACATCGTCCTCTGTGAAACCGAGTCCAAGCGCTCGCTCGCCTCGTCGGAGTACAATATCCGGCGACAGCAATGCGAAGCAGGAGTGGCTGTCCTCCGCAAGCGCGACCCGGAAATCCGGACGCTGCGCGATGTATCGGAGGAATTCCTTGCCGCCCATCGCAGCGAAATGGACGCCATCGTCTTCCGGCGCTGCCTCTATGTCGTGCACGAAAATGCCAGGGTTCTCGCGGCATGCCAGGATTTGGAGCGGAATGATTTCCGATCGTTCGGCCAGAAGATGTACCGGTCACACGCCGGATTGCGCGATGATTACCAGGTGAGCAGCCCTGATCTGGATTTTCTGGTCGAGGCGACTTCGTGCATTGAGGGAGTGCTCGGGTCAAGAATGATGGGAGCTGGATTCGGGGGATGCACCATTAATCTTGTCGAGCACGATCACGTTGCCGCGTTCACGGAAGAGATTCGCGAGCAGTATCGTCATCGGTCGGGCAAGCCGAACAATGTCTACATCACGCGGATTGAGTCGGGTACGGCCGTCGTCCCGCTGGATTGACCCGGACACCAGCCAACTCCATTTCTCCACCTGCTGTCTTTGCATCTTCAAATCAGCGTAATCCTGTCACGAACCGAAACGGGAATCGCTTATGAGGAAAACACTCACGATTGTCTTGGTACTGACGACGTGTTCGCTTCTCAACGGGCAACCGATTAGAAGCGTGCAACTCTCAGCCGGTCGCGGACTCACGGTAAGCGGATTCGAATCCTCGTCCGGCAACTACGTGCGACGTGCCGCCACGTTGCCTCTCTTTACCTTTGAGCTCAACGACACGCTCGTGAGCTCGCGTTCCTGTGCGGCAACGATGGCCGGGGACAGTACCCGCTGGTCACACAAATCAGGCATAGAGGGATCGCTGAGAGTCGAGAAGGGCTTTGCACGCGGCTGGAAGTCCATTCTCACGTTCCGTAACAATTCGGCCTCGAAACAGCAGATCTCCAACGTTGTTCCTCTCGGCGCAGGAGCCGATCGGGTGTACATTATCTCTGCCGGACCGGCAGACTACAACCATCGGCTCAGTCGTTCACAACTCTTCAGGCCGGGTGTTGGACCGATCGGTGTTGTCCTTCCCGATAATGCCTGGGAGCTTGGATTCTGCGACGTCTCAGTTGCCGAGGGATACTCACTTGCCGCGCTTGCCCGCCGGACTGAATCAGGAAAAGCCGATGTGCGCAGGTTCAGAACAATTCTGAATCCGGGCGGGTTTGTCCAGTATGTTCTCTATGTGGACCAACACCGCGGAGATTGGAGGGTGGGACTGAGGATGATGTTTCAGGAGCGGTGGCTGTACGACCTCGACGCCTTCGACAATACGCTATTTGACCGAGCTGACCTCGGATGGGCCCGGCGGAGCTACCTGCTGCTGCTCCAGTTCGCTTGGGACCACGACTACTACGACGGTCAGGCAGGAGCGTACCGATTCGAGGAATTCTTCGCTGCGCATGACAAGGTGCTCGGCGGCTATGACGCGTACATGATCTGGCCGACATGGCCCCGGCTTGGACTCGATCAGCGAAATCAATGGGACATGTACCGTGATTTGCCCGGCGGTTTGAAGGAACTCCGGCGTCAGTCCGGGTTTGTGCACGCACGGGGCTCAAAGTACTTTATCTCCTACAATCCATGGGATGAGAGCACGCGCCGGGAGGACCACATTGCCGGCATGCAGAACCTCCTTCGCGAGATCGACGCCGATGGGGTTGTTCTCGATACATGGGGCGAATCGAGCAGAGAATTTCAGTCGGCGGCCGACAAGGTGAAGCCCGGGATTCTCCTCTATAGCGAGGGGATGGCCGTACCAAAAGACATGCCCGGAATCGTAGCGGGGCGAGTCCACGATGCGATCTATCTTCCGCCTCCGCTCAACCTCAACAAGCTGATCAAGCCGGAGATGGCAATCTTTCGCGTGATTCAGCTCGCAGAAGGGAGAATCCATCGTGAAATCGCCATCTCGTTTTTCAACGGGTACGGCGTCGAACTGAACATCATGCGTCCGGGCCGGCCCGACTGGGTTGATGAAGAACTGGTTTACCTCGGCAGAACGACGAAGATCCTGCGCGAGAACTCCTCCGCATTCGTCAGCACTCGTTGGTCGCCGTTGATTGGCACGCTGGCCGACAGCATCTGGGTGAATAGGTTCCCGACTCCATCGAAGACCCTCTACACAGTCTTCAGCCTGAGACCCGATGGATACAACGGTCCCCTTTTTGAGGTCCCCGTTCTGTCCGACTCTCATTATGTGAGCCTCTGGCATCACGAAGAACTCACTCCCGTGAGAGTTGGAACAAGGATGATGGCGCCAGTCGTCGCCGATGGGTTCAGCCGTGCTTGGCTCGACACCCGCAGGGAGGGAAATGTAGACTGCATCGCCCTCCTCCCAAACCTTCTCACTGTCTCCCTCCGGGGAGACTCGCTTTCGTTTCATGCCCCAAAGGGGACAAAGGTAGTTGTGTGGGCCGGAAAGCCGTCGTACAGCGGACGGAAGGCAGAGTTTCCGATCGAGAAGAAGACGATCTCACTCCTTGAGCATCTTGGCCGCCACGAGGAGAAATTCGTCATACAATTGTTCGATGAATCTGAGCTGGTCGATGAGCGGGTCGTTAATGTCCCGCTCGCGACTCCACGACTCGTGAGCCGTGTTGAGAAGACCGCCCTGGCGACTGAACCCCCTTCGGGGATGGTCGAAGTCCCGTCTGGCAGTATCACCTACAAGGCGGCGAGGAGTTTCCTCAGTCCGAACGAGGTGATTCCATATCCGGAGTACTTCCAGGATCAGACCGTCCCGATGCAGCGGTTCTTCATGGACCGATATCCGGTGACGAATGAAGAGTACGACGCATTTTTGGGGGCGACCAAGTACCGGCCGAAGGACACAACAAATTTCCTCAAGCATTGGTCCGGAGGTCGTCCTCCGAAAGGGCTGGAACGGCATCCGGTTGTCTATGTCAGTTTGGAAGATGCAAGGGCATTTGCAGCGTGGGCACGAAAACGGCTTCCGACGGAAATCGAATGGCAGTACGCGGCGCAGGGAAGTGACGGGCGGAAATATCCATGGGGATCAACATTTGATTCTACGAAATGCAACTCCAGCCTCGGCCGTACAACTCCTGTCGACGCGTTTTCTTCAGGAGGCAGCCCATTTGGTGCGATGGATCTGGTCGGCAATGTGTGGCAGCTGACCAATGACGTCTATGACAACGGTACCTACTATTTCGTCATGGTTCGCGGCGGTTCTCACTACAATCCAACAGCGAGTTACTGGTACGTCAAAGGCGGGCCTCAGCCTGTCGACAATCCCCAGATACTCTTGATGGTTTCGCCCGCATTGGACAGAAACGCGACGGTTGGCTTCAGGTGTGTCAAAGACGCTCATCAGCCGGTTTCGAAATAGAGTTCACCGACGATTCGAAAGCCCATGTCAAACCTTGAACTGAGTGAACACCCTCATCGACGGCTGAATGTTCTCACCGGTGAATGGATCCTTGTCTCTCCTCACCGCGCGAAACGCCCCTGGCGGGGACAGACAGAGAGCGCTGTCGAAGTGCAGCTCCCATCCCGCGATCCCGGCTGCTACCTCTGCCCGGGTACCGTACGAGCGAACGGTGAACGGAATCCCGACTATGATTCTGTCTTCGTCTTCACGAACGACTTCAGTGCCCTGCTTCCGGAGACGCCTGGAGCCGTTGCTCAAAGGAACGATCTGCTTGTTGCCCGCGGGGAAGCAGGGAAATGCAGGGTAATCTGTTTCTCACCCAGGCACGATCGTACGCTCCCCGAACTCCACATCAGCCAGATTCGGGGCGTCGTCGATGCATGGACAAGTGAATACATCTCGCTTGGGAAGGAAGAGCCGATCCATTATGTGCAGATCTTCGAGAACAAGGGATCCGTGATGGGGTGCAGCAACCCGCATCCTCACGGGCAGATCTGGGCGCAGGACTCCGTTCCGACGGAACCGGCCAAAGAGCTGGTTCAAATGAAACAGTACTTCGAGTCGAAACGATCCTGCTTGCTGTGTGACTACCTTGCGCTGGAGCAGCACGAGGGCGAGCGCATCGTATGTGAAAACGCGTCGTTCGTGGCCCTTGTGCCGTTTTGGGCTGTTTGGCCGTACGAGACAATGGTTCTGCCCAGACGTCACGCACCATCACTCGATTTCCTGACCGAGGCGGAGAAACAGGATTTCGCTGACGTGCTCAAACGGGTTACAACCCGGTACGACAATCTCTTCGGTATCTCATTCCCATACTCATCGGGGATCCATCAGGCGCCGACGGATGGTCGACCACACGAAGAAGTACACCTGCATATGCACTTCTACCCGCCTCTTCTGAGAAGCGCGACGATCAGGAAGTTCATGGTCGGGTATGAAATGCTCGCGAATCCTCAGCGTGACATCACGCCTGAGAGCTCCGCTGCAAGAATCCGTGAGGTCTCCGAGCGTCATTACAAGAGCGGGGTCATCTAGAACATGGCGAAGCAGAAGAAATCCGGAGCACGTATCGTCAGGGCAACCTCAGGCCGTGTGACCGCGAAGGAGGTGGCGGCGCGGCTTGGTATCTCCACCATGACTGTTTCCCGAGTGATGAACAAGCGCAGCAATGTTGATCAGGAGACGAGGAGGCTTGTCCTCGCAACGGCGCAGGAACTCGGGTATCGGCCGAATCACATCGCGAAGAGCCTTGTTCTCCGGAAGACCCACACCATCGGCGTTGTCGTTCCCGAGATCACCCACTCCTTCTTCCCGGAGGTTATCCGCGGCATCGAGGAGGAAGCCTACCGCAGCCGTTATCATCTCATTCTCATGCACACCGCTGAAAGTGTGGAACGTGAGAAAGACGCTATCCTGACCCTCGAGTCGAAACGTGTCGATGGGATCTTACTCTCCACTGCTCAGAGCGTAGCCGACGCCGATTTCTACAAAGAAGTCGTCCAACTCGGCATGCCCATTGTCTTCTACGATCGTTGTGCATACGGCATCGGTGCGAGTTGCGTCAGTATTGACGATGAAGAGAGTGCGCGCCGCATTACGGATCATCTCATTGGTCACGGCTACGACCCGATCGCACATTTGTCGGGATCGCAGCGCGTTTCCATCGGCCTCGCACGGCTGAAGGGATTCAGGCAGGCGATGGCAGATCGTGGCCGGATTGTGAGGGAGGAGCTTGTGGTCGAGGCAGGATTCCATGAGGCCGACGGTTCCTCGGCAATGAACAGACTCCTCGACCGCCCGCGGGAGACATGGCCACGCGCCGTGGTTGCTGTGAATGATCCGGCGGCGTTCGGCGCGATTAATGCAATCCGCGGTCGCAACCTGCGAATTCCCGAGGATATCGCACTGGTTGGATTCTCCGATGATATCCGTGCAGCGTTGATGCCCACACCGCTGACAACGATCCGGCAACCGGCGTACGAGATTGGCAAACAGGCGGCGGCAAAACTCATCGCCGTCATCGAGGGCAAATCGCCGGATGTGGAAGAGATCGTCGTGAAGGCGGAAGAGGTCATACGTGAATCTTGTGGATGTCCGAAAACACGCATACGATCGTGAAAGACATAGGCCCTGGCCGGATCCCCCAATTGAAGGACATGATCATGGTACGCATCCTAGCGCTTCTTCTGATTTCTGCCGTTCCTGCCTTTTCCCAAACGGACGCTGTCCGTGACTGGCTGATTCTCGGCACATTTCCAAACTTGGATGCCCGGACACGGTTGACGCAGGACTATGTCGGCGGCGAATCCTCTCTCTCCCCGCGCGGTGGTGAAATCGTTTCCGGACGTCAATGGCTCCTGTACCACTCGCCCCGGGAGTTTGTCGATTTTCTCTGGAGTGACTTTGACTTCGCTGCGCGTGAGCGATGCGTGGTCTATGCCGCGTTTTTCGTTCGATCGCCCGGCCCGCAATCGGTTCGCCTGTTGGTCGGGAGCGACGACGCCATCGCGGTCTGGTGCAATGGCAACAATGTGCACACCGCGGACGTGGTGCGGGGCCTTGTGGCCGATAACGACACTGTGGCCATTGCGCTGAATGAAGGCTGGAATACGGTCGTGCTGAAAATCGCGAACAATGAGGGAGGGTACGGCGCATCAGCAAGATTTGCAGACGGGACGGGACTGGTCCTGACTGCCGAGAATCCGCTGCCGGCCCTCCGACCGCTCACGACGGCCCGGATTCAAGGTACCTCACAGGTGCTCTCATTTCGTTTCCGCCTGGCGGAGCGGGATGCCGTCGTTGCCGCAGTGGACCTTCCGCTTCACAATGCCGGAAGCACCCCGGCCCGGAATGTGGTGCTTGAGTATTCGACCGGTACGGCGGATGCCGTCAGATCTCGACCGCTCTCTTTTGCCGGCGGTGAACTGAAGCGCGTGCTGCATGACTTTTCGTGGAGTGAGGCCGTCATGATTGCGCGGGCGGGGAAACCGCTCAAAGTTCGGATCTACCACCAGGAAGGTGACACGTCGTTCACATTTCCGTTCGCCGGAGATTTTCTGGCGAAATTCTTCCAGCCGTGGGATTTCGACGGATGGCAATCGGAACGCCCCGACGAGAAAAGAGAGATTCGGACGAGGACATTTGTCGTTCCGGATGACCTCGCCGGATTGAAGCTGCGGGTGGCAGTTGACATCGGGGAATTGTGGGGGTCGGTCAGTGTGAATGGCCGAACCGTACTGCCGAGGTTCAGCGGCGATTCGGGAGAACTGACGCTTACATCAGATGCCGTGAGAGGAGAACCATTCACCGTCCAGGTTGTTGTGAGCTCCGACTCACCGCTCAAAAAAACCATTGCATTCTCGTCGACGTTCCGGCCGCAATCCGATCGGATCGAGCGCTATCTGCTCGACAGGCGGTTTGCGCGCGAGATTTATGGAGTTGTTCCCGGAGATCAGAGTGAAATCACTGGCGGTATACTGGATCGGTTGCAGCAACACAATCTTGCCGATCTCGACGCGCTGCTGAAACCGTTCGAGGAGCGGATTGCGCCGTTTGCCGGGGCAGCGAAGAGCCTGAGGCTTCACATGATCGGCAACGCTCATATCGATATGGCATGGCTCTGGCGCTACACGGAGACCATCGAAGTCACACGGGCTACATTCCAATCGGCTCTCGACAATCTTAGGCGCTATCCCGATTTCCGATTCTCGCATGGTCAGGCGCACAGCTATGAGTGGATTGAATCGAGATACCCGGAGATGTTCGCGGAAATCCGGAAGTACGTGCAGGAAGGAAGATGGGAGATTACCGGCGGCACATGGGTTGAGTCGGACGGAAACATGCCTTCCGGTGAGTCTTTTGCGAGGCAGTATCTGTACGGCAAGCGCTACTTCAAAAGTCGTTTTGGTGTTGATGTGATCAACGGATATCATCCCGACACATTTGGTCACGCCGCGTCGCTTCCGCAGATCCTGAGCAAGAGCGGAATGGAAACATACACCTTCTTCAGGCCGGGAGACGCTGAGCGGATGTTCTGGTGGGAGACACCGGACGGGAGCCGTGTCTTTGCCCACCATCCTTCAAATTGGTACGGGACCTGGTCCGGCATCCCCGATACGCTCTGGACCTCGGCGGAGAAGACCCGGAAGAACTTCGGCGTGACCGATGTCGTGCAATTCTTCGGAGTCGGCGATCACGGCGGCGGACCGACCAGACGGCAGATCGAACAAATCGAACAGCTGAGCAGCATACAACTCTATCCGAAGACGCAGATGTCCTCGTTCGGCTCGTTCTACTCAAGCTTGGTTCCTCAACGATCTTCCGCTCCCGTTGAGCGTGGAGAGCAGAATTTCGTTTTTGAAGGATGCTACACGAGTCAGGCGGCGATCAAAATGAACAACCGCAAAGCCGAAGCTCTGTTGCCGACGGCCGAGATATTTGCGGCGATCGCCATGTCCTATGGCGCAGAATATCCGGGCAAGAAGCTCGAGGGTGCGTGGCATAATGTACTCTTCAACCAGTTCCACGATATTCTCTGTGGGTCGAGCATTCACGACGTTGCCATCGATGCCGATCAGTTCTACGCTGAAGCCTTCTCTGCTGCGAATGAAGTCCTCTCTTCCTCGTTACAGCGCATTGCTTCGAATATCGGGACGCAAGCGAAGGAAAAAGGAGCGATTCCCGTCGTATTATTCAATCCTCTCAGTTGGACGAGAAGCGAACCGGTCAGGATCGTGGTCAGGACTGTCGCGGGCAAAGAGCCGCGAATTCTCGATGCCAAAGGGCGCGTAGTAGAATCACAGATCCTCGATGAGAAGCAGGATTCGGCGACAATCATGTTCAATGCTGATGGAATTCCTGCTGTGGGATACAAAACGTACTGGATCAGCCACAAAAAGGCCGAAAGCCGCCCGACGTCATCATCGCTCGTCATCGGGAATCGGTGGCTGGAGGTCTCTGTCGACGCCCGGACAGGATCGGTTTCCCGAATTTTCGACAAGGTTGCGAACCGGGAACTCGTGAAACCCGGACAGAATCTGAATCAATTGCAGATACAGGATGATGATGCACCAATGTCGGCCTGGGTCATAGGCTTGCACGGCAAGCCGCGTGTGATCGGAGACCCCGTATACGTGCAAATGATTGAATCAGGAACGGTGCGAAAGGTGATCAGGTCGGAATATCGATACGGGCAATCCACATTCATCCAGGATGTCCTTCTTTACTCGGATCGTGCGCAGGTCGATTTTCGTTTTGAAGCAGATTGGCATCACCGGAAGCAAATGCTCAAGATTGCGTTTCCACTGGCGGTTTCAGCGGACAGCGTTACATGCGATATTCCATTCGCGGCGATCACTCGTGCGGCAGATGGACGCGAAATCGTTGCGCAAAAATGGATTGATCTCTCGGCGGCGGGATACGGTCTTACACTGCTCAACGATTCGAAATACGGGTTCGATGTCAAGGACGGAGTCGTTCGCCTGACCGCGCTCCGTTCTCCGACCGACCCGGATCCGCGGGCGGATGAAGGACGGCACGAATTCCATTATGCACTCGCTCCGCATCAGGGGGGATGGCGGGAGGGACAATCAGTGCGAAAGGGTTACGAGTTCAATACGCCGGTCATCCCGTTCCTGACCACCCAACATCGCGGCAGCCTCCCCTCAACATTCTCGTTCATACAGATCGATAACCCCGACCTTGTGCTTGCTGCGATGAAGAAGTCGGAGGACGACAACGATCTCGTCGTTCGAGTCTACGAGTCTTCAGGACAGGCGAAGCGTGGCACTCTTTCATTCTGGCATCCCCTCAACGGTGTGCAGGCAACGAATTTGATCGAGTGGAATCCACAGTCGCTCAATACGGCAGTCAGGAATTCCCGGGGGCTCACACTCGACTGGAAACCGACCGAAATCAAAACTCTCAAACTCTCAATGGGAAAAAGGAAATGAAACCTCTCCTTGAACAACTTCTTCGATCCGTACCGATCGTCACCGACGGTGCCTGGGGGACGCAGATACAGAATCTTGGGCTCGAGCCCGGCGGATGCCCCGACGGCTGGAATCTGCGAAACCCCGAGGCGATCGAACGGGTGGCCCGCTGCTACGTCGATGCCGGAAGCCGTATCATCCTGACCAATACGTTCGGTGCAAACCGCGTGATGCTGGAGAGGCACGAGCTTTCATCGAAAGCGGCGGCGATCAATCGCGCCGGAGCCGAAATCTCACGCAAGGCCGCGGCAGGGAAAGCCATCGTCTTCGGTTCCATCGGCCCAAGTGGGAGGATGCTCTTCGCGGGTGAAATCGGTGAGGACGAATTGCTCGACGCCTTCAGGGAACAAGCGCAATCCCTCGCCGAAGGCGGGGCTCAGGGGCTGGTCATCGAGACCATGAGTGAGCTGGGAGAAGCTGTCGTCGCATTGAAAGCTGCCCGTGAAACCGGTTTGCCGGTTGTCGTTTCCATGGTGTATGATTCGGGAAAAGAGTTCGACCGCACCATGATGGGAACGACTCCTGCGATGGCTGCTGCAGAACTCGAACAGGAAGGTGCGGATGTCGTCGGGGCGAATTGCGGGATGGGTGTGGAATTCTTCATGACTGTCTGCACATCGCTCCGGGCCGCCACCAAACTGCCGGTATGGATAAAGCCGAATGCCGGCTTGCCGGAGATTGATAACGGCAAGGTTGTCTATCATACGAATCCGGCCAAGTTCGCGGACCATGCCGGAAAGCTCGTGTCTGCCGGGGCGCAGTTCATCGGCGGATGCTGCGGCACGAGTCCTGAGTTCATCCATGAGCTGACCCGTTGCTACGGCAACAAACCATAACGTGATCATCATCCTTCAACGATAACACAAGACCACTCTGCATATGAAGAAACCCACGGTTCACCTGATCTGCAACGCTCATCTCGATCCCGTCTGGCAGTGGCGATGGGAGGAGGGATGTGCCGAGGCGCTCTCAACATTCGGTAATGCTGTCGACCTTCTGAAGGAACACGGAAGGTTCATTTTCAACCACAACGAGGCGATCCTCTACCAATGGGTGAGGAGGTATGACCCGGCCCTGTTCAGGCAAATCCAGAAGCTCGTCCGTGAAGGGCGGTGGTGCATCAGCGGCGGTTGGTATCTTCAGCCGGACGTGAATATCCCGGGCACTGAATCCCTGATTCGTCACATACTCGTCGGCCGTCAGTTTTTCCGCGAGCACTTCGATGTCGAACCGAGGGTGGCCTACAACTTCGATTCGTTCGGCCACTCGGGCGGGTTACCGCAGATTCTCCGGCAAGCGGGGTACGAGATGTATATCCACATGCGGCCCTGGGACCCCGATCTCAAGCTCCCATCAGACCTCTACCGTTGGCGCGGGGTTGACGGGTCGGAGATCCTCGCGCATCGCATAGCGATCGGCTATTATCACACGGAGTACGACAATCTTCCTGAGCGGCTCGAAGCGGCGAAGGAGATGGCGCTGAGGCTGCAACGGGATGTACCAGTGTTCTGGGGTCTCGGTAATCACGGTGGCGGGGCGACACGTAACGCACTCGAAGCGATCGATTCCGTCATCCGTACAGAGGGGGCCGTCAACATCATTCATAGCACGACGGAGAAACTCTACGACGCTCTGAAAAGGTATCGCAAGACCGCTCCGGTTGTGCAGGGTGATCTCCAGCGTGTTTTTACGGGATGCTACACGTCACTGGCAAGAGTGAAACGCCGTGCACAGAAAAGCCTCGCCGAAGTTGTGCAGCTTGAGGCCCTCCGCGCGTGGGCGTGGCACACAAAGACGCTGCCATATCCCGATGTCGGGCTCGAAGAGATCTGGCGGGATCACCTCTTTAATGATTTCCACGACATCCTCCCCGGCTCGGCGGTGGAGCCTGCGGAGCTCGATGCGCTCGATCAATATGGAAAAGTCTCCGAGTCGCTACGGCGCCTGCGGCTCGATGTCCTGGCCCGGGCCAACGCTGATGGTCGTCCGCGAAAACTCTACATCCCTTTGACTGTCTGGAACACAAATCCGGGGTGCCGGCAGGCTCCGGTGGAGGTCGAGTGTGTGGTCGATCTCCGTCCGAAGTGGAAAGGTGAATGGCATCTCCGACTGGCATCGCTTGAAGGCGGCGAGATCGTCTGCCAGGAGGAGCAGCCGGAGTCCGTCCTTCCGTTCGCGTGGAGACGGAAGATTGTCTTCATGGCCGATCTGCCTCAGGTTGGCTGTGAACGGTACAAGATACAATGTGTCGAGGGGAGCCAGCCTTCCCGCGGCGTGACGCCGCTGCTTGTTCACAAGCTGGACGAGCGGGAGGGCTTTGTCACCAGCCTCGACGCCGGTGAGGGGAGGGAGTGTTTGGCCGGGAGACTCCTCGTCCCCCTCGTCGTCGCCGATTATGGAGACGCATGGGGCAACGATTGCTGGAAGTACAGAGAGGTGGTCGGTCATTTCAAGGCGGACCCGGATCGGTCGTGTGTCGCTGAGCAGGGCCCCATCCGCACCGTCCGGCAGTCGGTGCACACCTTTGACCGCAGTTCCATCCTCATGAAGACCATCTCCTACTCGACCTGGCCGGTCATCGAATACAATCTGCGGATCAACTGGAATGAAACAAGAAAGAGATTGAAGCTCTCCATCCCGACGGTTTTCAAAGCGGATTCGGTCCTCTGTGAAGTGCCCGGGGGTGCCATCCGGCGGCCGGCCGACGGAGAGGAACATGTGCAGGGTCGCTGGTGTATGCTGGAGGGAACCCTCAACGGGCGAAAAACGGGATTCGCGCTCATCAACAGCGGTCAGCACGGCTTCGATTTTCAGGACGGCGAACTCAGGTTGTCGGTGCTTCGAAGTGCGGTCTATTGTCACGACAAGGGGCAGGTCATCGTTGAACCGCCAACTCCAAAATTCATGGACCAGGGAGTTCACGAGGTTCGGCTTCTGATTACGGCTGGAGACGCCGACGCCGTGAGAGATTCACTATCCGGACTCGCGGATTGGCTCAGCGCTCCCCCCGTAGCGCTCACGCACCTGCCGATCGGCACAAAGGCGGCGCCCACGTACGAATGGCTCTCCCTTGAGCCGGCAGGCATTCGTCTGCTGGCAGTGAAGCGTTCAAATGACGGTCGCTCCCTCGTTGTAAGGCTTCAGGAGACCACCGGCTTCCGCACGAAGGCCCGGCTTGGACTGGCAGGAACGAAAAGAAGTGTCGGGATTTCCTTCCGCCCATACGAGATCAAGACGTTTAGAGTCGGTAAAGGTCATATGTTTCAAGAGGTTACACTGATTGATGAACGGCTGCTATGAGACCTGATTTCGAGCAACTGCGGAAGACTGTGAAAAGGGGAAAAGGAACGCACGTTCCTCAAATAGAGCTTGGAGTGCACCCCAAGATCAAGGAACGCCTCCTTGGGCGGCCGGTCGGGTCACTCGAGGATGATATCGAGTTCTGGCTCAAAGCCGGATATGACTACATCAAGCTGCAGCCGGGCGCGGATTTCAATCCCGCGAAAATCGGTCTCGATCAAAATCTCACCTTCAATGAGGGCGGAACATTTTCTCGCAAGTGGGCAACGGAGAATTCCGGAGTCATTACATCCACTGAAGACTTCGAGGAGTATCAGTTTCCCTCTCCTCAGGATTTTGACTACTCAAGATTCGAACGAATCCGTTCTCTGCTTCCCGAGGGCATGGGTGTCATCGGACAGTACGGTGACATCTTCACGATGACGTGGGAAATGATGGGCTATGAGACGTTTTCCCTGGCCTTGTTCGAGAATCCGGAACTGGTGTCAGCTCTCAACGAGAAGGTCGGCAACCTCGTGATGCCAATGTTCGAGTATTTTGCTCAATCGGACGCAGTCGACATGATGTGGTACAGCGATGATATCGCCTTCACGGAAGGTCTGCTGGTTTCACCGGACACGCTTCGGACTCTGTTCTTCCCCTGGCTCAGGAAGATTGGTGACATGGCCCGCAAATCCGGAAAGCCCTTGCTCTACCATACCGATGGCATCCTCTGGGATGTCTTCGATGAGATCATCGATTGCGGTGTGGATGCTATCCATCCTATAGAGCCAAAGGCAATGAAGATCGCCGACGTCAAGAAGCGCTATGGTGACAGGCTATGCTTGTTGGGTAATGTTGACGTCGATATACTCGCCCGCGGAACGAAAGAGCAGATTCGCTCCATTGTGCGGGAGAATGTTGAGACGGTCGGATATGATGGAGGATACTGCGTCGGATCCGGTAACAGTATCCCGGAATACGTCAAGTATGAAAACTATCTTGCCTTGCTGGATGCGACTCGTGAATTCGGCGGCGGGTAGTGATACGTGCATCCCATCGGTCGAAGGCGAGTGACCGGTCCGCCCCTCCGGCGATCAAACGAAAACGAAAAACTGACAAGGAGTGTGCTCAATGCGCCGCAACATGAATGTCTGGAAGAACTCGGTCCTTACATCGGACAAGCGATTGGCCATGCCGATTATGACGCAGCCGGGGATCGCACGAATCGGGCGAAGTGTCCACGAGGCTGTTACCCAATCATCCGTTCATGCAGCGGCGGTCCGGGACCTGGCGAATGCATTTCCCACCGCCGCATCCACGATGATCATGGATCTCTCTGTGGAGGCCGAGGCGTTTGGAGCGAAGATCCGATTCAGCGATGTTGAGGTCCCAACGGTGATGGAGCGATGTGTATACGACGCAGATTCCATCGATGCACTCGCGGTCCCCTCTCTCAATGCTGGCCGCGCGGGAGTGTACATCGACGCATCGAGGATCGCGTCCGAAGCGATTACCGACCGGCCAGTCTTTGCCGGATGCATCGGCCCCTTTTCGCTTGCCGGCCGCCTGTTTGACGTGACGGAGATTATGACGGCGATCCTGATCGACCCGGATCCAATCCACATCTTGCTCAGAAAGGCGACCCGATTTCTCATTTCCTATGTGCTCGCCTTCAAAGAAGCCGGAGCGAACGGTGTCGTCATCGCAGAGCCTGTGGCCGGTGTCCTGTCAGAGGAACATTGCACGGAGTTCTCTTCCAAGTACGTGAGCGAAATAGTCGCCGCCGCACAGGACGAGAACTTCTTCGTCGTCCTTCACAATTGCGGCGACACGGACACGTTAGTTGGTTCGATGCATGGGACGGGCGCAGCAGGTCTTCACTTCGGCAACCGATGTAACATCGTGGCAGCCCTTCGGCAACTCCCTTCGGACCTTCTCGTGTTCGGCAACCTCGACCCGTCCGGCGTGATAAAATCCGGAGATCACTCAACTGTGGAGGCCGCGACCAGGCGCCTTCTCGAAGCCACCGGATCGTTCCGAAACCACGTGCTTTCCTCGGGATGCGACATTCCGCCTGGCGTGCCGGCTGAGAACATTGACGCCATCTTTCAAACGCTGGCTCAGTTCAATGAGAGCTCCACATAACTCGATTCAGTGAAGAAGCCTCATTCTCCCTCCAACCCGCGGAAAGGGAACACGAATGAAGTCCCGCAAAAACCCGTCCCGGAAGATGAATCGACGTGATTTCTTCAGAAAGACCGCAATCGGCGGGCTCGGCCTCCCACTCGTCGGCTTTACTGGCCGCGGGACCGAGCCGGGAAAGGAGAAACCGCAATTGTTCACAAAGTCACGTGTGTCGTTTCAATCCAACAACACGATCGATCTGAGCCCTGCTGTTTGGATATGGTACCCTTCAGCTCGGACGTTGAGCAATACGGTCGTGTTGTTACGCAAGGAAATCAAACTCTCCTCCCCGGTCAAGCGGGCAAAGGGTTGGATCGTCGCGGACAGTCGCTACCGGTTGTTTGTGAATGGGAAGCGAATACAGTGGGGCCCGCCGCCGTCCGATCCGCGATGGGTGGAAGTTGATCCCCTGGACCTTTCGAACTCACTCCGTGAAGGGGTGAACGTCTTCGGCGTCGAGGTGCTGTTCTATGGACATGGAGACGGGACTTGGCCTGTAGGCAAACCGGGATTCCTTTTCAATGTGGGAATCGAAGGAAATGACGGCCGGAGTACTTCGGTTCTGTCCGACGAATCATGGCAGGTCCATCTCGCCAGAAGCTGGAAGCCCGGACAATACAAGCGCTGGTATTTACGCTCGCTTCAGGAGGAATTTGATGCCCGCCTCTACCCGTACGGCTGGCATGCTGCTGGATTCAAAACCGATCAGTCATGGCTGGCCCCGGTCAGCATTGGCTGTCCGGCAAACAAGCCATCCATCTGCGCCAACTATCCTGACTATGCGCTGGATGCGCGCCATACAGGAGAAAACGCAGAGCTGCGCGAGCGGAGTATTCCGCTCATGAAAGAGACGATCCTCCCGGTCCATCGCCTCGCCGAGTCATGCTGGATACTGTGGAAGCGGCCGCCGGAAGAGTACTTCGAAGTGGTCGCGCCCGACATGTTCAGCGTCGATCGCACTCCGTGCGCCACCGCGTTACCCGGCGATGGCTGGAGCGTCCAGCTCGATGGTACAGGGGCCGCTGCGCTCACCTTTGAATTCGAAGAGCAGATTGTCGGCTGGCCGATGTTCGAAATCGAGGCACCGCCAGGGACGATCGTCGAACTAATGGTTCAAGAATCCCACGACGTGGGTGGGCCGGCGCTTTTGAATACTCAGTTCCACTCCTGGGCCAGATTCATCTGTCGAAAGGGTCTCAATGAATTTGAGACGTTTGACTTTGAAAGCTGCCGATGGATGCAACTCCACGTGCGTGGCACAGCCGGGGAGGTGAAGATCCGGAAGGTTGGAATCCGTCGGAGAGTCTATCCGTGGCTCCATCAGCCTGAAATCCGGAGCTCCGAGCCTGCGCTCCAACGTCTCTTCGATGCGACGGTGAACACGCTCAACAACTGTGCTCAGGAAACGCTTGTCGACGGCATGGCCCGGGAGCGTCAGCAGTACAGTGGAGACGGCGGTCATCAGTTGCTCGCGATATCCTATGCATTTGGCGAATCGAAACTTCTGGCGCGCTATGTGTCAACATTCAGCCAGGGGGCCACGCTCGAAGGATATTTCCTCGATTGCTGGCCCGCGTACGACCGCCTCGCGCGACTGATGGAGCGCCAACTCCAGTTGACCAACTGGGGACCGTTGCTCGACCATGGCGTCGGATTCAATTTTGACTGCTGGTATGCGTATCTGTACAGCGGCGACCGTCATGTGTTGAAGGAGCCCTACCCCAGGTTGCTCAGGTTTGCCGACTACCTGCAATCGATCGTAACTCGCGATGGGTTGCTCCCGGCCGAAAACCTCGGGGTTCCATCTCTTTATATCGATCACAACGCGTTCAAGCGGCCGAAACACAAGCAATGCTCCTTCAACCTTTATGCTGCGGCCATGTTCGAGCATGCGCTGGCGCCGTTGTGCGAGACCCTCGGTGACAGGAAGGGTGCCCAGGCCGCGAGGCTGTTTGGCGGAAGGCTCCTGCGTGCGGCAGTAAGAAAATTCTGGGATCGCTCGCGTGGACTGTTCGTGGATAACTTGCCGTGGGCTGAGCAAGAGAAGGAAATCAGGTACTCGGACCGCACGCTGGCGACGTCGATTCTGTACGATCAGTGTCCCGGCAACCGGATCCGTCCTGCGACTGAGATCCTGGCTGCAGTACCGTCGGCGATGGGTTTCTCCTATCCGGCGAATGCAGGATGGCGTCTGTGGGCGTTGGCGAAGGCGGGAAGGGCGGATGTCGTCGTCAATGACTTGAGAAAACGTTGGGCAACGATGGAGTCGGTACGATTGAACAACACTCTCCAGGAATTCTGGGATGTCGAGCCCGACTCAACCTCTCAATGGAGCCACTGCGCGGTGGTTCCATTATATGTTCTCTACATGAGTCTGGCGGGGCTCAGGCCCCTGGAGCCGGGATTCCGCCGGTACGAGATCGTCCCTCAATTTGCCGATCTTTCATCACTTCATTTTACAGCCCATACGCCTCAAGGTCCGATAACGATTCGAACAGAAGGGGTGATGGGGAAACGGACAATCGAGGTGGAAACGCCGACAGCCCTCGATGGAGAGGTAGTGCTTCCGGCAGGAGAGGAAGTGTCGTTGAAACGTCTGCGCGGTTCGAGGCCGCTGGGGCGGGTTGCTTACAGAGTGCCGGCCGGCGAAAAGGTCGTATTGCACCTCAAGGAGACCTGAGCGTCCAAGACCTTTTCAAGGAACCTGCGGTCAATGATGTCCTTGAAAAGGTACCAAACCACGCCATCCAGGACATCCTATGTCCAAATACCAGGATCACCATCTCTATCATGTCTACAATCGTGGCGCTCATCAATCCACTGTATTCCGGCGACCGTACCACTATCGCCGGTGCCTGGGATTGTTACGCAAATACACCGAGAAGTACCAGGTCACAATGATCGCATATTGCCTGATGCCGAATCACTACCATCTCGTACTCAGACAGGAGGCCGGCGGGTCAATTTCGAGGTTCCTTCAGACAACCTTTAATGCCTTTGTGCAATTCTACAACGTGTCCGAGAAGCACAGCGGGACGCTTTTTCAGGGGTCGGCGAAATCCAATCGCATTCGTTCAGACGAGCATCTTCTTCGAGTGGTTCGATACGTCCATCTCAATCCCGTAGGAGCGAAGATGGTGAGGAGAGCCGCAAAGTGGGAATTCTCAGATTGCTCAATGTGGGTCAGAGACGCAGAGGGTTTTCCCGGCAAAGCTGTCCGGGATGCTTGGTTCAAAACTGTGGAAGAGTACGAGAGGTTTCTCGAGGTGGGTGAACCTGAGGAACCGGGGTTTGAAGAAACGTGATACATTTTCAAGGTGCCTGAAAATCACCATCGACCTTGAGAAGGTGCCAAGCCTGCAACCCAGCTCATGTATACAAGCACCTTCTTGCTTCTTCTCCGAACGCCCGAAGCAATTCCAGGTCTGCATCAAAGAAGTGGTCCGACGGGCATAGGATATACCCGCCGTCTTCGCCGGCATCTTCGAAACACCTGCGGACAGCCTTGCGCGTTTCCTCGGGCGTGCATCCCGTGAAATAATGAAACTGGTCAAATCCACCGATCATGCAAACCTTGTCGCCAATCCGTTTCTTCGCTTCTGCGAGGATCGTATCCCCGCCCATCCCCTCCGGCGTGAAGGTCTCCATAGCGTCGGGCTTCATTTCAGCGAGGCGTTCAAGAAACGGCATCATCCCGCCACAGGTATGGTAGACGATCCTTTGCCCGACAGAATGTGCGAGCTCGATGAGCGGTGTATCGTAGGGTGCTACGAACTCGTCGAGTATCTCCGGCGAGATGACTGTGGACGAGGCATCGCCGCCGCCTAGCTCGATCACGTCGTACCGCGCGCCCTTAAGCGACTGTATAAACACGTGCTTTCGATCGTGGAGGATCTTGAGAAACGCATGCACCCATTCGGGATCCTCGAATGTCGCCATGATGAGATCTTCGATGCCGAACAGCACCGAAGCATCCTGCCAGCACCCGGGCTGTCCGTAGACATCGAAGCAGTTGACGAACCCCCGTATCATCCCGCGCTCGCCAAGGGCTGCCGCCTGCCGGTTGATTTCGGCGACGTCGGCTTTCGGCTTCACCGCAAATTCCGCAATGATGTCAATGTCGGATTTCTCCTTGATCAAACGCTCACTGACCCAGGAGGTGTGCTCATTGCTTTGCAGCACGGTCGTCAGTGTCTTTTTCGGCGTGACGAAGGAGTACCGGACCGTTGCATACCGTTCATCCGGTACTGACTCGGACAGAATCATCCATCGGTCGGACACGACACGACGTGCCTCAAGGTAGCCCGGGACATGGTGAGGGTCGTAGAACTCGCCCTGTGCCGTGTCCGGAGCAAACGCCTGCACCCAGTGAATGGGATCCAGGCCGAACGCGTCGAAAAAGGCGTCGTTGGATATGCCGCCCATGTACTTGTTGAGAAAGTACGGCATCACATGGTGCGTCGTGACCGGAAGGCGGTCGGCCTTCTGCCGCGTCAGCGCCGCGATAAACCGTTGCTTCGAAGTCATGAAATCTCTGGCGTTCGTTTGATATGAGGATCTGTGAAGACGTCGCTCTCGTCGATACTGGTGGAAGAGAACTCCGAAACCACAGCTCCCTGGTCGCCGGCCTGAAACCAATGAAGCGTGTTCGGATCGATGGTGTACTGCTGGCCGGGAAGGAGCACGATTTCGTGCCAGACAGTGACGTGGGGTCGATGACGCGCCGGCACGACGGCTTTGGGACGCGGCGTGGCTTCTCCTTCAACATACAGATAGACTTCACCCCAGCGGCATCGGAATGTCTCCCGCTTTCCCGGATTTGCGTCGCTCATCCTCGGGTGCCGGTGTTGGGGGCACATCTGCCGGGGAAACATGATCAACTCCTTGGCGCAATAACGGTCGTTGTTCTCGTAGACGACCATCTCAAGGCCTACATTCCGTATGTCGTCGAGACCGAAGTCGGCGACTTCCATCGACCCTCGTTCCTCGTCCGTCAGGGCGATGTTCGCCCGCTGCAAAAAGGCGGCAGCCTCACGACGAACTTGTTCGACCTCTTCCCGCTTCATGTTGCGTCCTCCTCATGCAAGTGGCCGCCACGATCCTGCGACTGACTGTGAGCGGCGTTCACAACAATAATCGTCAGCGTCATGATGCAACGTTTTCTGTCGATTCGTCGGAAAACGAACCGACAACTATATGTATTGCTTTAGGAAACTCTCAATGTCGGCTCTGGCCGGAGCCGAGGTTTGAGCCCCCAGTGTTGTCACCGACAGCGCTGCTGCCGCAGAGGCAAAAACCGCAGCTTCGCGAAGGGTCGCCCGTTCTGCAAGTGCTACGGCAAGTGTGCCGTTGAAGACATCGCCCGCGGCAGTCGTATCAACTGCCCGCACCGGGAATGCCGGGACAAACTCGCCATGCCTGGGATCCGCGATGTATGCGCCGCGGGCGCCCAATGTGATGACAACTGACTGAACCCCTCGGTTCAGGAGCGACCTCGCTGCCTGGACCGTCCCCGCGTCATCCCTGATGTTCGCGCCCGTGAGCTGCTCTGCCTCGTTTTCGTTCGGTGTCAGAACGGTCACTTGTGAGAGAAGCTCACTCCGGAGCGGTTGCGACGGTGCCGGATTCAAAACAACCGGAATGCCTGCTGTGTGCGCTTCCCTGATTCCTGCCTCGACGGCTGCCAGCGGAATTTCAAGTTGTGTGAGAAAAACTTCCGACGACACGATCGCGTCACGTGCCTTCACGATGTCGTCCGCCGAAATCTCCGCATTGGCGCCTGAGGCGACGCCGATGCTGTTTTCACCGGACTGGTCGACCAGGATCAGGGCGATACCTGACGCTGCCTTCGTATCCATCACGATGTGGTCGGTCTCCAATCCCTCCTTGATGAAACCGGCGATGGCCTTCTCCCCGAATGTATCGCTCCCCACACGGGAAATGAACGTTACTCTCCCGCCCGCTCGCGCGGCAGCGACAGCCTGGTTGGCGCCTTTGCCTCCGGCTGCCATCGAGAACGTGCCGCCGATAACAGTCTCTCCCGCTCCCGGCAGGGTCGGAAGCTTGACGATCATGTCCGTGTTCGAGCTGCCGAGTACGCAGATGCGGGGAGTCACGAAGTCTCCTCGATCTGCTCGGGCTCCTCTCTGCGCCGGTAACAGTCTTTCAACTCACAAATGGAACACTGGTATACTCCGCGTTTCACACCTTTGCCGACGCCGATCACTCCGCTTAACGACTTCACCGGGACCATGAGAGCGCTTGACGTCAGAGTGATTCCGCAGAATCCTGTGGGGAGGAGCGAGAAGAGGTTGTGCTGGTCGGAAACCGGCCAATCGCAATAGCCGGGACTGTATCGGTTCGTCAGAGACCACTCTCGTGGTTTGACTGATTCGGCGATTCGTTTCTCGAGCCATACGGATGACAGTTCAACGAGCTCTGAAGCGATCGCGTCAACGACGAATCCCTGCATCATGTCTCCTTCAGCCATGAGGCGGCTGGACCACCGTTCCATTTCGAGTCCGGCGGTGGAGACGTAAAGGACCAGCGATGTGCAACTCTTCAGTTGCTTCGCGATGACAGAACCCATCTGCAGGTGTATCGGTCCGCACGTGACGGACTCCGGTCCGATCACGACTGTTTCGTGAGGGAGGATTCTGAATCCGCAGCGGAGATCGGCATGAGCAGCAACATCTGGAAGGAGCTCATCGATCGCAGAGCTTACGGGTTCCGGGGCGTTCCCATCCCGGTAGCCGAGATCGTGCTCGATGGTCCTCCTGTCGAGTGTAAGTTCCGAAAGGGGGGGAGTGAAGCTCTCTACTTCGATCGACGCCTGCGCTGGTATCACGGATTCGAGTCTCTACAATCCCTGGTTGCGTGCTTGGGCAGACTCGCTGTGCGGATGCCGGAAGCGTGCCCTCTCGCATGAGAGTGAAATCGTTTGCCCATGGCGCTGGACAGCATTCCGGCGAGTGGGCCGGATGCCTGGAGCGCCATCCGGCCTACCAGGATCCTAGTTCGACGTACAACGACTATTCAGAAATTCCACCGCACCCTGGGGATCGGCAGAGTAGCCGTCGGCGCCGATCTTCGCAGCGAACTCCGCAGTTACCGGTGCACCACCGACGATCACTTTGACGTTGGGGTGCTTCGCCTTCACATGTTTCACCGTCGCTTCCATGTTCACCATTGTTGTCGTCAGCAGGGCACTCAGCCCGACAACACAGCCAGGATGGTCATCGACGGCCTTCAGGAATTTCTCCGGCGACACGTCCGTACCGAGGTCCACGACTTCCCATCCAGCCCCTTCAATGACCATGGAGACCAGCTTCTTGCCGATGTCGTGCAGGTCCCCAAGAACCGTCCCCATCACAATCGTTCCTTTGTGCTTCAGGGCATCAGATTTGAAGAATGGTTTCAGATGCTCCATGGCGGCAGCCATCGCCTTGGCAGCCATCAGGACATCCGGTACGAATATCTCCTTGTTGCGGAACCGCACTCCGACACGCTGCATCCCAACGATCAGCGCTTCGGAGAGAATATCCTGCGGCGGAATGCCCCCATCCAGCGCTTTGCGCGCGAGCTCATCCGCCCCTTCCTGGCCCTTCATGTCAGGTGGATAGGGGGACTTGATGTTGACTTTCCCACGCTCAACGCAGCGGGTAAGGGAGAGGAGGATTTCGTTCATTGTTCGCTCAGGACTGTTGAAGAGGATTCGTGATTTGGATTCTGGACTCCGGTGTCGATCTGTCTCGGTCAATTATACACGGAAGATTGAAGAAACTCAAGCACGGTGAGTGAACAGCAGGCCGAATCGTTTTGGCGATTTTGCATATGAAACGACGTGACGCATACGAAACTCCCGGGGAGGGGACTTCCCCTCGAATACCCGCCTGCGGTTTGACTCTTCTTCCGGTTCTTATTACTTTCCGTCCAGAAAACCATCGTTCCATCCACCAATCATTCCCACCCCCATTGAAACCCGGGCGCGTTCACGTCATCGTTAATCCCTTCTCCTCGGGCGGAAAAACCGGCCGCCGACAGCCCCGGATTCTCGACCAGATCGCCCGGCGCGTCGGCATTGACCATTCCGTCTTCATCACTACGAGACCGAAAGATGCCGAGCACTCTACCCGGGCTGCCATCGAACAGGGAGCGGAATTGGTGGTCGTCGTCGGCGGCGACGGCACCGTCCACGAGGTGGTCAACGGGTTTGCCAGGAATGGAACGATGATCAACACAAGCGCACGACTTGGAATCATCGGAAGCGGAACCGCCCAGGACGTCATCCGGAGCTTCAGGCTCCCGAAGAAGATCGACGAGCAAATTGAAACGGCCTGCGGAGAACAAGCCCGCCCGGTGGATGTCGGCAAGGTCTCCTACGTCGCCAGAGACGGAAGGCTCGAAGAACAAGTCTTTTTCAATGAATGCCAGCAGGGTATCGCCGCCGTTGTCGTCCAGCGCTTTCAGGCTCACCATAAGTGGATGGGTGGCTTTCTTGGATTCGGTCTTACCGCTGTGACCACCGCAGCGCGCCATCGGGAGCAGATCATCACAGTCGTGGTCGACGACAAACCGCCCGTCACCGATTCGTTTCTGGGCGTTGTCGTATCCAATGGCGGTTTCGCCGGAGGAGGTATGAATTTCGCCCCAAAAGCTTCAGTGGACGACGGACTCCTCGACATCGTTCTCATTCACAAACAAGCGATCCCTTCCCGTCTTTTCAATTTTCCCAAAATCTACTCAGGCGGTCATATCAACCTCTCCTGGATCAGCTACTTTCAGGGTAGGAATATCCGCATCTCTTCTGCCGAGCGGGTTCCTGTCGAAGCCGACGGCGAATTTCTGGGCTATCTCCCCTGCACGATCAACATCCTCCCAAAATCCCTGTACCTCAAAGCGAGAGTCTAGACGATCCTCGTCACGCCGCCTTCGCCTGCCGCCGTGCAGATGTACCACTTCGAGATATTCGCCTGTACTTTTGTACCGTACAGTGGATTTTCTACAAATTACAAAGCTTTTCAGATTCTCCGATATGACTTTGTCAGAGTCGGAAGACCTAACTCCAATAATTTCAATGAGTACCAATCCGACCATCCTCAAGTCCGCTTACAGCCTCTTTTGGCATCGATTGTGTTCATAGAGACGTGGGGGTAGTAAGTTACGAAGCATGGTAGTTCATCAGGGGAAGGTCCCGAGTGCCTTTGAGGGGTTGTGTGGGGGGATAGGCAGTCGGGACTATTTTTTCCGTTTCGTGCACCACGTTCCGTTACCGCTTCCGCTCACCGCGTTCTTCTCCCATCGTGCGCCGCATCATGCCGGAACAGTTCGCCATTTCAGGGGGTTGTATTCTGGAGACCCTTCTGTTATCTTTGCATTGCGGTAGATCTGAATTGGGAATTGTTCTGAATATGAGCGCTGAAACAAGAGTTCTTGTAATAGATGATGAACGAACGATCCGTGAAGTCATTGCGGTGACATTGCGGAAGAACGGTTATGAGGTCTTTACGGCCGCGAACGGCGCGGAAGGACTCGAACTGGCCCGAAAACAGCTCCCCGAATTGATTATCTGCGACGTCCGAATGGTTCTCGTCGACGGGTACGAAGTTCTCGCAGCAATTCGGAATAATCCCTCCACGGCCTCCATTCCGTTTATTCTCGTGACATCGCTTGCGAGTCCCGAACGGATGCGGCAGGGAATGGAACTGGGAGCTGATGATTTTCTGCCAAAACCGTTTTCACCTTCGCAGCTGCTCGCGGCAGTCAGTGCTCGTCTGCAGAAGCACCGCGTGCTTGTTCAGCAGGCCGAGACCAAGCTCGAGCAGCTCAGACAGCACTTGAGCACAGCGCTTCCGCACGAGCTTCGCACGCCTCTCAACGGCATCCTTGGCTACGCCGATATACTTCGCAAGCAATCAGTCGACCTGGAATCGCGCGAAGTCGCGCAGATGGCGGAGCGCATCTTCAAGAACGGAAAACGACTCAACCGCTTGATTGAGAATTTCCTGATCTACGCGCAGATCGAGATTCTCAAGATGGATTACCAGAAGATTCAGCAGCTTCGAAAGAACGTCACTCCAAACGTGGATAAAACGATTGATACGGCCGCGTGTCAGCGTGCCTATGAATCGGAGCGGACAGGCGACCTCTCTCTCAATCTCACCCCCGGAGCTGTGGCAATATCCCCGGAGTACTTCAGCAAGCTGTTCGAGGAGCTCTTCGACAACGCACTGCGCTATTCAAAGAAAGGCTCAGTGATCAATGTCGAGTCTGAGTTTGCTGGCGCCGATTACGTCCTCCGCATCAAGGACCACGGCAGGGGATTGACGGAGGAACAGATTCACGGCATCGGGGCGTACATGCAATTTGAACGGAAAGTCTATGAGCAGCAGGGTTCCGGGCTTGGTTTGACCGTCGCGAAACGCTTGGCTGAAATCCATGGCGGATTCTTGAGGCTGGAGAGTGCTTATGGCCAGGGCACGACCGTAACAGTCACATTGCCTGCACACTTGGACTAAGCCAGACACCTCGTGTCCAAAAACGACCAGCCGTCCGATATGGCAGAGAGTTCTGACAAGAAATCCCAGCCCGAGAAACATCACTCCACGCGGTCCCCGAAATCCCCGCGGCGTTTACAGATTTCCCTGCCGTTCACTGTTGGCGCGTTTTCATCGGTTCCTTCCACAGAGCGGCTTCTTACCTCTGTCCTCTCCGGCGCACCGGTCATTGTTTGCGTCATTGACCCACAGTTGAACATCACCTTCATCGACGGAAAGGGCCTCGAGGCGCTTCACCTCTCGCCGGGCCAAGTCGTCGATCACCCGTTCCTCGAACTCGTGCGCGACTCGGATGAACTTCGCAGCTTCCTGAACCAGGCCTTTGCCGGTAATATCGTACGGACGACGCTCCCTGTCCGCGAACGAATGTTCCGTGTGACGTTTATTCCGGTGATACTTCAGCAGGCTTCGATTTCGGGAGTGATATTTGTCGCAACCGACCTGACCACCCGGGATCAACCGGCTGAACCCGTGGCGCACTTCGCCGGTCCGCATGAAGATCTGGTGCAGCAGGTGACACACGAATTGCGGACGCCGCTCAACTCGGTGCTCGGATTTGCCAACCTCCTGCTAAGAAGCAAGGACTCCCAGCTCAGCGAGCAAGACCGTTTTTATCTTGAGCGGATCCTCGGCAATACGAGCCACCTCCTCCAGATCATCGGTCAGGTGCTCGATCTCTCGCTTCACACCGCCGGAAAACTTCCGCTGGAGTCCGTTACTGTCGATCTGAAGATCTTGGTGGAGGAGATCCTCGGAGAGCTGAAAGGTCTCGCCTGGTCTGGCACCGTGACCTTGCTTGCCCAGGTTCCGGAGGGGACACAGCAGATCAGGACTGACCGCATACGCCTGAAGCAGATTCTGATCAACCTGATCTCGAATGCTCTGAAATACACCGAGAAAGGATCGATCATCGTCAGCGTCCATGCCGATGCAGAGTTACGGCCGGTCCGTATCGATGTGACCGACACGGGTGAAGGTATCCCGAATGAGAGCCTGAGGGCGGTGTTTGAAGCATTCGAGCGTGGCACACACAACAACGACCGCGCCATAGAAGGTGTCGGTTTGGGGCTGTCGATAGCCCGGACGCTGAGCACGATGCTGGGGTACACTCTGGAGGTGAGAAGCGAGGCGGGAAAGGGATCGACGTTCAGCATCCATCTTATTCCCCTTCCGACACCGCTGTGAAGGGAGAGGGTTGAAAATCCTGTAGGATGGGTCGTCGACATTCCTGCTGGGTGGGTCGTCGATCCACCCAGCAGGTTGCCGCGAATCACTTCACTTTGACCAATTCGACCTCGAATATCAGCGTCGCATTGGGCCCGATGTCCTGACCTGCACCCTGTTCGCCGTAGCCAAGTGCGCCCGGTACGAACAGCTGCCACTTCGATCCCTCTTTCATCAGCTGCAGCGCTTCTACCCACGCCGGAATGACGCGATTCACCGGAAATGTCGCCGGTTCGCCGCGCTTGTATGAACTGTCGAATTCCTTTCCGTCGATGAATGTTCCGCGGTAGTGAGTCACCACGGTGTCGGCTGCTTTTGGCATCCGGCCTGTCCCTTCAGTCAGAACCTTATACTGAAGGCCGCTGGGGAGGGTTTTCACGCCCGGTTTCTTCTTGTTCTCAGCAAGGAAGGCTTCGCCCTCCTTCTGGTTTTTCTCTCCCTGTTTACGCGCGTTCTCTGCCATTCGTGCCATTACCTCTTTTTGAAATGTTGTCATGCATTCCTGGATTTCCTGGTCTGTCATCAGCGGCTTTGCCTCAGCGAGGCCGTCCTGAACGCCACGCGTGAAGATCGCCACGTCAAGTTCAAGCGTTTGTCGTTTCATGTTCCTGCCGATATCGAGCCCTATGCTGTAACTGACCTTCTCTTTCTGTGTTTTCAGTGCCGGTTTCTGCTGTGCGATGACAAGGCCCGGGAGAATCAGGAGCATCGTTCCGAGGATTCGAAATGAGTTCAAGGATGGATCCTTTCGATGGTGTTGGTGGCGATGATTCTTGGTAATTCGAACTGTCCATGGTACGGCTTTTTTCTGCCAAACGGAACGAAAAACCTGTCTGTCCGCACATCCGCTCCGGACCTGACGCAGCTTGCAGATGAATTCCATATCAACTACCTTTGATGTGCAAATGCCCGCCAGCTGAGACCCACTCACATCGCCAGGAGGCACCCCATGTCACGCACGATCCGGTTGCTTTGCCTATTACTCGTCGGAGGATTTATGACGAATGAACTCTATGCCCAGGGAGCACCGTTCGACGGTCTCCATCTGAATCTAGGAAATCTCTCCCGGCTCTCGAAAGCCAAAACGCGCTCGATCTCCGCTGAGAACTTCACGGGAGAAAAGGGGAAAGCGGGCATGGCAATCACCGGGACAGGTGAAAAAGCTGCCCGGGATCTCGGCAGGGGATGGAAGATCTCACCGTCCGTGAAGATCGAGAAAAAGACAACGTTCACCCTGGCAGAGATCAACGGCCCCGGCGCCATTCAGCACATCTGGATGACTCCGACCGGTACCTGGAGGTTCTCGATTCTTCGCATCTACTGGGACGGCGAACAGCAGCCATCAGTCGAGGTCCCTGTCGGCGACTTCTTCGGAAATGGCTGGGGCACGTACGCTCATATCTCGTCGCTCCCGGTTGCCGTCAATCCGGGCAGCGCATTCAACTGCTACTGGGAAATGCCGTTCCGGAAATCGTGCCGGATTACGATGGAGAATATCGGCGAAGCAGATATGACGCTGTACTATCAGGTCGACTATACGCTCACCGATATTCCGTCCGACCTGGCGTACTTCCATGCACAGTTTAGACGCGTCAATCCGCTCCCCTACAAGGGCGTCTATACGATTCTTGAGGGTGTGAAAGGGTGGGGACAGTTTGTCGGCACCTACCTTGCCTGGGGAGTGAACAACAACGGTTGGTGGGGAGAAGGTGAAATCAAGTTCTACCTTGACGGTGACAACGAGTATCCGACCATTTGCGGGACTGGAACTGAGGACTACTTCTGCGGTTCGTACAATTTTGAGAATCAGGTGACGCATCAATACCAGGAGTTCTTGACACCGTACAGCGGCCTTAACCAGGTCATCCGTCCCGATGGACTGTACAACTCACAGCAGCGGTTCGGCCTCTACCGGTGGCATATCATGGATCCGATCCGTTTCGAAAAAGACCTCAAGGTGACAATCCAGGCGCTCGGCTGGAGGTCCGAAGGACGCTATCTTCCGCTGCAGGACGATATCGCCTCGGTCGCGTTCTGGTATCAGACCGAGCCGCATGCCCCGTTCCCGAAGCTGCCAGACAAGGACTATCTGGAAGTGAAATAGACAGGAACTGGTCATCGTTCGTTTTCCAGAAGCTCAGAGGAAGTCTTATGGATCTAGCGGAACTGTTGCACGAGTCGTCATCCCGGATTCTCGAATCAGCCGATCAGGCGATGGAGCGTTCGCACTTGCGCAACTATGAACTGGCCGGAAAAGAACAAACGCATCAACGACTCAAAGCCCTCCTCGTCTTGACGACGAGAGCGGTGAAGGAGCGGAACCTCGGTCCGATGGTGGCATATGCAGAGTCGGTTGCCCGTGAACGGTATGCCGCGGGTTTTGACCTGAGCGAGGTGCAGACTGCATTCAACGTGCTGGAGGAGGCGATCTGGACGCGCATCGTCCACGCACTTCCTCCGACAGAGTTCGGCGAGGCGCTGGGACTGGTCAGTACGGTGTTGGGCGCCGGAAAAGATGCCCTGGCGAGGACCTATGTCACGCTCGCCAGCAAGTCCCGGACGGGATCGCTCAACCTGCAGTCACTGTTTTCCGGAACGGAGAGCGGCCTGTAGTTTCGCCCCCGGGCAGTAAACACGTGAACAACTAGGAGTTCATGCAATATCTTGGCGAAATCTGCGCGCTGCTGACGGCGTGCTGTTGGTCCGGCAGCGCGCTCGCATTTTCTGCCGCTGCCCTCCGCGTCGGCTCGGTGCGCCTCAATGTCACCAGGCTGATCGTTGCCGCCGTTCTCCTTCTCAGCGTTGTGGTACTTGCCGGGATCGAGTATCATCTCTCCGCCTCACAGCTTGGGAATCTTGTCATCAGCGGAATTGTTGGACTTGTCATTGGCGATACGTTTCTCTTCAAAGCGTACGAGAGTATCGGGGCAAGGACGGGGATGCTTATCATGTCGGCCGCCCCCGCGATGAGCGCGTTGCTGGCCTACCTTCTGCTGGGGGAGGTTCTTGGTTCGATGGGATTCGTCGGAATGGCCGTGACGCTTCTTGGAATCGCTCTGGTGGTGCTCGAACGCCGTGAATCCTCATCAAGCCGTTCGGCACTTTATGTCAGGGGCATCGTCTACGCTTTCATTGCCGCCGCCGGCCAGGCTGTCGGCCTTGTGCTGGCAAAAATGGCCTTCAACGAAGGTCCGGTAAACGGCTTTGTCGCCACGCTGATTCGTATCGTCTCAGCCGTCATCGTCATCTTCCCGATCGCGAGGCTGGCCGGCGAATACAACGATGTGCTCTCGCTCTATTTGAGAGACCGCAAGGCGCTTTCACTGACCTTCCTCGGCGCCTTTCTCGGTCCGTTCCTCGGGATTACGCTAAGCCTTATCTCAGTGGCCTATACAAGCGTGGGGATATCAGCGACATTGATGGCCACCGTGCCGATCCTGATGCTTCCGATCGTTCGTTTCGTACTTAAGGAAGAGGTTACGTGGCGAGCGGTCGTCGGAGCTGTTGTCGCCGTCGCCGGAGTGGCTGTCCTCTTTCTCCGATAACCCGGTAGTTTCTTCCCTTCTTCTCTTCGAAGGTCTCTAATACTTCGGTCCATCATCTGTGTAAATCTATAACATCAGTGCTTTCAGTGTGCTAATCCAGTGTTCCCCCCGTCCAAAGGAACCGATACAGTATGAAGAACACCACTCTCACTGTCTTTGCAGTCAGCATCCTCATCGCTTTCTCCACAATCGACGCCTGCGCGCAGAAAAGAACCGCCTTCCCGGAAGACAAGCTGGACCAGACCGAGTACGCCGCACACCTGCGTTTCCTTGCCTCAGACGAGCTGCGCGGGAGAATGACCGGAACGCCATGGTTGGAGGTCGCCGCGCGCTATGTCGCCGAACAGTTCCGTGCGGCAGGACTCGCTCAGATACCGGGCGCAGAAGGATACCTTCAGGTTATTCCTCTCTCCCGCAAGTCACCGCCGTCAACCGGACAGGTCGTCATCGCAGGCGACACCCTTCGCCAGGGAAGGGGCATGATGATTCGCAATGGCGGCGGACTCACGTGGAGCGGCGTCGTCGTGTACGTCGGCTATGGCACCGTCGACCCGGAACGCAACATCGATGACTTCAAAGGGCTCGATCTCAAAGGGAAGGTCGCCGTTGCAAAAATCGGCTCTGCCGGAGGAAGCGACTTCTTTACTTCGCTGACAACGCTCTCCGAAAAGAAACGGCAAGCTGCGGCGGAGCGCGGAGCTGTCGCTCTCATCGAGTTGTATCGCGGCCAGCCGGAATGGCGCCTCCTCGTGTCGTTCCTTGGGCGGGCAGGACTCGACATCCAGTCGACTGGAAGTGACTTCGTGCATTTCCTTGTTGAGGATACGGCCGGAACAATTGCTGCCCGGGCCGAACTGCAAAAGGAATTTGCCGGGTCCATTCAGACACCGGGTGTTCGCATGGAGGTCGTCAGGACCTCGAATGTGCTCGGACTTGTTCGCGGATCCGATCCGAAACTGCGCGACGAATACGTGCTTCTGACAGCCCATTACGACCATATCGGCACGAGGGCACCGCGGGGAGGTGCATCTGCAGCGGATACGATCTACAACGGGGCGCGCGACAATGCGATGGGTACCGTTGCGTTGATGGCTGCTGCGCGATCCTTCGTCGCACATCCGCCCAGGCGATCGGTAGTTATCGCCGCACTGACCGGCGAGGAAGCCGGCGGATTCGGAAGCCGCTATCTCGCCGAACATCCGCCCGTTCCGATGAACCAGATCGTCTTCGACCTCAACTCGGATGGTGCGGGTTTCGACGACACGACGATTGTCACCGTCGTCGGACTCGAGCGAACCACGGCACAGGATGCAATCAGCAAAGGGGCGAAGCGATATGGACTCGAGGCAATCAAGGATCCGGTGCCCGAGCAGAACCTCTTCAACCGATCCGATAACACGAAATTCGCATCCCTCGGGGTCCCCGCTCCGACCTTCAGTGCGGGATTCCGCGCGTTCGGGGATGAAATCAACAAGTACTACCACCAGGCTGCCGATGAAGCCGGGGATGACTTCAACTTCTCGTACTTCCTGAAATTCTGCAAAGCTTACGTCCATGCCGCACGCCTTATCGGTGACATGAACGTCACTCCATTCTGGACACCCGGAGATACCTACGAGCAGGCAGGCCGGAAACTCTACAAACGATAGACGGAGTTGGCGTGAGGTCAGCCCGAATCGCATTGAGAATCGTTTGCGTTCTCTTCTGTGTCACTGGCTCTGCCGCGCTTTCGCCGAGAGAGTCAGCGAAGAGTGCAACGGTCGTGAACTATGAATTCACGATCACATTGCCCCAGACGGGGAACGTGATCCGTGGGTGCGCCGTCCTGTCAGCAATCCGCACGAAGGAAGCTGACAATCTGTTGCTTGATTTCATGGACCTGAGTGTTGACAGTGTCCATCTCGGCAACCGTCCGGTCCATTACCGCCTGGAATCTGCTTCCCTCGCAATTCCTCTTGGCAGATCGTTGGCAGCAAGCCCCGACACGGTGCTCGTCACAGTGTGGTACGGAGGAGAAGTCAAGGATGGACTTATCATTCACACCGATCGGCAGGGGAGATGGGCTGCCTTTGGCGACAACTGGCCCGACAGGGCCCGGCGCTGGCTCCCGATTGTCGATCGCCCGCACGCAAAGGCAACTGTATCGTGGAATGTGATTGCACCGGCCGATCGTAACGTGGTGGCCAACGGTCAACTCGTCGAGCGGATCCCATTTTCTCCCGATGCACAGAATCCCTCGATCCCACGTACACTCACCCGATGGAGGTCTTCAAGGCCCATTCCACCATACCTGATGGTTATTGCGGCCGGACCCCTCATGCAAGTGGATTTGGGCCTCACTGCTCCCGGCCTCAGTGAATTTCCTCCCGGTGTCCGCCAGTCAGTGTATGCCGTCCCGGAATTGTCCGATTATCTTCCGGGTCCCTTCACCTCTGCCGGAGACATCGTCGCGTTCTTCTCAACACTCGTGGCTCCGTTCCCGTACGAAAAGCTGGCACACGTTCAGAGCTATACACGATACGGAGGGATGGAGAATGCCGGCGCTATCTTCTATGCGGATGAAGCCTTCACCCGCCGGGATGTCAGCACGGGTCTGATCGCTCACGAAACTGCACACCAATGGTTCGGTGATGCCGTGACCCCGACAGGCTGGGGCCATCTCTGGCTCTCAGAGGGATTTGCATCGTACTTCGAACAGCTCTGGGTGGAGAAAAGCAAGGGGGTCGGAGCCTTCCGAACTGGCATGCAACAACTGCGACGCGAGATCATTCAGTCGGATGTCACCTTCGGTCGTCCTGTGATCGATACGCTTCAGACGAACCTCATCCGGTTGCTCAATACGAACAGTTACCAGAAAGGCGCCTGGACGCTCCACATGCTCCGCTCGATGCTCGGAGACACAATGTTCTTCCGGGGCGTCAGGGAGTACTATCGGCAGCATCGCCATTCCTCGGCAACGACGGATGATCTGTGCGAGGCACTCGAGCGCGTTTCGATGAAGAAGCTGAGGTGGTTTTTCGACCAGTGGCTCAGGAGGCCTGGAATGCCCGAACTGTCAGCGAGCTGGAGTTTCAGCCGCCGGACTGGTTCATTGAAGCTCGAAGTCTCCCAATCGGAAAAAGCTCTTCCATACGCGTTTCCTCTTTCAGTCGAGATAACTACTTCTCAGCAGAGGAGCTACGTTTTCGTTGTGGATATCCCGGCCAGGAGGAATTCTACAGTCCAGATTCCCATGGCTCCGACCATGGAACCGATCAGAGTGGTCCTCGATCCTGACGTCGAACTCCTCGCCTCGATTCAAAACATCGTGAGGCAGTGATTCCGGTGGGAAACCTCATTCGGCCGGCGATTTTCCTCCATGTTGGTGGATGCGATGCATGAAGGTTTGAAAGTTCTGAATCCTTCCCTGGATCTCTGCATCATAGTGTTGAGGCCGGCAGACCAGAATGATCTGTCTGAGGCTTGTGTGACCGGTCGGGCCGCAAGTTTGAAACACTAATTTCCAATCATGGCAGTGGGAGCTAAAATGGCGGAAAATCTGACGAAAGCAGCCTTCCTCGAGAAGGTGTTCAACTACGAAAAAAACAAAGAGTGGAAGTTCGAAGGCGAATTACCGTGCGTGATCGACTTCTGGGCTCCGTGGTGCGGACCATGCCGAATGGTGGGCCCTGTAATCGATGAACTCTCGAAAGAGTACACCGGCAAAGTGAACTTTTACAAGATCAATACCGATGAAGAGCAGGAGCTTGCAGGTGCCTTTGGCATCCGGAGCATTCCCTCGCTCCTGTTCGTACCGGTTGTCGGACAGCCAAAGATGGCAGTCGGCGCTCTTCCAAAAGAAGGGATGAAGGAAGCAATTGAAAAAGAGCTGCTCGTCGCTGCAAACTAGTGCCGTTTCAAATAAATCATATTGTGGTTTTCAACGCAGAGACGCGGAGTACGCGGAGAGTCGCAGAGAAGAAAAACATGATTCTCTGCGTGACTCTGCGTTAGAAATCAGGAAAGTTCAAAGACACAATAACACTTATTGGGGACGGCACTAGTGTGCCGTCTCTCAAGGTCGTTGATTAAGTCCCGATAGGGACGACCCGTTTATAGCTCTAAATCGTAATAAGCTTTCACCAAGCTCCGTCAGGAGCGGCCTGTGGATGTATGCAATGTACTTCCGAGACGCGACACTAGCTCTCGTTGCATGAATCGATCAAAGCGCCGGCGACGACCCGGCGCTTTCTTTTTTCAGCGCCTACCTTCTCCAACGTCGGAGGCCAAACCGCACCGTAACCCTCGCCTCCCAATGCCGTATCATCAGCGGCCCGTGTCATACTGAGTTTCATCAACTTCCGGAATCAACCGAGGACCTGAAACCCTGAACAGCTTTTGCCGGTCAAAAATGGAAGTGCTCGCATCCACCATCGAAAAGAAGGAGTCCCCTATGAACTCACCTCAACGCATTCGATTTGCTTCCCTCGTTGTTGTCTTCGTGTCGGTTGCCGCCTTCATGGTGACTGCGCTGCAGGCACAGGACAAGGTAGCGCGTGTCGATGAACTCATCGGCAAGTATCACGCCTACGGTCAGTTCAACGGAACCGTGCTTGTCGCTGAACAGGGGAAGGTGATCTTCAAGAAAGGCTACGGAGAGGCAAACAAGGAATGGAACATCCCGAATACGCCTGACACGAAATTCAGGCTCGGCTCCATCACCAAACAGTTCACCGCGACGATCATACTCCAGCTCGTCGAGCAGGGCAAACTCAAGCTTGACGGAACGATCACAGAGTACCTCCCCGACTACCCCCGGGCAGTGGGTGACAAAGTCACTATCAGTCATCTTCTCACACACACTTCCGGTATCCCCGGATATACAGAGATGCCGAATTTCGGGAAGGATCTCTCGAGGAACCCGTTTCCTCCGGCAGAGTTCATCAAGGTATTCTGGAATCTCCCTCTGCAATTCGAGCCAGGAACGAAATTCACCTACAGCAACTCCGGTTACTTCATTCTCGGTGTCATTATCGAAAAGATAACGTCGAAGTCCTATGCTCAAGTTGTTGCAGAGAATATCTTCAAACCGCTCGGCATGACGAACAGCGGCTACGACATGCCGGGACCGATCCTTTCAAGACGCGCTGCAGGGTATCAGAGGCGGGGAGGCGAGTTTGTTAATGCTGCATATCTCGACATGACGGTCCCGTACGCTGCCGGCTCACTCTATTCGACTGTTGAAGACCTGTATTTGTGGGATCAGGCGCTGTACGACACCAAGGTCCTCACTGAGGGATCGAAAGCTAAGATGTTCAGGCCGTGGATCGCAACAAGCGGATTAGGAGCGCCGTCGATGCGCTATGCGTTCGGCTGGGTAGTCGGAAATCAGGTGGTGGGGGCGAGCCAGGACAGTGTGTTTGTGATCTCCCACGGCGGCGGGATCAATGGCTTCAATACCCTGATCACGCGGGTTCCCGATACCAAGACCCTCGTCGTCCTTCTGAATAATACCGGTGGAGCTCCTCTTGGCGCGATGACCGAGAGCATTCTCGGTATACTGTATGGCAAGCCGCATCGTCCAGTTGCGCAGCCGCTGGCCGATATTGTGCGGGAGACGATCCGGACGTCGGGAATCGACGCTGCTACTGCGCGTTTCAATGATCTACGAACCAACAAAGATCTCTACTTCGTTTCTGAGTCGCAGATGAACTCGCTGGGATATGAGTACCTGGCGGAGCGGAAACTTAAAGAGGCCATCGCTGTATTCAAGCTCAACGTCGAAGTGTACCCGAAGTCTTCGAACGTCTACGACAGCCTGGGAGAAGCATACGCGGCGGCGGGGGAGAAGGATCTCGCCATAAAGAACTACGAGAAATCGGTGGAGCTCGATCCAAAGAACGAAGGCGGCATCGAAGCGCTGAAGAAATTGAAATCACAGTAACAGCCGTTGTCAAGGGGGCGGGCACAGGGCCCGCCTCCTGCATTTTCCGCCTACGCTCCGTGCCGCCTTCACGCCTCAGCATCTGGATGCGAGGGCTCCTTCCTGCTCGACTTCACATTCTTGAGATACAGACGCCGGGAAATCCGCCAATCTTTTCGTTGACGCTGACGGAAACTGTATGTACTTTGGGCCATACTCCTCAATGCCAAATCCAAGGAACACACCATGAAGAACCGAAAACTCCTGATGATCCCCGGCCCCGTCGAATTCTCACCAGCAGTGTTGCGCGCACTCGGCATGCCTACGACGAGCCACGTTGCAGCCAATTTCATCGAGATCTATGGCCAGGCCCTGGAGGATGTACGTAAGGTGTTTTTGTCGCCGTCCGGCCAGCCGTTTGTTGTCCCCGGCACCGGAACGCTTGCGATGGAAATGGCCGCGGCAAACGTCGTCGAGCCGGGCGACCATGCCCTGGTTGTAAATACAGGGTATTTCAGCGACCGATTTGCAAAAATCCTCGAGCGCCACGGGGCAGCTGTTACCCATTGCCACGCGCGGGCCGTCGGTGATGCTCCTCAGATGGCGGAGGTGGAGGCCGCTCTTCGGTCGATCCATCCGAAAATCATGACCATAACCCACGTTGATACGTCGACCGGCGTTGCGGCCGGCGTCAAAGAACTCGCTGCTCTCGGAAGAACACACCACGCTCTCGTCATCGTCGACGGTGTTTGCGCGACGGCAGGGGAGGAGATGAGAATGGATGAGTGGGGAATCGATCTCGCGTTGACTGCCTCGCAGAAGGCCATCGGTGTTCCACCCGGACTGGCCCTCGTTGTTGCGGGACCCAGGGCTATGGAGGCGTTCAGGAAGCGCACGCGGATGGTGGGGAGTCTCTATGCCGATTGGTCAGAGTGGCTTCCGATCATGGAAGCTTATGAAGCCCGCAAGCCAGCCTATTTCGCGACCCCCGCGGTCAATCTGATCTGGGCCCTGAACGTGAGCTTGAAAGAGATTCTCGCAGAGGGGATGGAAACTCGGTTCGCCCGGCACAGAGCCCTCAGCGCGGCATTCAAAGCGGGAGTTCAGGCTCTCGGGCTGCGGCAGCTCCCGGCACGGCCCGATGTGCAGGCCGCGACGCTGAGTGCGATCTACTATCCGGACGGGGTCGACAAGAGTCTCGTGAAGTGTGTCGATGACGCAGGTGTGATCATTGCAGGCGGATTGCATCCGGCACTGAAGGAGAAGTACTTCAGAGTCGGACACATGGGCGGCGTCTCAGCCGGCGACATCCTCGCCACGCTGGGAGCAATTGAATCAGGATTGCACAAGTGCAGATACAAGTTTGAGAAGGGTGCCGGAGTCGCGGCGGCTCAACAAGGATTGATGTCCTGAACCATCGTTGGGGCTGTCCAAAAAGTACTAACAACCGATATTGCAGCTCCAAGAAATCGCAAGCGACGAGGATTTCGGAATCTCATCGTGGTCGAAATGACATTTCGACCCACATTTTGGACAGCCTCAAGACGCGCGTCCCCAACAGGGTATTTCCCCTAGTGCACCGCCGAGTGTGTCGCCGCATCCCGGCGGGCCATGAGCATGACGTAGAACACCAGGATGACAAGGCTCGGCCATTCTTCGTACTGAAGGGCCTTCCGGTACGTTTTTACATCGACGAAGTACTTGAAAAACCCCCGGCTTTGAAGCTCCATCAGGACCTCTCCGGTCTCCGCCCGAAGTTCGTAGTTTGCCCTCCAGAAATTGTGCCGAAGCTCAAGGGTCTTGCCCCCTTCGAGCTGCACCACATCTGCCGATTTGAAGATCCTTGGGGTGTAGGTCGCCACGAACTCCTCATGACCGGCCCTTCGAATTCTGATCGCGGTATCAAACACGCCGACCCGTTCAACCTCCCAGGAGCCGTCTCCGCCTTCTGCTACGGCGTTCGAGCTGAGCATCTTGGGAAACTTCAGGGTAGCGACAAGGTCGTTGCCGAATCGAAGCTCGTATTCCGACCGCATTCCTTTGGGCTGGCTCCAGATGAGCGTGTAATCGACAAGCGCTTTCATTGATTTCATATGTTCGATTCCTTGAAACGTTTGGGCCGCGATGAGGTGCGGTGTTAGAGGTATCCGACGATTAGAGCCCAGCCGAGCATTGTGAACCATGCAAGTTCCGGCAGCTGCCGTCCCCTCTCGAGGATGTCAATCTCAGCTCTTGGCCTGAACCATCCCCGAAACCTGAATCGTACAACAGGGTCGCCCGACGGCGTTTGAAATTCGGCCCGCCCCTTCCAGAAGTCGGACGAGAAGAGAAAGGCGCGTCCGTCGGACAATCTCACGATCCCTCCATGGTCCGAGAAACTCAGATCAACGGTCGCCAGCTCGCGCAGGGGATGCTGCGACCGTACTACGATCGAACGCCCCACGGGCTCGAAGAACCACGCGCCGTCATCGGTTGTCGCACTCACGGTGGGGCGGAAAAGTCCGCTCAGCTGCAAGGCGGCAATCGGTCGATCCCCGGTGCGGATCTCATAGCGGTTGTCGAGGAATCCCGACTTCACGCACGAGAGCTCACCGGAAACGCCTGCAGGTTTGCGGATGCCGGCCTGCAAGGCGGCTGCATCAAGCAGCCGGAAGCGCCGGGTCTGTACTCTCTCTGCGATCATCGGTTCCATTCTGTTGATTGAGCCTGCCGGCTTTTTTTAACGCATCAGCGAGAAGAAACTCGATCTGCGCGTTGACACTGCGCAGTTCGTGTGCCGCCCACTTCTCGAGGGCGGCATACACGTTCTCGTCTAGCCGAAGCAGGTATTTCTTCTTTTCGCTCATTGGTACAGTGTGCCCGTGTTGATGACCGGCTGGGCCTGCGACTCGGAAACGAGCGCAACCATCAGGTTGTTCACCATCGTTGCCTTCTTCTCCTGGTCAAGCTCGACAATCTTCTTTTCGCTCAGCATGCGAAGAGCTTGATCGACCATTCCGACAGCTCCTTCGACGATTCGCTTGCGCGCAGCAATCACAGCTTCAGCCTGCTGGCGGCGAAGCATCGTCTGCGCTATCTCCGGAGCATACGCAAGATGACTGATGCGCGCATCCCGTACTTCCACACCGGCGATTTCGAGCCTGTTCTGTACTTGATGCTGCATACGCTCTGCAATCTCCTGAGGTCTGGCGCGCAGCGACGCTACGTCTTCCTCGGCGTCGTACGGATATTCAGATGCCAGCGCCCGTATCGCCGTCTCACTCTGAATCGCAACGAAATTCTCGTAGTGATCGACGTCGAACAGTGCACGGGCCGAATCGACAACCTGCCAGACAACCACTGCGGCAATCTCGACCGGATTACCCTGCAAATCGTTTACTTTGATCTTCTCGCTGTTGAAGTTCCGGATTCGCAGCGACACGTGCCTCTTGATGGCGAACGGGTTCGCGTACCAGAATCCCGCTTCACGCACGGATCCGATGTACTTCCCGAACAGCACCAGAACTCTCGCCTCATTCGGCTGAACAACGAAGAGTCCGGCAGGGAAGATCATCGTCGCGATTATCAGCGGGATCTCAATCCAGAGATACTCCGGCAACCGGTTCACAGCCATGAAGTAAATCAGATACGCATTCGCGGCAACCAACAGTATTGTGATTACCAATGCGAGATATCCACTCATCTTGCGAGCAACGGATTCAGTCACGGTCTTCATTTTTCTTCTCCTTTCGTGAGTCTGATAGCACAATGATATCATAACGATATCAAAGAGTCAAGTTAATTCTACACAAAAATTCTTCGAAAAATGACCAAAAACGCCAATAATGCAGATTCCCGAAATCTCCACTCATCGCGATGGGGATCTCGGGAATCCTGCGGCACCCACTGTCTGTGTTGCGCTTACTTCCGTTTCTGCGTTCTGTAGTTTTCAAACTGTATCGACTTCTTCACTCTCTTCGAGTCCGTGCTGTCCTTCAGGAGCCTTTCGAAATCTTGGAGAGCCTTCTTCTGCTCCACAAGAACTGACGTGGCACTTCCTGCGGAGTTGGAGGCGAGGGATGTTGAGATAGAAGCTTGGGCAGCTTTGATCTCCATGACAGCCTCTCCCTGGCGTCCCTCGTCGAGAGCGCGAAGCGCATTCTCAACCTTGCGTGTCGAGAGAGCGACGTCGACCTTTGCCTGTGTCTCTCCATCGCGACTCTTGTTGATTTCCGCGAAGTCCTTCGTATACCTGATCGATGTCGCAAAGGACGGCCACGATTCGAACCAGCCCGTCGGTCCATCATGGCGCAAGACACCCTTGGCGAGGTTGAGCCTCCCGGTACCAGGAGGAACATCAAGCTCGACGGTAATCTCCCGCCGCTCCCCCGAATACAAATCGCCGACAGGTATGGTCACGTGTCCCGATTCCCAGCGGTGCTCGCATCCGATGATGTCATGAACGCGGACCCCGCGGGCAAGCGTGAGTTCTATGGACGCATTCTGTGCAACCACAGATGCAAATCCCTCCAATTCCCTGCGAAAGATCGACACGAGCGAACCGGGACTTTCCACAAAGTAGTAGTTCCCTCCGCCGCTCTCCGCCAGTCCCATCATGAGATTTTCGTTGTAGTCAAGGCCGACACCAATCGTGGTGATCGATATCGAGCGTGAGCGGTATCGCTGAGCGATGCGCCGGAGTTCGTACGGATCGGTCGTGCCGCGGTTCGCCAGACCGTCGGAGAGGAGTATCACGCGATTGACATACTCACTGCCGCGGTGCTGTTCCGCTTGGCGGAGCCCCTCGATCAGTCCTCCCCCCAGGTTTGTCGCTCCGCGGGGGGAAATGTCGTCAAGCAGGCCTCTCAGTTCCCTCTTGCTGCCGACCCTTCTCGCCTCCCTGAGCACAGTGATCACGTCATCGTAGATGACAAGCGAAAAAAGGTCATCCTCCCGAAGCTGATCAATGAGCGCACTCACCGCCTTCTTTGCATAGTCGATTTTTCCTTCATCGGCCATCGATCCGCTCCGGTCAAGAACTACCGCCAGATTCATCGGCCCACGCCGGCGGACCTCGGTCTGCGGAGCCGTGATCGCAATCTGCAGATAGACCTTGCCGCCGTGATGCGCTATGACCGGGCAATCTACCCGCCCCTCGATCATAATCCCTTTATCGGCACCAATTGCGGTGAATACCACCAGCGCCATCAGTGCCCCGAGCTTCATCATTCTCTTTTTCATGGCATCCTCCTGTCTTATGCTCTGCTCTACGTCCGTCCCTGGCTTCCCCTCCTACCTTAGGAGGGGGTACGGGGGAGGTGGTTCAATCCCTGCCCATCGCTTCCCCTCCTATTTGATAGGAGGGGTACGGGGAGGTCGTGCCACCCCTGCCCCAGGCATCCCCTCCTATTCTTAGGAGGGGGTACAGGGGAGGTCGCAGCCCCGCCCTCACCACTCATACCGTATCGTGTAGCTCACCACCTTTTCCGCCCCCTTCTCCACCTTCACCGGAAACTTCAGCGTCGTCTGATCAACCTTCACCCACTCGCTGTTGCTCTTTACTATTTCCCACTGGCTCCATCTCCACGGATGCTCATACACCTGCACTTCGACAGTCTCTTCTTTGTGGTTGCGAACCTTGATCTCGATTGTCTCTTCCACAACACGACCGCCCGCCATCGATCTGAAATCCTTCTGCACCCGCTCACCCACAATGTCGAACGCGTTGCCGAGGTAGAGCCGGACTTCTTCATCCTTCGGCGTGTGGTCCATCTGATCCTCCCCGATAAACTGCTCCTTGCCGTCTGTGTCGCGCTTGTAAACCCGCACCTTGCCTTTCGGAAGCGGGATCCCGAGCCCTGACTCCTTGTTGTTCCTGAATGTCACGAACACACCGACCTTCGCGTTCGACTGCTGGCCGAAGCTTCCCTGGGAACGGTAGGAATAATTGCGGTACCAGTACCTCCACTGGCTGTCAAGGCCGTCATAGATGTACACCTTTTTCGCTGCAACGTTCGCGGCGGAGGTAAGCTCGATCTGCTTCGTCTCGTTGCTCTCCAGGTCGGTACGCCGCTGCAGGGTGTACATCTTGTACTCAAACAGCTCGCTCTGCGTGAACTGCGGCGCAGCCGCATCGGCAACCGTCGCCATTTTCGCCGCCAACCCCCTGTCATACTCCATGGCCTTTTTCACGACGTTCACGTCGCCCGCAACGAGTTTTAAACCAGCGTCCTTGAAACTCGTGCCGGAACCGTTCGTCAGCGTCACCCAGCCGGTGACGTCGACCTTCGAGTCGCCGGCGTTCAGTATGGCAACATAGTCGCAGTTCCAGCTGATCTGCCCGGCGAGATAACTGATCTCGGATTTGTGCATGCCCTCCCGGTTCGACGTGAGGAGCCAGTTGAGCTGCGGGCGGAGGATCAGGCCTTCAGGCAGGGCAGGAAGGACGACCCTTCCCGATGGATTGATCTCGATCTTTCCATCGATCTCTGCAATCATCCCTCCGATGGCCCCGTACACAGACGATCCTGCTCCGTACTGAGGTTGCGGCGCATAGCCGGTTGCGATGAGCTTCCCCTTCACGGTGTACTCTTTCTTCGTCGCCAGGTCCTCCCTGATGAACTCGATCTCCCTGCCGATGTATTTCTCGAGCACTCTGGCCTGATGTACCAGGTCATACTGATAGTTCTGCTCCAGAATCCTGACGCCCGTCCGGTCCGTCAGGCTCATGAAGTGAAGGGATGTGGCATCGATCGTTGCGGGAATCTCCGGCAGCACGACCCGGTTCCAGCCTTTGTTCAGAAGAATCTGCCTCTCCTCGCGAATAAGCGAGAGATTCTGGTTGTAGATGGTTAAATCCACAGATGACCTGCCGCCGGCAACTGTTTGCCCCGTTACCTGTGTCCAGGCCCCTCCGCTTGTGAGAAGGAGCGCTGCAAGAACGACGTTGAGTTTGTTCATAAATACCCCCTCTTGATTGAATAATGAACTGGATCTGCGTAATTTCTCTGGTCCTATACACTTCTGCGGCCAGGTGCTATCGTGTCCTGTCTCCGTCTTTTTTGTTGACGTGGGTGAGCTTTTCGCACTTTCTCAGAACTTGGCGCTCTTGGCGACCTTGGCGGTTTGTCTTTTCTCACGATTCACCTTTCCCCCATTAATGACATATATACTAGAAAGGTAAATGAGAGCGTCCCTCCTTAAAATGACAGGCGATGCAGAAATTCTCGACCGTATCCGCAGTGGGGACGAGGAGGTCCTTGTGGTTCTCTACCATGCGAACCGGAAGCCCGTTCTGAATCTGGTTTCAAAGAACAGCGGCACGCACGCCGACGCCGAAGATATGCTGCAGGAGAGCCTTATTGTGCTCTGGGAGAGAGTCAGGTCGGGATCGTTCGAACAGAACGCAAGGCTGAGCACCTTTCTCTATGCCACGGCACGTAACCTCTGGTTCGGCAGGCTCAGGCGCATGGCGCGTGAAACACCCCGGGACATCGATCCCGAAGAGCACACGGACACTGCCCGCTCCGCGCTCGAAGAGCTCATTCAATCAGAGGAGGCGGAGCTCGTTCGTGATGCTCTGGGAAGAATCGGCGATCAGTGCAGGAAACTACTTCTCCTCTATTATTGGGAAGAGCTCTCGATGGAGGAGATTGCAGGAAAGCTCGGATTCGCCAACGCCGAGACGGCCAAAGCAAAGAAATATCAATGCAAGAAAGCACTCGAGAAAGCACTGAGTGCCACCACCTGAAATGAGAGACGATTATGTCTGACGAAACCAGGAAACACTGGACAGACGACGAGGACCTCCTCGCCCGGTTTGTGCTCGGGCGGCTTGATGCAGCGGAGATTTCCGCGCTTCAACAGCACCTGATTGATTGTCCCCGATGCGCCGAGGCGGTTCGCGCCGAGCAATTGCTTGCAGCGGGCATCAAACGGGCCGGAAGGGAAGAGATGAAGGAACGTCTTGCGACGCGTCTCGGCCAGCAACGCTCATACCATTTCAACTGGTATCAGGCGGTGGGGATTGCGGCAACAATCGTCCTGCTTGTAACCATCGCTGTTCGCAACGACTGGTTCAGCAGCATGGAGCCGCAGTACGCCGGCCGGGAAAAGTCGGACAGTATGGCAAGGCCCACGCGGGAGACTCCGGTACCGCACGATGCCTATCTGCCCGCCTCAAAAGAAGCCCAGAAGCCGCGGGCGTCGGGAGGGGAATCAAAGACGATGGCAGGAGCAGAGGCGAAGCCTGGGAAAGAATTGAAGAAGAGTGAACTGGATGAGATCCGGGTCGTCGTGCAGGAAAAAGAGAAGCGGGCCGAGCCTGTAACGATGGCGCTCGGGAAGGGGGAACGCTCACAACCGGAGAAGATGCAACCCGCTCTCATGTCCGTTGCAACGGATGTCCGGGAGTTGTGGACGGACGGAACGGTCATACATCCGCCCGTGATCCGTTTTGCAGATCAGGCGGCGAACGTACCGGCGGATGCGAAGGCTCTTTCCATCGTCGAGAAGACGCTGAAGGCCGGGTTTGACACGACCTCGGTCAGTGTCACGCAGCGCCTGGTGTCTGCACTCCCTGCCGCGCGGCGGATTTCGCAAAAGCCCGATCGTGTTCAGACCCTCCTGCGTCAAGGTCCGAACGGTGTGAGCCTGACACTCTATAGTGATACGATCGTGTCTCCTCAGGATCTTTCGGGATCTCTGCTTGAGATAGCCGGTGAGGACTCGCTCGTTCTTCATGTCGGCCGGAAGGTCATCGGCTACAAGACTCCTCGTGGTTGGCTGTCCCGGTCAAAGTAGGTTTTCTCGGGGCGCCCATCAGTGAATCCACCTTCAATCCCAAATCATCAATCTTCGAAACTCAAAACTTGAAACTCGAAACTTGAAACTTGAAACTCAACTCCCCCAACCTTCTTCATTCTTAGGTCGATATTCCTTGATCGATATTCTCCGGGCTCTTCGCTTGGATAGCTCTTCTCTCTTGTGCCATCCTCGTCGCATCGTTCGATCCTTCGGCTTCGTCCTTCGACTCGCCCAACAAATGGGCTCGCTCAGGACTCTGCTCACGGTGCGGCCCGGTTTTTTTGTGGCGTACTCTTGCACAGGTCTCGCTGTCATCCGTGGTCTGTCATCTGCCGTCTGCTATCTGTCATCTGTTCTCTGCTATCTTGGATGTTCCCGATCCTCAATTGACATTCACCGGAACCACACCGGCCCTTCCATAAGTTGTACGACTTTCTCGTACACATTCCCTCCCCGTATGATTTTGGGATCCTCCGGAACTCACGTCCCATATTGAGGCGTTAGATTGGCTGTGAGCGGATGGAAAAACTCGCCCTTGGCACTCCCCGTGCTTAATGTGATACACGGCACAATTGGCCTTTTTCAAGGGATTTCGCATTGATTTTGGGTTTTGGCGGTTCTATCTTATGTGTGAGAATTTTTGTGCCGCAGGCGATTCCTCGTGTGGTTCGTTTTCAGATCTTCCTCTCGTTCGTCGACGGTTGGCACTCTGATTTATCAACGATGCTGTGAGGCAGTTCCAAACTGAAACTACCTTTCACGGCAATTTTTTTGCGTAACTTGATCGCCCCCAAAATTTGAAACTCGCTGCAAAAATATTTGCGCTGATCGCGTTCTTTGTGACAGTCGCGTTCGCGCAGCGTGAGCCGACAAACTTGAAGGTTGTGACCGTGACGTCGAACTCTGTCAGTCTTAGCTGGGACGATCAGAGTGGCGGTGTGAAATTCAAGGTTGTGGTTTCTCCAGGCGGTTTTAGTGAAGATAATGCAGGCACCTCCATTACGTTTGATGGATTGACTCCCGCAACAACTTACTCCTGGCAAGTCATTGCGTACAAAGGAAACCCATCGTCCGGTATTTCCAAAAGTGGATCATCGTTTACGACCCTTGCTGCCCCGCCACCACCCCCTCCTTCGAGGCCGTCTGCGCCAACGGGACTGAGTGCGTCAGCTTCGACTAACTCTGCTTCACTCAGTTGGTCTGCGTCTAGTGGAGCGACAAATTACTCTGTCGAAGTGCATGATAGGTCCAATTTCAACTCTGTTATTTGGAGCACGAGTGTTAGCGACGCGTCAGCGGAGGCCACTGGCCTGGTTGACAATACAACCTACTATTGGAGAGTCAAGGCGGGAAACTCTGCGGGGGAAAGCGGCTGGTCTAACGGTCCTCAATTCAAAACAACTGCAGCCCCCGCGCGAGATCCTGATCCGCCCACGATAACGGCCACTACTGCTACGGAGAATTCTGTTACCTTCACATTTGCTGCCGTGTCGAGCGGTACATTCGACGTTCAGGTCGCAACCGATGACCGCATGAGGAACAGAGTGGGCAGCGCTTCGACGACAAGTACCACGGCAACTGTCTCCGGTCTGCAAAGCGGAACCACTCACTACTACGAAGCAACTGTCACGGTCTCAGGCCGCACGAGCCGCGTGACCTCGGGATCCTTCAGAACGAGTACCCCGCAGGTCCAGATTCCGTCCGCTCCCGGCAATTTGGCTGCGACTCCGACAGCCAACGGTGCAATCATGAGCTGGGGGAGCGTTACCGGAGCCACCTCCTATGTCGTGGAGGTCTACACCGATGCTACGTTCACCACCAGACTTCGATCAGAGACGACGAGCAGCACAACCTCGACTGTCACCGGTCTGGCGAGCGCGACGAAATACTACTGGAGAGTGCAGGCAAAGAACTCGGCTGGTTCTTCCGGCTGGACAATCGCGAATTTCACGACTCCTGTCTCGGCGCCTGTTGCTCCAACGAGCCTCGGATCGTCGCCGAACTCAACCGGCGCGACATTGACCTGGAGCGCGGTTGCGACAGCAACCTCGTACATTGCCGAGGTGTATACAGACAGGAATTTCAACAAGCTCCTCTGGAGAGATAGCTCTGCATCGACTTCGATTACTGTCAGCGGTCTGGTTGCGAATACGCAATACTACTGGAGAGTACAGGCGAAGAATCTTGGCGGACTGAGCGGGTGGACGATCTCTGATTTCACGACCCGCGTTGCGGCTCCTTCCGCACCGGCGGGATTGACCGCAGTCCCTGCCGCGACGGGCGTGGTATTGAGTTGGGGAAGTGTCACCGGAGCGACATCGTACGCGATCGAGGTGCACGACAAATCGAATTATCGCTCGCTCGTCAAGAGCGCGACTGCGACGGCTGCGTCAGCGACCATTACAGGCCTCGCAGAAAGAACGCTCTATTACTGGCAGGTGAGAGCCATCGGTGCCGGCGGTGAGGGCGCGTGGGCACAAGCGCAGTTCACCACATCGAGCGCTCCAGCCGCTCCGGCCGTGACCGTGGTTTCGAGTGTCACAACCGCATCGTTCACATTCTCGGCCGTCCCGAATGCGACGTCGTATGATGTGAAGGTGATGAGGAGGCAGGGGAATGGAAGTGTTGTGGGGAGCGGATCGACAACAGACCCGGCGAGGGCAGTTGTTGTCTCCGGGCTCGATTCAAAAACACAATACGATTATGAAGCGACGGCGACCGTTTCGGGGCAGGTGAGTCAGCCCGCGACCGGCTCGTTCACCACGCTCGATGTTTCGTCATTGCCGTCAGCTCCAGCGGTGCGTTTGCAGGAGGCGGCGACGACCGTGACGTTCACCTTCACGGCGGTCACAGGCGCAACAACGTACGAAGCGCGGGTGCTGGACAAGCGGGGAAGCACATCGATCGAGGTCGGAAGAGGCTCCACAACAGATCCGACCAAACCTGTCGTTATCACGGGGCTTCAGCCGAAGACACGGTACGACTACGAAGCGACGGCCACGGTGGCAGGGCAGATCAGCGTGCCGGCAACCGGGTCTTTCACGACCCTCGATGCCTCAACCCTTCCTCCTGCTCCAGCGGTGACGCTCAAGGAGGCGGCCACCTCTGTGACGTTCACGTTTACGGCCGTGCCGAATGCCACATCCTATGACGTGAGAGTCCTGAACAAACAGGGAGGGACAACAGTCATAGGCAGAGCCTCCACAATCGATCCGGCGAGGCCTGTCGTTGTGACAGGGCTGGACCCGAAAACGAGATACGATTATGAAGCGACGGTGACCATCTCGGGTCTGACGAGTCAGCCTGCCACGGGGACTTTCACGACGCTCGACGCGTCAACGCTTCCGCCGGCTCCGACGGTGACATTGACGACGACAGCCAATTCCGTTTCGTTCACATTCCTCCCTGTGGCGAACGCCACGGCGTATGAGGTGAGACTGTTCGACAAGGCGAACAATGGTACGCTCGTTGGCACCGGCTCGTCTGCCGGTACCTCATTAACCGTGACGATCCGGAATCTGAGGAGCAAGGAGAAATATTTCTACGAAGCAAGAGCGACATTGGGTACTCAACCGAGCCAACCTGCGACAGGCGATTTCACCACGGATGATGCCAGCACTGCGATATCCCCGCCTGAAGTGAGAGTTCAGATCACGGCAACAACGGCAGTGTTCACATTCACCTCTGTGGCTAACGCAACACTGTACGAAGTCAGGCTCTATGATAAACAAAATACCACGCATGCTGTGCCGCTGGCCGGAGCCTCGACGACTGATCCGACGAGACCGGTGACATTCCAAAACCTCACAAGCCACGAGAGGTACTATTACGAAGCGACGGTGTCGGCCGGAGTTCTCGTGAGCATGCCGACGACGGGTTCGTTCGAAACAGACGAAGCGCCGCAGACTGATGTCGTCTCTGCTCCCGCAGATCTTGCAGTGTCCAATGTCACCTCAGGCTCTGCGTTGATTTCATGGTCGGGAGGAGGCCAGGGAGTCAAGTTCGAAATCGAAGTGACGCCCGGCGGTATCCGTGATGCAAATGCTTCATCTCCGTATGCCCTGGCGTCTCTGGTGCCGGGAACTCCCTATACCTGGTCTGTAAGGGCAACAAAGGGTAATGCCGTAAGCGGCTGGGTGGCCGGTCCGGTGTTTACCACGCTCTCGAGTCAACCTGCGCCCCCCGCCGGTGCACCGGAGCCTCCTTCAGCACTCCAGGTCTCGGCAATTACCGCCACCACTGCCGTACTCAATTGGACAAGCAGCACACAAGGAGTGAAGTTCGATATTCAGATTTCGCCTGGCGGCATTGCGGACGCGAACGCCGGGGCACCGTACAGCGTCCACTCGCTCGAACCGTCGACACGATACACCTGGTTCGTTCGGACGGTAAAGGGGAGTGTGACAAGCAATTGGATTCAGGGGCCGTCGTTCACAACTCTGGCTGCCCCCGCATCCGCCGTGGAGAGTATCGACGGGGAAATTCCGCGAAAGGTCGTTCTGACGCAGAATTATCCCAATCCCTTCAATCCCTCGACGAACATCGAGTTTTCTCTCCCTGCTGCGTCGGACGTCAGGCTGTCGATCTATAATACGCTCGGCAATGAAATCCA
>Ga0233425_10001221_pt1 | contig 59741 bp, 41 predicted proteins | sample Watercolumn_Towu_2_FD_181712 | JGI IMG/M metagenome (GOLD analysis project Ga0233425, IMG submission 181712) | Freshwater microbial communities from Lake Towuti, South Sulawesi, Indonesia - Watercolumn_Towuti2014_140_MG | ecosystem: Environmental > Aquatic > Freshwater > Lake | place...
TTCCCCGTTCCCCGTTCCCCGTTCCCCGTTCCCCGTAACCCGTAACCCGTAACCCGTAACCCGTAACCCGTAACCCGTAACCCGTAACCCGTAACCCGTAACCCGTAACCCGCTGCTGCGGTTTACTTCATCGGATGTCGCTGAAAGAACTCCCAGATCAAGTCGTTCGCGGAGATATTCATTGCCGATTTGCCAATGAAGCCGACCGGTGCGGGACGGCCAGGCCAGGTGTGGCCGCCCTCGTCGATCACAATCAGGACGACTTCCGCGCCGCCTTTGCCGGCGCCGTAGGTTCTGCGTTCGACTTTCATCTCGTCATCGGGCTTCGAAATCGTCTCGCTGCGGGGTTCGGAGGAACAACCGTTCAATTTGACCCAGGTTTGCACCGAGTCCTCGACGCCGCGGAGTCGCATGAGCGCTGCGCCGCGCCCCTGGGGAGCCTCGTACTTGACGATCCTATCCTTGAGTCCGTGGATATGCAGCAGCGGTACCGGCCGCGTCGGTTTGCATTCGGGCAGCAGCAGCGTGCCGGCGACGGGAGCGACCGCAGCGATTCGTTCCGACAATTCCGCGGCGAGCCGATAGCACATCATGCCGCCGTTACTTAACCCGCAGGCGAAGATTCGCTTCGTGTCGACTGTGGCGACCGTCGCCAGATCGTCGAGCAGTTGCCGGATGAACTGCACGTCGTCCGGCATACCTTCGGCCGATCGCCCCGAGAATGCTCCGGCGTTCCAGGTGAGCAGCGGCCCGACTCCGGTCCCGTTAGGATAAACCACGATGAACCCATTCTTGTCGGAGCAGTCGTTCATCCCGCAGAACTGTTCCATCATCGCGCCATTCATCGCCGCGCCGTGCAGTGCCAGCACCACGGGAGTTGCTTTGCCAGGCTGGTAGTTCGCCGGCAGGTGCACCAGGTAGCTGCGTTCCAGTTGGCCGGATTTCAAAGTTCGCCGATGGTCACCCGGGCCCAGCGGCTTCGCTGGTTCGCTTTCCGGTTCGCTACCGGGCTCCCGCGCCGCGGCGCTCCTGGCTGCTGCTGGTATCGCGGAAGAACTGCCGAACAGCAGCAGTAGCACCCATGCCGTGACCCGGCAAAGTGTGACGCAGGTCGTTGGGCGAGTAGAACGGTATTGCACGGTTTGATCGCTACTGTTCGCATGGAATCGCAGAACTTGTTTCGAGAATAATCGCATCATTGCTGCTCCGCATAAGTATGCACCGATGGTTGTCGCTGGCGAAATTCTCGCCAGCGTTCCGTTGTCACTCTAGGATCGGGGAGAGCCGGGGTCTCCCAGGCCGCGATGTACTCCTCGCGAATGGCGTGGATGAGATTCCAGGGAATAATTGATTGCGGTTGCGTCATCGTGGTTGGGCCACTGCGGACGATATGCTGCGATAATTGCGGATGTTACAACGCCAAGTCCAGGTCGGTCCCCCTGCTGGGACACAACTTAAGCGGAAACGGACGCCACGACAACCTCGACCCGCGCTTCCTGCCGTGACGTATGCGGGCGTCGTTGCTCGGATCGGCGGCCACTTGCCAGGCGCACGCGCCCCGGATTAATCTGCGCAGTCAACCAGAACATTTGGCACGCCAGGCGGCCAAGGTCTTTCGATTCCCACGAGATACCCCTCATGCGATTTTTCTCCAACTCCGGCATCATGCCTTTGAAGGCATCGAAGATTTCGTTGCTACTCATGACAATGACGGCGATGTCGTGGCTTCCGACAAGCCGGATGATGGCCTACTTGGCCGCCGAGGACGACTTTCTCAACTACCACTTGATGCATCCCGGTGGGGAGAGTCTGCCCGGAGATCCCAACGCTGCGTTTCATCTGGATGGCGTCTACCACCTGCACTACATCCTGCGGCATCCTTGGGAGCAGCGTCAGTCGTTCTCGTTTGTGCATGTGACCAGCAACGATATGCTGCATTGGCGTTGGGAAACGACGAAACTGCAGCCGGCGTTTACCGGGCACGGGATGTTCAGCGGAACCGGCTTTTTGACCAAGGATGGACGGCCTGCAGTAATCTATCACGGAGAAGGCTCGGGGCGCAATCAGATTGCCATTGCTGCCGATCGGCGACTCTCCGCCTGGGAAAAGCCGTTCCCAGTGCAAGTGCGAACGCGCGACGGCGCGGAAGCCAGCATCCAACATTGGGATCCGGATTGCTTTCGCATCGGCGAAAGCTATTACGCGATCTCCGGTGGCCCCAATCCGCCGCTGATGAAGTCGAGCGATCTGCAGCAATGGACATTGGTCGGCGATTTCATGGCGCGCGAACTTCCCGACGTGGCGATCGGCGAAGATATTTCCTGCCCCAACTTTTTCCAACTGGGTGATAAGTGGATACTGCTCTGCATCAGTCATCCGCTCGGCTGCCGCTACTATATCGGCGACTGGGACGCCAAGGCCGAGAAATTCGTTCCGCAAAAACATGGTCGGATGAACTGGCGGCGCGACGAACAGGTGATCTTTGGACTGTTTCAGCGGACCGACTTTTTTGCGCCCGAAAGCTTGCTCACACCCGATGGCCGACGCGTAATGTGGGCTTGGATCACGTCCGCTGGCCCGGGCAACAAACTGCTGAACAAGACGATCCAGTCCCTGCCTCGCGAACTCAGCCTGTCCGCCGACGGCATGTTGCGAATCCGACCTCTACGCGAACTCGAGACTTTGCGATCGACGCCGGTCGTGCTGGAATCGGTCAGAGTCTCGGAACCGGTGGTCGGGCATACCGCCCGCGTACCACCCAGCGGCGGTCCCCAGCTCCAGCGGCTCGCGGAACTCGATGGCGATTCGCTGGAACTCCGCATCACGATCGACCGGCGGCAGGCCGAACGAAAACTGTTCGGCTTCGTGCTGTTCGCCGACGGCAAAGGAAACGGATTGCCGGTCTTGCTCCGTCCGGAAAATGGCACCATCCGAGTCGGTACAACCGAAGCTCCCTTCTCGCTCGCCGACCTGGCAGCCGACGAGGAGGTTGAAATTCGGATTTTCATCGACAAATACCTCGTCGAAGTGTTTGTTAACGGGCGACAAGGGCTGCTCGCGGCATATCCCGACCACGGCGCTCACTGCGGACTGGACGCGTTTACGCTCGGCGAGCCAACGCTATTGAAAAAAGTCGAGATTTGGAAACTCCGACCAACCAATGACGGATTTCGTGAAGCACAAAAGTCGCGCATCTGGGAACCAAAGGCTAAGTGATAGCGATTGAATGCTGCGATCGTGGGAAACACCGTCTCCCTGGCCCAACAAGAAGGCGATCAATTTTGACAACCGGAGCACTCCGGCGTTTACTAGAGCCGCTTCTCATACCGCACCGTGCGCGCATATTTTAGTCAGCAATGCGTCCCGTTTCTTTTTCAAATCCGATAGCACGCCGCGCAAGTCATCGATGCCATCGAACTGCAGATCCGCAATCATCCCGACCGTGGTTTTGATTCGTCGATTTAGTTGCTCCAACTCGCGCTTGCAATTGGATTGTGACTCGGCGGCATCAATCATGCGGTCGAAGTCATTTCGGCCCTTAGTACTGGTTCCCGATATTGCATCGTCAACGAACCACCGAGCGATTCGATAGCCGTGTTCGCCGGCCCATTTCTCGACGTAGACTTTTTGGTCTGGGATTGAGCGCTCTTGGAGGTCCGTGCTGCGGCGGGCGGAGCCGATCGCAGCGATGCCATGAGGATGACGAGTAGCCATTGCTTCCCTTTCTTCGGAAGGGTGGTTCTGGTTAGAGCCGCCTTGGTGTTACCAGCACTTCGGCGGCATGTGTGTCCCGAATTTCGGCTTCCATTTCCTGGTAGAAACGCCAATCCACCAGGGGCACGATTACCACGTCCTGGCGATTGTAGCGCTGAACTATGATGGGTTCGCCCGTGCACGCGACCTGTTGGCATGCGTAGCCAAGGATTTCGCGCAGGTGGGCGAGCCGTCGCTTCCAGTCGAGTGTGTGCGGATTATGCACGCGTGTGAGCGATTGCGGACAACGCACGTCCATTTAGGCTCGGTTCCACAAGCCCGATCCCAATTCAGTCCCTATTTCCCTGACCCATTCCTAATTCTCGATTCGCGGCCCCCCCCAATTCCTCGTTGGCCTGCAAATTGCGAGCACTTAAACTCGACAGACACTTTACACGGCGAGGTGACTTATGTTTATCGATGCCGATCTGGAAGAGTACATGGCGGAGATTCGAAAACAGGTCTGTTCGCACTGCATCGAACATCCTCCGGGAGGCCCGCCCTGCCTGCCGCTGGGCAAACGATGTGGAATCGAAATTAACCTGCGCCCCTTGATCGACTCCGTCCATCACGTCCGTTCGAACACGATCGATCCGTATATCGATCGTTTTCACGAAGAGGTTTGCACGGAATGTCCCAATCGGAACACAAGCCAGTGCCCATGTGCTTTGGATTATCTACTGACACTGGCCGTGCAAGCCATTGAAACGGTCGATCAGCGAATCGCGGAAAGGAAGGAAAGCAAAACCCAATAAGCTGCAATGCTGGCGACCGTACAACACAAGACACACACTTCTTTGTCGACAGCCGTGGTCGACCAATGACGCGCGTCGACGGACCTGGAGGTCCGTCGTTCAACGGACGTCCACGTCCGTTGCGAACTGGCTCAACTCATGACGCGCGTAGGGTCCGGAGTCAAAGCCTCCGCTAATGTCATTTTCGAAAGAGAGGCCCATGACGACGATTTGTGCGCAAGTCAACAACGAATCGCCAAGTAGTAATACGATGCGGCTGCGCCGCAACCTCTCGCTATGCTCGTCCCGCTACGAAACTGGCAGGTTGAAAAGCGTCTGAATCGGTTGCCCATCAGCCAATCGATGTGGTCGGCCGAGGAGATCACGAATTTCACTCGCCGGATCGAGGCCACAGCGCCAGAAAATGGTGGCCGCCATGTCGGCAGGTGTGACCGGGTTCGAATCGGGATAGGCCCCCAACCGGTCACTCGAGCCGTACACCAATCCCTCTCGGACGTTCCCTCCCGCCAGTACGCCACAGTAACAGAACGGCCAGTGGTCTCGACCCGCATTGCCGTTCACACGCGGAGTCCGACCGAATTCTCCGAGCGCCACGACGAGCGTCGATTCCAACAGGCCACGCTCTGATAAGTCTTCGATTAGCGCGGCCAGACCTTTGTCCGCGGGAGGAAGGAGAGTGTCTTTGAGCATTCCAAAATTGTTGCCGTGAGTGTCCCAACTGTCGGCACCATTGATCTTCCGATCGTACACCGCGACGAAGCGCACACCGGCTTCGACCAACCTGCGAGCCAGCAATAAGCTCTGGCCATGCTTAGTGCGACCATAGCGATCTCGCATCGCTGCCGATTCCGAACGCAATTCGAAGGCATTGCGAACGGTTTCGGAGCCAAGCAGTTCCATTGCCTGGCTGCGATAACTGCGAAAGCGACGAGCAACATCGGGATCGCCACTAGGCGTCGGAGCTCCTTCGATCGTATCTAAAAGACCAGCGCGCTGTTGCAAGCGCGACCGCGTCACTCCGACGGGAAGTTCCAGTTCCGGCAGATGAAAATTGGACTCATTGGGGTCTCCTTCGACCTGGAACGGTTCGTGAGTTGATCCGAGAAACCCGGCCGATTGGCCAGGAACATCCATTTCATTCCACATCCGATGCGGTATTGCCACGAAGGGCGGGACGCCGGGGCGCTGCGCATGCCGAACGCTCGTCACGGCCGCGCCGAGACAAGGCGGGTCATGCCGACCTTGTCCCACCAGCAATTGATCGCCGCGCACCGGGTCGCGACCGATCAGCGTAGTGTAGGCCGCCGGCAAGTGATTCGTCAGACCATGGTGCAGGCTGCGGACAATGGTGAGTCGATTGACGATCCGCGATAAATACGGCAAATGCTCCGATGCAAACAGCCCCGGCACCGACGTTGCGATCGGCTGAAAACTCCCGCGTACCTCGGCCGGCGCATTGGGTTTCATGTCCCAGGTGTCGAGATGACTTTGCCCGCCTTGATAGAAGATCAGGATGCAAGCACGAACCGGCTCCGGATTTGTTGAGGGTGCTCCGTGCAGAACTCGCAGTGGACCAAATCCCGCGAGAGAAATTGCACCGACCTGCAGCCACTTGCGACGGCTGACCAACGAGTCCATCGTGTTTCCAATCAGATCATCCCGAATTGTAAAAGATGAATCCATAAGCTAAGTACTGCCGTCAAGTGTCTCAATTAAGCCTCAACTACACTATGGCGCCAACACAGGTTAGTTGGTATTCCGGAAAATGTACGAGTTCGGCGCTAGAATGGCTTGAAGCTTAGAACAGCCTCGATTGGCCACAGCTTGCGCCCAAGAAATCTTGCGGTTAAGCCACCAACGCCGACGGTCATCAATAGCACGAGACCCATGGCGAATTCTGACCGGAATGGCATGAGCATGAAGACCGCGACAACGAACGACGCAATCATTGCCACCAGCGTATATCCCACAATGATTATCGTTACGAAAAGCGATTGACCGAATACCATGACCTTTTGTGCCGTGTCAACCGTTATTTCTCGCCAATGCGATCGTCGAATTTGGCGAAAAGTTCGAATATATGCGAGCAATGCTATCAACGTCATAGCAATTCCCAGCCCTGGCAGCGCGACAAGAATTGCCAAACAGACACAGATTAAACTGGTAGTCAAAATGAGCGACGACAACTCGAATTGAAACCCCTGTTTGCTATCGATCTTTTTAAGTAGGTACTTCGCACGCTCAACTCTGTCACGGTAATCGCACCGGCCGAAGACCACGGTAAGGCAAACTTCCAGACTGCCGACCTGCTTTGGCTGTTGCGCAATCTCATGGAGTCGGGCGAGCGAGTCCCGATCGATTCCCATTCGGTGGCGGCAATAGTACGCGTCGAGTAGGGCATTTGGATTCGACGGGTCCTTGGCTAACACTTTCTCGTAGACTTCGAGCGCTTCAGCGCAGCGGTCCTGTTCGAGACGAATGTTGCCAATCGACATCAGGCATCCCAAGTCATCCGAATCAAATTCGGCACCCTTAAAAAAAAGATCGACCGCTCGTTCCGTTTCACCCGCTTGCCCCGCTGCATGAGCAGCACGAACCGCCGTCTCTAAGCTCGGCGATTGCCGGTAATATTGCTCCGTCACCACGCTCGCTTCTTGGTATCGACCATTCTTGCTCAACAACAACGGACGAATCATCTCGGTCAGAGGGAGGCTTCCATATTTTGCTTCGGCTTCCTCGAAACGCGCCATCAGCTGGTTAGCGGTTTGCTTCTCGTTTTCCGACAAGGTCGAAAACGGCTCGCAAATCTTCATTGCCGCGTCGTAGATATCAATGGCAATTTGTCGCGGATCCATTGGCGAACTCACGAGGAACACATCGCTGTTTCTACCAGGGGCGAACGAGATTGCAAGGATCAAAACACATGTGGGAGTTCCCTTGCCTTAAAATGAGTTGCTCCGAAGCCGCAACGCGGCGGCCCTATTTTTAGCCCAGGGTGAAGCGAGACCGAAACCAATGGATGTTGAATCGACCCTCGTGCGCCTACCGATGGTCAATCTAGCTTAGCAACTGCCAATGATCGCGATTGCGGCTCGGATCTGTTTCGGTCTCGAAGACATTCATTCTATCGGCGAACTGCACGCCTCGACCAAGGGCGTTGATTGTTCACGTTACCCAGGGTTTCGCGACGGTCGCTATCGCTTCCCGTCGCTCCACCCTGGGCTAAATTGGGGCCGCCGCGTTGCGGCTCCGGAGCAACTGTATTTCCCAGAATATCATTTGCACGCCGCGCGAATCAGGGGCTCGCGTCCGGATGGCGCTTCACGTCCATCAAGTTCGAGTGCCGCTCGGCAGAGATCGACGAGGCTAGTCACTCGCATGTCGCGAGCTTGTTGAGCTACACACCCAAAATCCCAGACACCCAAAACATTGCCCAAAGAATCCCAAACAAAAAGAGTTTGAGTGTCTTAGATCTTCTTGGACTTTCAGACACTCATACACTGCCCAAAGAACCCCAAACAAAATAAGTTTGAGTGTCTTGGATTTTGCAAACAACAAAATTTGAGTGTCTTGGATTTTATGAGTGTCTTGGATTTTACGCCCCGGCGACGCCGCGACCCTTTTTTGGAGAACCTGTCATGATGAGGGTCTTTGGTACGACGCAGAGTCCGTTGTGCGATGGGCTTTCGCGCCGGCACTTCATGCGGATCGGCGGCCTGGGCATCGCCGGTCTGTCGCTTGCCGATTTGCTCCGGCTCAAAGCTCGCGGGGAAGTTCGTGCCGAGTCAAGCGGGAAGTCGGTCATCATGATCTATTTACCCGGTGGACCGAGTCATATCGATATGTACGATATGAAGCCGGACGCCCCCGTTGAGTACCGTGGCGAGTTCAAGCCGATTCACACCAATGTCCCCGGCATCGACCTCTGCGAGCACATGCCGCTCCAGTCGAAGATTGCCGACAAACTGACGATTGTTCGCGGTCTCAAGTCTTTCGCGGGCGGGGGCAACCACGACGCCTATGAGATCTTGACCAGCGATCCCCGCCCTGGAGAAAAGCTCCCTCCGAATCCTCTCCCGGCGTTCGGCTCCGTGGTCAGCAAGATGCGCGGAGTCGATGGCAGCGGTGTGCCTCCCTACGTCGGCATCAAGAACCTGCACCTGATTCAGCCGTCGGTGAATGACGATCCCGAAACGGCAGCGTATCTCGGAGGTGCTCACAGACCCTTCCGGACGACGGGACCAGGATTGGACGACCTTTCACTCGCAGATGGTGTGACCCTCAGTCGGCTGGCGGATCGCAAAACGCTGCTCCGTTCGTTCGACCACCTGCGACGCGGCCTGGAGGGTGGCGCAGTGCTTCGCGCCGACGCGGACAGCTACACCGCCCAGGCTCTCGCGATGATCAGCTCCAACAAAATGCGCGACGCTTTTGATCTCAGCCGGGAACCGGAGAGTGTCCGCGCGGCTTACGGAGAGTCCACCGATTTCCTGCTGGCCCGTCGCCTGGTCGAAGCGGGAGTCTCCGTCGTCACCTTACCCTGCCGTTACTCGGCCACGATCGGGGAGTCCTTCAAGGGGTCTCTCGATCATTGGGATACCCACTGGCACAACTTCAAATACCTTCGTGTCATGCTCCCGAAGTACGACCACGCGGTGTCGGCTCTGATCACCGACCTCTACCAACGCGGTCTCGACAAAGACGTGACCGTCGTGATTTGGGGAGAGTTTGGTCGCACACCCTTGGTCGATTACACCCTTGTTCCCGGCAGCGCCGGCCGAGGCCACTGGCCGGAAGCGGGTTTCGTGTTGTTCTCTGGAGGCGGATTGAAAATGGGTCAGGTCGTCGGTGAAACGGACGGCCGTGCCGAGCGTGCCAACGGTCGGCCCTTCACCCCCTCGAATGTGCTTGCCACTCTGTACCACACGCTGGGCATCGACCCGGCCAAGACCTTCCCTGACCACTCAGGGCGACCGCGGTACATCCTCGATGAGCGTGAGCCGATCCGCGAATTGGTGTGATCACTTAAGTGAAGTTGTTATGTTGCGACCTGTCACTTCCTGCACGGAATTTTCACGACAGAGCGCCGCAGCTTTCTGCGGTGCGGCGCGCTGACCGCACCCAAAATCCCAGACACCCAAACGTTGCCCAGAGAATCCCAAACAAGAATAGTTTGAGTGTCTTGGATATTCGATCGCTGAGTTGCTGTGACGCGGGAGCGCGTCGATCGAGTCGGCACGACGGAGAGATGGATCCGATGAACCGGACCAGTTTCAACTGCGGAGAACATGCGACTCGCGCGCCTGGCATTTGGTCATTGATTCGTCGTCTCCTTGCATTCGTTGGACTCCTTCTCCCCGGTGCGTCATTCGCAGCGGACGTTCCCGCGCGACTCGTATCCGATGGCAAGCCACTCGCGCCGATAATCGTTGCCGAGTCAGTCAGCGAGCCGACGCGGAAGGCCGCTCGGACGCTGGCAGCACAACTCAAGCGGATCACCGACGCGGCATTTGAAGTGCGAGTCGGCGACGGCGCAACCGGCATCGTGGTGGGAACGGTGCGGGACTTTCCAACGCTCGCCGGTGATCTGCCGCGTGAGCTGCGGGATGATGAGCGCGAGGTGTACGTGCTGCGGTCGCATGAGCGCGGGCTGTGGGTGATCGGCACGACGGACCTGGCGGTTGAGCACGCCGTGTGGGATCTGCTGTACCGGCTCGGTTACCGCCAGTTTTTTCCGGGGCCGACGTGGGAGGTTGTGCCGCATTCGCCCGACCTGGCAGTCTCGGTCGATGTCGTCGAGCGACCGAGTTATCTCACGCGGCACATCTGGTACGGCTTCGGGCCGTGGGACCATGCGAAGGGACACTACGAAGACTGGTGCAGGAAAAACCGCGCGACCAACGGCATCGAACTCGACACGGGGCACATCGGCGAACTGCTTCGCGAGCGGTACAAGGACGAGTTTGCGAGGCACCCGGAGTTTCTGGCGCTCGTGGACGGCCGGCGGACGAGCGACAAGTTCTGCATCAGCAATCCGGGGCTGCGCAGGCTGATCATCGGGAATGCACTCGAACACTTCGCAAAGCAGCCGAACATTGATTCGCTCTCGGTCGAACCGAGCGACGGGTTAGGGTGGTGCGAGTGTGCCGAGTGCGCAAAGCTCGGTTCTCCCAGCGACCGGGCGGTGCTGTTGGCGAATGAGGTCGCGGCGGCGGTCAGTGAAAAACGTCCGGGCAAACGGTTCGGGATGTATGCCTACGGTGGCCACGTCGCGCCGCCGCGGATCGACGTGCATCCGCGGCTGGTGGTCAGCGTGGCCACCGCGTTCGGCAGCGCAGGGCTGACGCTCGACGAGCTGATGAGCGGCTGGCAGGCCCGCGGCGCGACGCTGGGCGTGCGCGAGTATTTCGCCGTCCACCCGTGGGACCGCGACGTGCCGGGCGGCGCGGGGGGCTGGAACTCCGCGCGCGGTTCCGATCTGGAGTATCTGGCACGCACGATCCCACACTACCATCAGCGCGGCGCGAGGTTTTTCAGCGCCGAGTCGAGCGACAATTGGGGACTGTGCGGGCTGGGCTACTTTCTCGCCGCGCGCATGCTGTGGGACGTGCGCGAGGCGACGCCCGACCGCGTCGCCGCCCTGCGAGCCGACTTTCTGGAACGCGCCTTCGGCCCCGCGCGCGAACCGATGGATCGGTTCTATCGGCTGATCGACGGTTCGCGCCGGCCGCTGCTCAGCGACGACTTGATCGGGCGGATGTATCGCACGCTCGACGATGCGCGGCGATTGGCCGGGCACGACGACGTGAAGAATCGCCTCGCCGCGCTCGTGCTCTACACGCACTACGTCGAGCGTTGGTCCGATTACAGCAACGCCAAGGGGGACGAACGGCCGGCGGCGTTCGAGCGGCTCATCCGGCACGCCTACCGCATGCGCGGCACGATGATGGTCCACACGCTCGGCCTGTATCGCGACCTGCCCACGCGCGACGCGCAGGTCCATGTTCCGCCCGACTGCGAGTGGACCGTGCCGGAAGGCCGCAACCCGTGGAAGTCGAGCGAACCGTTCGGCGCCGCCGAGATCGACGAGCTGCTGGCCGACGGCATCGCTCGGTACAAGCTGCTGGACTTCGAAGCCGTCTCGTTCACGAGCGACCTCGTGCCCGCCGCACCGCTGCGGCTGCCCGACGTCGAGCCGGGCCAGTACGGCCTCTACTTCCGCGACGAATTCGATTTCTATTCATGGGTCGAATCGGCACCGGCCGAGATTCGTTTTTCAGTCCAGGCCGGGCTGATCTACGGCCGGCTGGGCGACGCGAAGTTTTCCCTGTTCCCGCGCGACGAGCTGCAGGGCAATGCGGTCGCCAAGATCGACATCCCGCCCGACAAACAGCAGCGCGACGTGTCGCTGCGTTCGACCATCCGCGGCCTGCAGCGGCTGCACCTGTCCGACGGCGGCGACGGCACGGCGATCACCTGGCCCGCCGGCACGCCGCTGACGATTCGCTCGGACCCAGCCAGCCCCGCTCCGTTGCACGGCCGCTGGACACTTTACTTCTACGTCCCGCGCGGCACGCGGGTCATCGGCGGGTTCGCCGACGGCCCCGGCGAACTGCGCGACCCCGACGGCAAAACCGTCCACACGTTCGGCGACGCACCGGGCTACTTCAGCGTCCCCGTCCCCGGCGGCCAGGACGCCGCGCTGTGGCGTTTCCACCACGGCAACGGCCGCCGCCTGCTGATGACCGTCCCGCCCTACCTCGCCCGCAACGCCGCCGAACTGCTCCTGCCGCGCGAGGTCGTGGAGCGAGATCGAAACCGACCGTGAATTGTGCGTTAAGCACGATTTCAAACCGCGGGACCCGATAGGTGCCAAGCGGGAGGCGAGTTGTTTCACGGACACTCTTCCGCAAGCGGTCATCGGCGAACTCAACCGGCGGCAGGCGGACCGGAACGGCGATGGCGAATTGCCTCGACGAACCGCGTTGACCGCCAAAAATCCCAGACACCCAAACGTTGCCCAAACCCAAAGAATCCCAGACAAGAAAAGTTTGAGTGTCTTGGATTTAATCTTTCTTTTGTTGCCACCCAGGCCCAAGGTTCCGGGAGCCCCTCCCGTCTTCGCCGTCGCATCGCCCTCGCAAAAGAGGGGCGAGCGACGGCGAAGACGGGAAGGGGCGGCCCCTTTCGTAGAGCCCGAGCGGAGCTCGGGCACCCAAAAATCTCAGAAAAAAATTTCAGACACCCAAACGTTGCCCAAGAATCCCAGAAAAAAAGAGTTTGAGTGTCTTGGATTCTATTGCCTGGACGAACCGCGTTGACCGCCAATCGCAAACTCCGCCTTTGACGTGTCACCAATCCACAGGATGCAAATCCTGCCTTTTTTTGTTGCCACCCAGGCCCGAGGTTCCGGGAGCCCTTTCTGTCTTCGCCGTCGCATCGCCCTCGCAAAAGGGGGGCGATCGACGACGAAGACGGCAAGGGGCGGCCCCTTTCGTAGAGCCCGAGCGGAACTCGGGCACCCAAAAATCTCAGAAAAAAATTTCAGACACCCAAACGTTGCCCACAGAATCCCAAACAAAAAAAGTTTGAGTGTCTTGGATTCTATTGCCTGGACGAACCGCGTTGACCGCCAATCGCAAACTCCGCCTTTGACGTGTAACCAATCCACAGGATGCAACTCCTGCCTTTTTGTTGCCACCCAGGCCCGAGGTTCCGGGAGCCCCTTCCGTCTTCGCCGTCGCATCGCCCTCGCAAAAGAGGGGCGATCGACGGCGAAGACGGGAAGGGGCGGCCCCTTTCGTAGAGCCCGAGCGGAGCTCCGGCACCTAAAAATCTCAGACACCCAAACGTTGCTCAAAGAACCCCAAACGAAAAAAGTTTGAGTGTCTTGGATTTTAGAGTGTCGAAAAGTCCCAGACACCCAAACGTTGCCCAAACCCAAAGAATCCCAGACAAATAGAGTTTGAGTGTCTTGGATTTAATCTTTCGAGTGTCTTGGATTTTGCCAGACAAACAAAGTCTGAGTGTCTTGGATTTTACTTGGATTTTATTATGTGGATTTTATCTTTCGAGTGTCTTGGATTTTAGGATTAAATCTTTCGAGTGACTTGGATTTTACGGCCAGATTGCGGTTCGACCGCGCAACGGCAGCCGATTCTCCGTTCGCGGCTGGCATGTGATGACGAGACCTGTATTCCCTGCGCCAGCTAGATATTCCCTGCAAGCTGTACAAGAATAGGGCGACGGCGCCTTGACAAATCGCACCTGACCTCAAGGAGAATCGTCGTGAAGGCCCGGCTGATGATTTTTTTGGTGCTGTTCGAATTCACGGCGCTGGCCGGCGCCGACGTTCCGAAGGCCGGCGTGCAGGTCTACAAGCCGGCGGGTATGACCGACACCGACGCGTACGAGATGGACCTGGACACGCCCAATCTGGCGACCGGGTACACGAGCGAGAATCTTTACGGCCAGTACGTGGCTGGTCCCCGAAGCAACGACCATTTCCTGCACGTAGTCAAAGGCGGGCCGGCTGGCGGCGGCTTTCCCGGGATCAACTCCGGAATTGACGCCAGATATGAGACGAGTCGTGGAGGTGCCCGATGAACAAGCGACATCCAGTACAGGCAGATCATGAAAAATAGACCATCTCTTTCATTTCGCGGTGTCTGGTCCCCCGGTTCGTCGCACTGGTTGGCGTGCATGCTTGGGTTCCTGGGCTGGTGTTCGCTGGATCTGCCTGCCGCAGCGAAGGAGCCGATGCTCGGTTTCAATCGCGACATTCGCCCGATTCTCTCGGACAAGTGTTTCGCCTGCCATGGGTTCGACGCGAAGCAGCGCCAGTCCGAATTGCGGCTGGATGTCGCGGAGGGAGCCTATCGTGCGGGCGCGAGTGGTGTCGTCGCGGTCAAGCCGGGCGACGTCGACGGCAGTGAGGTCTGGCGCCGCATCAACAGCAGCGATCCCGCGACGCAGATGCCTCCACCCGAGTCCCACAAACGGTTGACGGAGCGAGAAAGGGAGACGATCCGACAGTGGATTCAGCAAGGAGGTCGATATCAGAAGCACTGGGCGTTCGAGCCACCGACGCGTCCCTTTGTGCCTATTGGCCCGTCCGCATCGGTCATCGATGCCTTGATCCGGGAGCGGCTCGCCGAGGAAGGAGTGGAGCCCTCGCTCCCTGCCGATCGAGCGACCCTGTTACGGCGCGTGACGTTTGACTTGACAGGCCTGCCGCCAACGTTGGAAGAGCTCGACGAGTTTCTCGAAGATCCTCTCAATGATGCGTCGCCGGATGCGTATGAGAGGCAGGTCGAGCGCCTGTTGGCTTCGACCCGATACGGGGAGCGGATGGCGGTATTCTGGTTGGATGCGTCGCGCTACGGCGACACCAATGGATATCTGCACGATCTGCTGCGTTCCGGCTGGCCATGGCGGGATTGGGTGATTCGCGCCTTCAATGACGATCTGCCATTCGACCAGTTTGTTCTCCGGCAGTTAGCGGGTGATTTGCTTCCCGCGGCCTCGCTGGAAGATCAGTTGCCGACCGCGTTTTGCCGGAATCACTTGATTACCACGGAAGGCGGAACGCTTGCCGCCGAGTATCTCAACGAATATGCAGCGGACCGTGTGCAGACGGTAGCGACCGCATTCCTTGGATTGAGTTTCCACTGCTGCCGTTGCCATGACCACAAATTTGATCCGCTCACGCAGGAGGACTTTTACAGCCTGCAGGCCTACTTTAATTCGATTACCGAAAAGCACTCGGAAAACGATCAGTCTGTGGCGTACCCACCTTGGATCGAAATTGCTTCCCCGCTGCTGCCGGAGGGCGAGAAGGCCAGAGTCATGATCATGCAGGAAGCCCCGGCACCTACGCCGACCTTCGTCCTGAAACGAGGACAGTATGATCAGGCCGATAAGGATCGCCCAGTGACGCGCCGGCCGCCGCTGGTCTTTGGGCCGGCTCAGGACGTAGCGTCTGCGAGTCGATTAACGCTCGCGGAGTGGCTCGTTTCCCCGCGGAACCCGCTGTTAGCGCGCGTGACCGTGAATCGCCTCTGGCAACGGATATTCGGAACGGGGCTGGTAAAAACCGTCGACGATTTCGGAGTCCAGGGGGAGTATCCGAGCCATCCAGAATTGCTCGACTACCTGGCGTGCGTATTCCGCGATGGTAACGCCGGCGGCGAGACCAACGGCTGGAGTACGAAGCAGATTAGTCGCCGGATTGTGACCAGCGCCACGTATCGCCAATCGTCAAAGACCCGTACGGAGTTGGCGGTCAAGGATCCTGAGAATCGGCTGCTTGGACGCTTTCCGCGGCAACGCCTGAGTGCCGAGGAAATCCGCGACCAAGCGCTGCTGGCCGCGGGCCTGCTGTCGACAAAAACGGGCGGTCCACCGGTTCATCCTTATCAGCCCGACGGGTTATGGGAAGAACGCGCGAACGAAGGGAGCAATACGAAGGTCTACCGGCGCAGCGAGGGCGAATCGCTTGTTCGCCGCAGCCTGTATACGTTCTGGAAACGCACCTGTCCTCCCCCGTTGATGAATGTCTTCGACGCGCCGGATCGCACGTCGTGTGCGGTTCGACGTTCGCCGACGAATACTCCACTGCAAGCACTCGCGACGCTCAACGAAGAACAGTTCCTGGAGAGTGCCAAGCTGTCGGCGGCGCGAACGCTGCGGGAAACGCCGGCGAATCGTGAACGGCTGGTGCGTCTGTTCCGCCGCGCGACGGGCCGACATCCGGATGCGGTCGACATCGAGACGCTGGAGCAGGGACTTCGCGAACTTGTCGCCCGTTACCGCGCAATGCCGGATGACGCCCAAGCCCTCGTTAGTCAAGGCAGCATCCCGGTGCCGGCGGAACTCGAAACGGCCGAACTCGCCGCCTGGATGCTGGTGGCCAATGTGATCCTGAACCTCGATGAATCCCTCGTGCGAAACTGAATTACGCATCATTCCAAGCAAACGACCACGGGTATCTCCATGCAACCGCTGCGAGAGTTCTTGTTTAATCTGAACCGTCGGCAATTGCTGCGCAGCGCCGCTGCCGGCGGACTTGCATTCCTTGGCGGTACCGCGCTTCGGGAACTCCTGGCAGCCGATCGATCCGCCGCCGCCGCAAATGGGCATCCTGGTCTGCCAGGCCTGCCACACTTTGCACCAAGAGCAAAGCGGATTGTTTACCTCTACATGGAAGGAGCGCCTTCGCAGCTCGACACCTTTGATCATAAGCCGAATCTGGCGGCACAATTCGACGTCGACCTGCCGCCGTCGGTGCGCGGCACGCAGCGATTGACCGGCATGACCAGTGGTCAGGCGCGACTCCCGATCGCGCCCACCATGTTCCAATTCACTCAACACCCCAACGCGGAAGACGGCTTGTGGGTCTGCGACCTGCTGAAGCGCACCGGTGCGATGGCTCACGAGTTATGCCTGATCCGCTCGATGACGACGGAACAGATCAATCACGGGCCTGGCATCACCTTCATGCAGACCGGGCATCAGATTCCCGGGCGACCGGCCGTCGGCGCGTGGCTTTCGTACGGGCTGGGGAGTGAAAATCATGATTTGCCGTCATTTGTGGTGATGATCAGCCAGGGCCGCGGCCAGATGCAAGCATTGTTTTCGCACCTCTGGGGCGCGGGGTTCCTGCCGGGGGAACATCAGGGGGTTCAATTTCGCGCTGCGAGCGATCCTGTTCTGTTTTTGAACGATCCGCGAGGCATGCGTCGCGAGGACCGCCGCAAGGTGCTGGATATGATCGGCGAACTGAACCGGCGGCAGGCGGACCGGAACGGCGATGGCGAAGTGTTGGCCCGCATCGCCCAGTACGAAATGGCCTACCGATTGCAGGCCAGCGTCCCGGAGTTGACCGAATTCGGGGGCGAGACGGAAGAGACTCTCAACTTGTACGGTCCCGATGTGCGCAAGCCGGGAACTTTTGCCTACAACTGCCTGTTGGCACGACGGATGGTGGAGCGCGGCGTGCGATTCATCCAATTGTACCATCGCGGTTGGGACCATCACGGCAGCGTGCCGCGCGATCTGCCGCTGCAATGCGAGGACGTCGATCAGGCCCAGGCCGCACTGCTGGCCGATCTGCGCCGGCGCGGGCTCCTGGACGAAACCCTGGTGGTCTGGGGCAGCGAGTTCGGGCGTACGGTCTATTGCCAGGGCAATCTCACCCGCATGCAATACGGCCGCGATCACCACCCGCGTTGCTTCAGCGTCTGGCTGGCCGGCGGCGGCATTCGACGCGGTATCTCGTTCGGACAAACGGATGAATTCTCATACAACGTTGCCGAAAACCCGGTCAACGCCCATGACTTGCACGCCACCATGCTGCACTGCCTGGGAATCGACCACACGCGATTCACCTACAAATCACAAGGCCTCGACTTCCGGTTGACGGGCGTCGAGCCTGCTCGCGTGCTCCGAGAAATCCTGGCGTGATACAGGACCTCTCGCAAGCCCATTCGAGTCTGCACTACAATGGCGAACCTCGGAGAAGCGCATTGGATCGGCGCGTCTCGACCGGTTCCTACCTGCCCATCCAAACATGGACAACATGATGACTTATTCCACTCGCTTCCTGGTCGTCCTCGCTGTCGCTGCTCTCGCCATCACCATCCGGAAACTCGATCCGAACTGCGAAGCGCTGGCCGCGGACGACGTAGTTGCAGAACAAACGAGCAAGAAGGCTGAGGCCGGGGAGTGGATCCAGCTCTTTAATGGGAAAAACCTCGAGGGCTGGACACCCAAACTCAAAGGACACCCCGCCGGCGAAAATTGGGGGAACACGTTTCGCGTCGAGAATGGATTGCTCAAGGTGGCCTACGATCAGTACTCCAACTTCGATGGCAAGTTCGGACACCTGTTCTACAAAGAGATTTTTTCCCATTACATCCTCCGCGTCGAATATCGATTCGTGGGCGACCAGTGCGCCGGGGGACCGGGTTGGGCCCTGCGCAACAGCGGCGTTATGCTCCATGGCCAAACTGCCGAATCCATGGACCTGAACCAGGATTTTCCAGCCTCGATCGAAGCCCAGTTCCTCGGCGGCACCGGGCAAGGGGAACGACCGACCGCCAACCTCTGCACGCCAGGTACCCATGTCGTGATGGATGGAAAACTCATCACCCGACACTGCACGAACTCGAAGTCCGACACCTACCATGGGGATCAATGGGTCGAAGTCGAATTGGAGGTTCGAGGCAATGATCTGATTCGGCATATCATCAACGGCAAAGTGGTCCTCGAATACAACCAGCCCCAACTCGATGAGGGCGACCCATCCGCCAGGAAGTTACTCGAGAGTCAACCGAAGCAACTCGACCGTGGTACGATTTCACTCCAATCGGAAAGTCACCCCATCGAATTCCGCAAAGTCGAATTGAAACGACTCAACCCTTAACTCGGCGAATTGTTGATTGCCCGCATTCGAGCTCGTCCGGCAGTCCGGGTTTGCCGATTCGTCCTGCACGGTCGCTGTTCTCCTCCCGCCCCCGTCAAAAGCACCACTCTTCTCGATTTACGAGCGGTCCTGCCAGATGGTCGGCGAACGGGCACGCTCGCCACCGCTCTCCCCCGGAAATACGAATACCGGTGGCGAGGGGAGTACAGGTTCGTTGCGCGCGACGGCAACTCTCATCGTTTGCGCCTCAATCCTGTAGTTTCGCCGCCTTGTTATCAGCTGACCCAACGGCTGGGGCAAGATGTGCCCCAGCTACGCTGAGCTTGAGTTTCTGTAGTCGAAGAGCTTAGAATCGCAGGTCGGCGATGATCGAGCGGCAAACCGGCCGCAATGCGTCGCTCGTGGGGATATTTTCCTGAATTATCAACTCAAGTCGAGTAACGACGGGCGGAGCCAAGCCGACGGCTGTGCCGCCATGCCGACTCGTGCGGGGACGCTTGCATGGCGACGTTCAGACCGTTAACGCGACGATCGGTTCTCAAGGGAGTCGCCGGCGCCACGCTGGTTTTGCCCGCCCTGGAAGCCATGGGATTGGACGACTCACAGCGCGCCCCCCGCCGATTCTGCGCCCTGTACACGGCGAATGGCATGTCGCTGCCCAAGGCGGTGCACGAGATCCCGGAGTGGAGTTGGTTTCCAGCGAAGGAAGGGCCGCAGTTCGAGTTCGGATTTTCGACCAGGCCGCTAACGCCGTTTCGAAATCAGTTGAGTTTCCTGGGCGGATTGCACCATCCGAACGGACTGAAGGCCGATCCCCATATCTGCTCGGATATGTGGCTGACGGGCGCACCCCTGCACGATCCGAAGCCGGGTACCTTCAATACCGTGGGAGTCGACCAGGTTGTCGCCCTGCATACCCGGCAACATTGCCGCCAGCCGTCGCTGGTGCTGTCGATCGACGCGGGAGTGGGATTCCTTTCGCGCACCGGAACGATCTCGTACAACCAGGAAGGCAAGCCGATCCCGGCGGAGAATAATCCGCGGCGCGTGTTCGATCGCCTGTTTCGAGCGGACACCGCGTCGCTGGTGAAGCAGCGCGAGCAGCTGAAGCGTCGGATGCGACTGGTCGACGCCGTCGTCGACAATGCGCGATCGTTGCAGCGACAGTTGGGTCAGTCCGATCGCGAAAAACTCGATCAGTATCTGACCGCTCTGAACGAAATCGAAATCCGACTCGAGGTGGCCGAAAAGTGGATCGACGTGCCGTTAAAGCCGCAGGACTATTCTCATCTCGACTTGAGCGTTACTTCGGAGGGAGAACCTCGCGACTATTACCGAAATATGTTTGACCTGATCGCGCTCGCATTTGATGCCGACATCACGCGGTCGGTGGCGTTCATGCTGAATCGCGAGGACGGCATGGGGATCAGCGACACGTTTCCACTCAAGCTCGGTCTCAACAACACGCACCATTATCTTTCGCATGCGGAGGACAAAAACGGCCAGCTTGCGTTCGCCAAGTATGATCTGTTCCTGAGCGAACAGATCGCCCATTTCCTGGGACGACTGCAGGAATTTCGTGATCGGGATGTTTCGGTGCTGGACAACACGATCGTGCTTTTTGGCAGCGGCGCGAGCACGACTCACAATCCGACCAACCTGCCGACGTTAATCGCCGGTGGAGGCGCGATCGGGCTCAAGCATGGTACCTACTGGAAGCGGGCTGAAACCCGGATGTCGAACGTCTATCTGAGCATCCTGCGAGCCCTGGGAATCGAAGTCGATGCGTTCGCCGACAGCACCGGCACCATCAGTGATTCCATATTCCCGGTCTGAGCGATTTCGCCAGCCACGATTGCACCGTCGATTCAGGAATCCGCTTCAGGGATCCGGCGTGCTGAAGCGGAATGCGAACAGATCGGCGTCGCGCAGCACGAATCGCAGCCGAATCGCCTTTCCTGCCAGGCTGGCAAGGCTGCTGCCATTGCGCCAGGCGATGGTCCGCTCAATTTCATTGCCGATCTGTTCGCGGCAGTCGTCGAGCGAAAACTGGGGAATCGGGATACCGTCGGCGTCTTGAATCTCGCAGCGAACAGAACCGCCGGCGGAAGTGGCAAAGTTGAGACTTAAGTGACTTCCAGCGAATACGATTGGCCTGGTGATCAGCTCTCCCGTCGCCGCCCCGGCCCGGGCGGATGCGAATCCGTCCAATCGCAGTGAGTAGCGCCGGAGATGCGCCGTGGGTTGCGCATAATCTTGATTCACATACAACGACATTTCGTACGGCCCGGTCTGCACGATATTCAGCGCGGGATAATTCGTGCGGGAAACCCAGTTGCGGGCGCCGATGCCTGGCTTGACGAAACCTTCCAGGAATGTCCGGTCATAAACGTCGCCACCACGAGAGGTCATCAGAATCGCATCCGACGTGTCCTTGAAATAGGCCGGATCGACGCCGATTGCCCGGGCCTGCTCGTCGCTCAGCACTTGTCGGCCTTCAAAGAATCTTGCAGCGATGGCGACGTAAATATGCGGAGCACGGAAGTAGGGTGAAGTCTGGTTCGTGTAGATGTGTTCTTCCGGCGCGGGGCGCCGGCCGTGGATGCCATCGTCGTGCAACTGTCGCATCAGCACCGCGGGGGTCCAACTGCGAAAATCGGTGCTGGTGGTCCGCGCGATGCGCCGCAGCCCGTCCCAGACTCGAAAATAGCAGACGTAGGTTCCTTCGAGTTCCGACCAGAACGCCAGATTCTGCGAATCAAAAAGATGCGTGTGGGGAATGGGAACATCCTTGGAACTGATCAGCGGCTCTTCGCGAATCCGCTGCCAGTGGATGCCGTCCGCTGAGACATATCCAAATAACTTGTCGCCGGTGCCGCCGGCCGCCTTGTACCGCTCAGCGGCTGGCACGCCGGGACGCGTATCGAGCATCGGGCAGAAATTGTGTGTGACGGGTGCCGCGTTTGCCAGTACCAGATTATTCCGTTTACTGCCTTGGAATTCGAACAGGCCGAGCTGCGGCCTGGTCCAGTGAATGCCGTCGCTGGATTCGGCGTAGCAGGTCCGCTCGTGTTCACTGCCGTCGAGCCCGGCCTGGGAGATGCCCCGGTAATAGAGTCGGTATTTGTCGCCATCCCGCATGACGGTCGCATAGCCGGCGAACGGCCCTTCGTGCGGCTGATCGAAGCGCAGCACGATCCCCTCATCGCGAGGCTCGTGCAATTGCAGCCGCAGCCCCTCGGTGCGTTCGATCAATGCTCGATCCACAAACAGCTCGCGTCGCGAGCCGACCGCGGTCGCTTCGGCGGCAATGGTAGTCGCCGGGTACCGTTGTGAACTGGCGCACACGAAGACTGCAAACACAAGAGCGGGCATCGCCACCCCGGGAGATCGCGCCCGTATCAGAGTTGTCGCACGCTCTGTTTCTTCGCGGCGCTCCGTTGGAAATTCAATCGGCGGCGCGATCCGACGGTCGCAGTCTGACAAATCGATAGCGACGTTCATCGAATTTTCCTTGCGTATTTCCCCGGTCTTGGAGTACGGACTGGTCGGTGCGAAACGGCCTTGATCATTTCTTGGATTGTTCCTCGTCGTCGCCGGCCTGTGGTGGCTGCTCGGCTTTTGCCCGACGCCAGGTGGGCTTTCGTTTTCGCGACTTGGGATGCACGGGCCGCCCGCTGGGAATCGTCTCTTCCAGCAGGCCGCCCGGAATACGGTCGATCAACTCCACGATCTGGGCGCGGGGCCGCTCGGTAACCGGCGGTGGCGGCTCGTCATCGAATCGGCGCTTGCGACGGACGGTCTTGGGCTCCGTTCCGGGAACGAGCTCGTACTTGACGGCCTGACCCGGCTGAATCAAGGGGGGTGGTTGGCACGCGCCGAGCGCCGTGACATGAAAGAAAATCTCCGAGCCGCGGTCCGGGCGGATGAAACCATAGCCCTTTTCCGGAAAGAATTGCACGACGATACCATACCGCATGAACTGCTCGCTTCCTCAAATTCCCTGAATGGACCCGCCTGGACGCATGGCGCGTCGCCGTCGAGCGGACGATGTGACAATGCGTCGCCGCCAGAGTATCATCTCTGGACGAAGATTGATCAAGGTTCCTGTGTTCGCAAAGGGAGGCGTCCGGAGTGCGATCATGAACTGGCCCGCACGCGAAATCTCATCGTTGATCGTGGGGCTGCTGTTGGGATCGGCGGCGGCAGCAAGCGCTGCCGAACCGCTTCCGGGTTCCGTGCCACCGGTCGATTTTCGCCGCGAGGTGTTGCCGATCCTGCAGCTGCATTGCGCCGAGTGTCATGCCTTTGGCAACCAGGAAGGCGGCTTCCGGATTTCGTCGCGAGCCGAACTTCTGGCCGGGGGCGACGAGGGGCCGGCGGTCGTCCCCGGCGACAGCCAGAGCAGTCGAATCATCCGGCTGGTTGCCGGCCAGGATGGTGACCTGCGGATGCCTCCGAACGGGCCTCGGTTGTCGCTGGAAGAAGTCGGCGCGTTGCGAGCCTGGATCGATCAAGGTTGCGTCTGGCCTGCCGGAGTTGAATTATCGGATCCGCGCCGAGAGGCCTCGCGGGGACATTGGGCTTTCCAGCCTCTTGCGCGCCCGCCGGTACCGGACGTACGGACCGCCGGCTGGTGCCGCACGCCGATCGATCGATTCCTGATCGAACGACTCGAGGCAGCCGGCCTGGAACCAGCGGCGGAGCAGCCGGCCCGCATGGCGATGCGCCGGCTGCATTTCGGTCTGCTCGGTTTGCCGCCTGACCCCGCCGAGATCGATGCCTATTGTGCGGCAGCAGCGGAATCTCCCGGGCACGCCTGGGAAGAACTCGTCGATCGCCTGCTGGAGAGTCCATCGTTTGGGGAACGCTGGGGCCGGCACTGGCTGGACATCGCGCACTATGCCGACAGCGACGGCATGGAATCGGATCGTGATCGCCGCTTCGCCTTTCCCTATCGCGATTTCGCGATACGATCGTTCAATTCCGACTTGCCGTACGATCGGTTTGTTCGCTGGCAGCTGGCCGGTGATGAGTATGCGCCGGAGAATGCGATGGCAATTGCAGCCACGGGATTCCTGGCGGCGGGCCCTCATGAAGTGCTTGAACCCCGCCTGCTCGAAGAGGAACGGTTGCGGAATCGCTATAACGAACTTGATGACATCCTGTCTACGATCGGTACCGGTCTGCTGGGGCTCACTATTGGTTGTGCGCGCTGTCATGACCATAAGTATGACGCGCTGTCGTCGCGGGATTACTACTCGCTGATGTGCGCGTTTCACAGCGGCGATCGCGCCGAAGTGCCGTTGGGCGAAGAGGATGAAAAAGCGCTGGTGTTCCGTGACGGGGGAGCGGAGCCCGCGCCGACCTGGTTGTTTCGGCGCGCCGATTTTTATGATCGCACTCAACCGGTCGAGTTGGGTTTTCCGCGATTGCTGCTGCGGGGAAGGTCGACCCACGACTATCAGGCCGCTGCCAGATCGAACGGGTCGCCGCCGGTTGCAAGCACACTACAGCGTCGAGCGCTCGCCGAGTGGATCAGTGACGCGGATCACGGCGCGGGGGCATTGCTGGCGCGCGTGATCGTCAACCGGTTGTGGCAGCACCATTTTGGCGAGCCGCTGGTCGCGTCGGTCGGAGATTTCGGGGTCCGGGCATTGCCGCCCACGCATCCGCAACTGCTGGAATGGCTGGCGGATGAACTCGTGCGCAGCCAATGGAGTCTCAAGCATCTGCATCGGTTGCTGGTGTTGAGCGCCGCCTACCGGCAGTCGCTGGGAACGGCACAAGGTCGGGATACCGACCCGGAAAATCGGTTCGTCGGCCGTGTGCGGCCGCGCCGGCTGGAGGCCGAGGCGCTGCGCGATTCTCTGTTGACCGTGAGCGGGACTCTGAATCGCCAGATGTACGGTCCGGCATTCAAGCCGCCGATCGCCAGCGATGCGATGTTGGCGCGGAATCTGAAAGACGCCTACCCGACGAATATCGTCGAATCCGCGGCGCTTCGCCGGCGGTCGGTCTACATGTTTCACAAGCGAGTCGTCCCTTACCCGCTGCTGCAGGCGTTTGACAAACCGGACGCGCAGCAAAGTTGCGGACGCCGTGATCGGTCGACCGTTGCCCCCCAGGCATTAACCATGCTGAACGACGCCTTTGTCCGCACGGTGGCAGACGACTTTGCCACTCGATTGCAAGTCGAATGCAGCGGGGAAACTGCGGAAATCGTCCCTCGGGCGTTTCGGCTGGCACTGGGCCGTGCGCCGGACGAAACCGAATTCGCATCTTCGCTGGCATTCCTGCGGGTGCAGGCGCGTGAACGGCAGCAGGGGGAGGGAACGGTTGACGCTCGGGCGGCAGAACGGCTGGCGATCGTCGACTTTTGCCAGACGCTGTTTGCTTCCAACGAGTTCCTTTACATCGACTGAAGTGGAATCGACTTATGCATGATTTCGCCTCCCCAACCTGTCGGCGGTCGCGACTCGTTCCGAATCGGCGCCAATGGTTAGCGCGGGCCGGCGCCGGCTTCGGTACGGTCGCGCTGGCAGATCTACTGAGCGCGAAGTCCACGTCGACAGTGGCGGACGAATCGACCAGTCCGTTTGCCGTCCGCCGTCCGCATTTTTCGGCGCGCGCACGCGCCATCATCTGGTTGTTCATGGAAGGCGCGCCGAGCGCGGTCGATACCTTCGATCCGAAACCGGAACTTACCCGCCGGGACGGACAGACGATGAAAATCGACGTATTCAACGGAAATCCCGGTCCGTTGATGAAATCTCCCTTTGCTTTCCGGCAATACGGCGAGTCCGGCACCTGGGTCTGCGATCAGTATCCTCATGTCGCCAGGCATGTGGATCAGTTTGCATTTATCAAGTCGTTGTACAGTGAATCAAACGATCACGTTCCCGCGCTGTACCAGATCAATACGGGAATTTCCCGCCCGGGATTTCCATCCGCCGGAGCCTGGATAACCTACGGATTGGGCAGCGAGAACCAGAATCTTCCCGGTTTTGTGGTGCTGGGGAATAACCAGGGGATCAAGGGAGGGCCGCTGAACTGGAATTCCGGGTTCCTGCCCACTGCTTATCAGGGAACACTCTTTCGCTCGGAAGGGACTCCAATCCTGAACCTTAAACGACCCGCGGACGTCCGTCGCGAAGACCAGCGACGACAACTCGATCTTCTGGCGGCCTGGAACGCCGCCCACCGTGCCGCGCGACCGGGTGAATCGGAGTTGCAGGGGCGTATCGAGGCATTTGAACTCGCCTATCGCATGCAATCCGAAGCGGCGGCGGTCATCGATTACTCCCAGGAATCCGCGGAGACTCTTCAGCTCTATGGACTCGACCGCGCCGAGACACGATCGTACGGTTCAAAATGTCTGCTGGCGCGGCGGCTGGTGGAACGCGGCGTGCGATTCATCCAGGTCTACAGCGACGGCGAGTGGGACGCGCACAGCAACCTGACCGGCAATCATAAACAACATTGCCTGGCCACCGACGTGCCCATTCATGGTCTGTTGACGGATCTCAAACAGCGCGGGCTGCTTGATTCCACCTTAGTCATCTGGGGTGGCGAGTTCGGCCGAATGCCGGTTTCCCAGGGCAAGGATGGCCGCGACCACAATCCGCATGGCTTCATCGCCTGGATGGCCGGCGCGGGCGTGCGCGGTGGTGCCAGTCTCGGCGAGACCGACGAGGTTGGATATCGGGCGACCGTCGATCGGACCAGCGTTCATGACCTGCACGCCACTATGCTGCACCTGATGGGGCTCGATCACACGCGGCTCACCTACGCGCATAACGGCCGCAACTTCCGGCTTACCGACGTGGCAGGCAACGTGCTCTGGCCGTTGCTGGGCTGATGGCGGGCCGGGTTCGTGTTGCGCGAAGTCGTTCGTTTTCGCGCTACGGCGAACGACGCTCGTCGATCGAAGGCAACAGCCGCTGATCGCGCATCCAGTGCAGACACGATTTCGTCCAAGTGGCGAACGGGCGGTCTCCGCCGCGAACGCCAAAGTCGTGCGTCGTCGATGCGTAGACGTGCAGTTCGGCGGATATGCCGGCGCGCTTCAATGCCATGAACATCTGAACGCTATGTTCCGGGTCGCTGACGATGTCGTCCGTTCCATGGACGAGAAAGACGGGTGGGGTATCACGCGGTACCTGGATGCCTGGTGCAAGACTGTCCTTGTCTTTGGCTTTCAGGTAACCGGGGTAGGCGGCAACGGCAAAGTCGGGTCGGCAGCTGATCTTGTCGAGAGCGTCGACGGGCTCGTAAGTCTGCGTTCCAAAGGACGTCGCCGTGGCGATCGCCAGATGCCCGCCTGCCGAAAATCCGATCATGCCGATACGATCTGGTCGGATTCCCAACGAAGCCGAACGATCGCGCACCAGTCGCAGCGCTCGCTGCGCATCCTGCAACGGCCGGCGCGCCGGCTCACCGACAACATCGTCCGCTCGGCGAGGAACGCGGTACTTGAGGATGATGCCGGTCATTCCCTGTTCGCACGCCCATTTGGCGACTTCCTCGCCCTCGAGTTCCCAGTACAAGTTCCAATATCCGCCCCCCGGGCAAATGATCAGTGCTGACCCCGTATTCCGATCCGCCGCAGGCCGATAGATCGTGATGCTCGGTTTGCTCACGCTGGACAATAATCGCGTCGGCTCGGTGACTTCGACCTGTTTCCGCTCCAGTGCCGGCGACATCCGTTCGTACTCGGCCGGCAAGTTGCCCGGCTCGTCAGGCGCATCGCCTGGCCAGATCAACAGAACGCTCGGTTCCTCTGCTTGCGACGCTGATACGAGGACCGGGAAGAGTGTGAATACGGAGAGCCAGACGATGAATCGCATCGGCGCACCATGGGGAATCGGGCCGGCCGATGTTGCGCTGCCGTTGGACCATGACAACGGATCCAGATTCCAGCGACAAATCATCAGGTGGCCGATAATCGAACCGATGCGATTATCGGCCATGTCGCCCTGTCCCGCCACCCGGCGCACCGCTCCATCGAGTCTGTTCTGAAGCTTGAGAGCCGATCAAAAGGCCTCAAGTTTGCGCTGGCACCGAAGACAGAAGGAGACGTAGGGCATCGCTGCGAGACGTTGAGCACCGATCGCGTGACCGCATTCGACGCAAAAACCATAGCTACCGTCTTCAATCCGCTGGAGGGCCAGGCTGACTTCGTCACGCAGCGATTCTTCGCTTTGTTCCAGGATACACTCCTTCTCGGAATCTTCGCTCACCTTGCGGTCGTGTTCGCCCAGCGGCTGGTCGTCGGTCAATACGACTTCGGACATACGGACGATGGCACCGTCCAGCCGGTCGCGAAGGTCCAGGAGGCGGTTGCGGAGTCGGTCAATTTCCATTGTTTTCATGGCGTCGCTCCTGATGCTGCAAACGGAAACGGTCCGTTTTCGTTACTGATTTGATCGACTAAGTTCGAGCAAACCGTATACCATTTGCCGATGTTGACGGTGCGGCGAAAACGGAGGGATCTCCGCGACCGACCGTGCGAATTGTGTACATCAACTGCGTGCGGCGCGCGGTATCGCATAGCAGGGGGAAAAACCGAGTCGCGGCACGAACGCCGCAGGGCGCTCGATCGTAGTATAAGTGGAAGGAGGTGCGAGCAGGTCCTGAAGGCGGCTGGAGACGGCGAGCCTGGTTGATGTGGGGCTTTGGCCGTCGGAGCGGCTGGGTTGTTCGGGTCTGACGCGTGATACTCGCTGCCCGCGCCGAGAGGCGGCGCAACCGTCGAGTCGGTAATGCCCGTGAGGACGGTGACCCGACTCGATTCGCGGAAACGCGGCGCGACCGAGGCTCGCCGCGGACAACGAGTTAATGATCGCAACCTTCCCCCCCGAGCCTCTTGCTCGGGGTGCTTTTTTGGTGGCCAGCAGTCGATCTTGCCGGGCTGGCCCGTCTTTTTTGCCGCGAAGTCGCGCTGCCTTGGCTGATTCTGCTGGTGCGCGGGAGAACGATCCGACGGCGAGCCGCATGGTCGTCTTCGCAATCGTTAAACCCTAATGGCACTCGCCTTGCAGGAAGGTCCTGCAGGTTCGAAAGCGTTGCTCGACACCGAGTCAAATGTAGAGCCGCATCATGGCAGACATTTCCGTCGATACGCTGGCGCAGGTACCTGTATCAAAAAGGCGGACAGAGCATGTGGAGCGCAAAGGCATCGGCCATCCCGACACGATCTGCGATTCGGTCATGGAGGCCGCATCGGTCGCGTTGAGCCAGGCGTATATCGAGGCGAGCGGGCAAGTGCAGCGCCATAACCTCGACAAAGGCCTGCTGGTCGCCGGCCGATCCGATCCGAGGCTGGGGGGTGGCCGCATACTCCAGCCGATGCGGCTGGTGTTCGGCGATCGAGCGACTACGGAAGTCCTCGGGCGGCCGATTCCCGTGGAAGAAATCGTTGAACATGCCGCGCGGCGCTGGTTGACCGAACATTTGCGATTCGTTGATCCGGAGCAGCATCTCATCTGCCAGAACGAGATTCAGCCGGGTGCCCCCGAACTGGTCGATATCTTTTCGCGACAGCAGATTACGGCCAATGATACGTCGGCGGCGGTGGGATATGCTCCATTGACCGAAACGGAGCAGCTCGTTCTGGAAGCGGAACGATTTCTGGCCTCGCCCGATTTCAAACGGGAATTTCCGGAATTGGGCGAAGATATCAAAGTCATGGCATTTCGCCGCGATCGCCGGGTGTCGTTTACCGTGGCGACGGCATTCGTCGACCGCTTTGTGCCGGATGCGGCCTGCTACTTCGAACGCAAAGCGGCGATTGTCGATCGGCTCAAACGCCATCTGCAGGCACGCCTCGTAACCCTCGACAGACTCGATCTGGCGCTGAACACATTGGATGATCCGACGCGTGGAATCGGAGGCATGTATCTGACCGTGCTGGGGACCTCCGCGGAAAGTGCCGACGGCGGTCAGGTCGGGCGCGGAAACCGCGTGAACGGCCTGATAAGCCTGCATCGGCCGATGAGCACGGAAGCGGCGGCCGGCAAGAACCCGGTCAGTCACGTCGGCAAGATCTATAATCTGCTGGCGCACCAGATGGCGATGCGAATCTACGAGTCGATCGGGGAGTTGGAGGAAGTGAACGTCTGGCTCTGCAGCCAGATCGGACGGCCCGTGGCCGACCCCTGGTCCGTGGCCGTCGAGATGATTGCTGAGAGCGAAGCATCTGCGCGTGACTTCGGCCCCACGGTAACGGAAATAGTACAATCGGAACTGGACGGCGTACCGCGGTTCCTCGAACGGCTGGTCCGCGGTGAGTTGCCCGTTTGTTGACAGTGGATCGATTCGAATGGAAATGGTGCAAAGGTGCCTATGAACTCGTTGACGCGACCTGAAGATTCACTCGATTTCGCGGCGGCGCGTCGGTGGATGGTGGAACAGCAATTGCGCCAAAACGGGATCCGTGATGAGCGGGTGTTACAGGCGATGCTGGAGATTCCTCGCGAGGAGTTTGTGCCGCAGTCTCAGCGCGCGCGGGCGTACGATGACTGTCCGCTGCCGATCGGATTTGGACAGACGATTTCCCAGCCGCTGACGGTTGCGTTCCAGTGTGAGGCCTTGGAACTCCAAGGCGACGAGCGGGTGCTGGAGATTGGCACCGGGTCAGGTTATGCCGCGGCCGTCTTGTCGCGACTGTGCAGGGAAGTTTTCACTGTTGAGCGGATCGGTGAGTTGAGTTGTCGCGCTGAGTCGGCAATTCGCAGGCTGGGATATGCGAATGTGCATCTGTATTGTGCTGACGGCACGTTGGGCCTGCCCTCGTTCGCTCCGTTCGACGCAATTGTCGTAACGGCGGGTGGCAAATCGCTGCCGGAGCCTTATGAAGAGCAACTGGCGATGGGCGGGCGCATCGTCATGCCAATCGGCCCATCGCGTACGCACCAGTCGATGATGCGCTTTACGAAACTGCCGGGCCTCTTACAAAGTGAGAATCTCGGCGGTTTTCTGTTCGTGCCGCTGGTCGGCCGGTTTGGTTGGCAGGAGAATGGTGCGGCAGATTGAGTCTAACAAAATGCGGAATGGAAACTCCATGACGGTCAACTCGATCAAATGCTCAAACGGATCTGCGTCGCCACTTGGCTCGTCCCTGTGGCGAGTCAAACTGCTCTGCCAGCCAGGCGCCCAGCCAGCCGACATCGCCCAGCCCGGCATTGTGTCCAAAAACCTGATCGCCGCGCGGTAGGCCCTTGGGCTCCGAGCTCGTGCGTCTCACGCCCGCCGACAGCGACTCGGCCATGACTCCATCCGTTTCGTGGTCGTGACCAAGAACGTGCCCCAGTTCGTGCATGACGACACTGAGCAGATCGATGCGGTTTTGTTCGCCCTGGTTGCCGGGGAGAGCGAACTCGGAGTCATTCAGCGGAGTGAGATCCACGAACCAGCCCCAGCCGGCCGCGTCGCGATCCAGCGTAATCACATTGCCGCTGGCGGTACCGAGGAGCAAGCCGGGCAGGTCGGCGATTCGCAATTGTACGGCGGCCATCTGGGCGGAATCTCCGCCCAGCGCCGCCCAGCGCGACGAAGCGGCCGCCGTGGCGGATGCCAGGCTTGTGCTGGTGAGCAGCGAACTCTTGGCCGCACCGGAGCCCGCGGCCGCTGCCAGGAGAGGAGCGTCACCCTGATAGCGGGCCAGCAGGGCGTTGCTTTGCGAACCGGAATAGATCGAGCCGGCCAGCACGATCTTGCCGTCGGACTGCAGCGTCGCATCCCAGGCCCGGTCGTTGCCGGTGCCAATCGGCGAGACCGTCGTGCCACCGACCCCAAACGACATGTCGGGCGCGCCCGAATCAAGCAACCGAGCCACGAACAGGTCGTCGGTCCCGGATAGATTCACGTGGCCGGCCGCGATCAGTTTGCCGTCAACCTGCACGAGCAGTGATTGGACATTACCGACGACACTCGCAAGACCGTCGCCATCATACGTCGCGTCCAGCGCACCAGTACTCGAATAGCGGGCGACCACTCCTCCCGCGCCGGACGTGCCACCGCCCGCCAGAATCTTTCCATCCGACTGCAGGGCAACCGCGAACAGATAGTTGTCGACCGCGCCGTCGTCGGTCTCGACGATGCCGCCGGAGCCAAACGTGCTGTCGAGGCTGCCATTGGTGTTGTAACGCAACAAGGCGAAGTTCGCCGTTCCGTCGCCACCAAAGCCGGTGCCTGTACAGCCTGCCACGACGATCTTGCCGTCGGTCTGGATGTCCAGCGCCCAGGCCGAGTCATCCGCATTGGCGGAGTCGCCCGCGTGCGTGATGTTGGTGGTGACTTTTCCGTCGCCATCGAATGATGCGTCGAGCGTACCGTTTGCATTCAGCCGGGCGAGAATGATCTTGCCGGTGGTGTTCAGGCTGTCCGTGCCGCCGCGCCCAACAATCACGATCTTGCCGTTGGCATCGATCGCCACATCCCTCCCGACATCCGTATTGCCGCCGAAATCGATCGTTGTCTTGCCGGTCCGGGTCGATCCTCTCTGGATATCGCCGAATGTCGTATCGAGCGTGCCGTTGGTGTTGTAGCGTGCGACGCCGACGTTGCCATTCTTGTTGGCGTTCTTGCCAACGACCGCATGTCCCACGGCGAGGATTTTGCCGTCGGCCTGGATGGCCAAGGCATGAATTTCGTCGCCATTATTGCCGGCGAAGTCGGTCGTCACGCGGCCGCTGGTGCCGAAGGAGGTGTCGAGCGATCCGTTGGCGTGGTACCGCGCCAGGGCAAAGTCGGTCGGCACGTTGAAGGCGCCGCCTGTCGATCCCCCCACGACGATCTTGCCGTCGGCCTGTACGGCGACTGCGCGGCCCGTGTCATAGTTCGTGCCGAAATCGGCCGCCAGCCAGCCATCCGCGTCGAACGCATTATCCAGGTCACCCGCCAAAAGCGCTCGGGACTCCATAGATTCGAACAGGAACAAAGTGCGGCGAGCTGGCTGACGATTGCGCAAACGATCGTGGGACTTTGATTTCTTGAACATGAAGCGTCTCCAGCAAAGAAAGGGATCGAATGATTGAAAATCCATTGACGCGATTCGAGGCGGGGGGAGAATCGCGATAGGGGACGGCAGCGGCGCGAGAGGCGGGCGGTCAATTTTTTGGGTCCTGGTGTGGGTAGGGCCCGCGATACTGATCAGGGTTGGTTCCCGCGCGCGAGCCGAACGCGGGTCGCGCTCTGCGCCCGGCCGAGTCCCGTTCCTGGCAGCATGGCCTGGCCGGTCCGGCGCAAGATTGGTAACCGCACCCTCTACCTACCCAACTGCGATAACCGCGGAGAAATGACAGGCAATTTGCGAAAAATGCTGAAACTCCGGCCTCCTTGCTTCCGACGCCGCTCCCCTGCAATGTGACGACTTCATCTTGACTTTGCCCGTTGCATGGTCACACTAGTCCGAGCACTCGCCTTTGTCCCGAGAGGTTTGCTCGACATGGATCCCGACGGCGATTCCACGCAAACGAGTCAATTGCTTGACGCGGTGCGTGTGGGCGATGCCCGGGCAACCGGACAGCTGTTCTTGCGGCACCGAAGCTACCTCAAGCAACTGGTGTCGGTGCGATTCGACCGCGACTTGAGGAACCGAATTGATCCCTCTGATGTCGTCCAGGAGGCGCAGGCGGAGGCTGTCCGCCGGATCGGCGATTACCTTGAGAACCCAGCCCTCCCGTTTCGCCTTTGGCTGCGGCAGATTGCCTGCGACAGGATCGTCATGCTTCGGCGCAAGCACCGGAACTCCCGTAAGCGGAGTGTTTCCGTTGAACTGAGACTGGACGATCCTTCGAGCCAGGTTCTTGCCGAACAACTGATCGACCGCAGTAAGACTCCAGAAGATAGCTTGTTGCGGAATGAGTTTGAGCGGCGCGTGTGGATTGCTGTTTCGCAGCTTGACTCTGGCGACAGTGAGATCATTCTTTTGCGGAATTTTGAACGACTTTCGAATGAGGAGTGTGCCCAGCTGCTGGGAATCCAGCCAAACACGGCCAGCAAACGATACGGACGTGCTCTGTTGCGATTGCGGGCTAAACTTTTGGCGGCTGATATCGAGGAGTTGCCGTCATGAATCCGGTAATGGCGTCGCAGACTGGCTCGGTGGCAGCGCGTCTCGCCGAGATCGCCGATGAGTATTCGTTACGAGTGACGGCGGGCGAATCGCCCGACATCGAGGAGTTCGCCCGCCGCCATCCGGAAATGGCTTCGATTTTGCGACAGGTCTTACCGGCCATTAAGTTTCTCGGCTGTTCCGCAGCCATCACGTCGACCGAAGGCGCTGTCGAAATAACGGAAGGTCCCGTCGATTCGCTTGCTCTTCGCCAACTGGGCGACTTTCGCCTCGTGCGCGAAATTGGCCGGGGAGGGATGGGCGTCGTGTTCGAAGCGGAGCAACTCTCCTTGGCGCGTCGCGTGGCACTCAAGGTTCTGCCGCTTGCCGGCGCGCTTGACCCGCACCAATTGGCTCGCTTCAAGAACGAGGCTCTGGCTGCTGCGCAGCTTGAGCATCCCCATATTGTGGACGTATTCGGAGTTGGCTGCCATGGCGGTGTTCATTTCTACGTGATGCGGTACGTTGCCGGCCGTTCGCTGGCCCAAATTCTGGCGGCTGCCCGCGAGTCACGCGAACCGCCCGGCCTACCGCGATTTGGCACGTCCGAGTACTTTGCTCGCGTGGCAGCGCTGATCCTGCAGGCTGCCCAGGCCCTCGACCACGCTCACGAAATGGGCGTCGTGCATCGCGATGTCAAACCGGGCAACCTGCTGCTGGACAACGACGGCCACTTGTGGGTTGCCGACTTCGGCTTGGCACGATCCCGCGCCAGGCCTGAGATCACGCTAACGGGTGACCTGCTCGGCACGCTGCGCTACATGAGCCCCGAACAAGCTCAGGGGCCGCGCGCGACCGTCGACGGTCGCAGCGACGTCTATTCGCTGGGTGCGACGATGTTTGAATTACTGACACTGCGCCCTTTACGCGAGGGCGAGGATCGCGCCGCGTTGCTGCGGGCGATCGATGTCGCCGACGAGCTTTCGCCGCTGCGATTTGAGCCGGGAGTGCCTCGCGATCTTGAAACGATTGCGCTCAAGTGCCTGGCACGCGAGCCAGAGTCGCGCTATGCGACTGCCGCCGATCTTGCCGATGATTTGCGGCGGTTCCTGGAGAACCGTCCGATTCTCGCGGCGCGCCCCAGCCTTCGACAGCGCGCCGCCAAATGGTGCGCAAGATATCGAAAGTTTGTCGCGGCGGTATTGTTCGGTGTCGTCGCTGTCGCCACAGCAGCAACGGTTGTGGCTTGGCGTGAACTCGAATCCGCCCGACGGCAGGATAGGCTCGCAACGCTCGCTCGCGAAGCAGTGAATCGATTTTTTACCGACGTGAGCGAGAATCCGCGACTGCTGCAGCAGGAACCGGGCACTCAGGAACTGCGACGCGCGCTCCTGGCCCGCGCCAAGGAGTATTACGAGGAACTCGCTGCGGAACTGAAAGGTAACCGCGCGTTGCGGGCCGAACTGGCTGGTGCGTATCGCCGACTCGGGCTGATCACCATGGAAATGGGCCCCGATCCCCGTGCCGTAGAGTATCTGGAGCAATCACGGGCAATTCTCGCGGAGCTTGCGGCTGAAAGACAACAAAACGACTACGCGTATGAACTCGCCAGCCTCGACAATAACATCGGATTGGCGCTCGAATCGGGCAGTCGTGCCGAAGAGATGTTCGTTCGCGGACGAATGATCCTGCAACCGATACTGGATGGCGATCCTTTGAACGCTCGCGCCGCCGATCTCATGGCCAAGCTCTGGCACAATGAGGGACGGTTGCACCAGCGATTGGCCAGGTCGAGAGATGCCCTTGAGCGCTACGATGCCGCGCACATGATTTGGGAAGACCTGGCGCGACGCGAACCCGGCGACAGGGGGTACGGTGCGAGCCTTGCCAAACTCCGCGTCAGCCAGGGCGTGGTACTCAAGGAAACTGGAGACACGCAGTCCGCATTGCGGTTGTTTCTGTCAGCCGATTGCACCGACGGATTGCTAAATGCTGGCAATGCCTACAAGGAACTCGGCGAGAAAGCAGAGTCGCTGGATTGTTTTCAGCGCGCGGTCGATCGACTCGAACGTGAGGCCGAGGCGAATCCAGGACTTAGTGGAGTACGCTACGGCTTGGCAGTCGCCTATGAGGCACGGGGGCATGTCGAACGAGAGCTGTCACAATGGGATGACTGTCGCGCATCGTACGAAAGGGCCCAAGGTATCCTGCTCGCGCTGGTCGCGAATTATCCGGCTTCGGACGGATATCGGTCAAAGTTGGCAAGTTTGTATATCAACCTCGGTGGCTTTCTGCAGGAACAGGGCGAACTGCCCAGCGCTGTGAACATGCTCAACAGCGCTTGTGTCACCATGCGAGAACTCGTTCGCAAACGCCCTCAGGAGCTGAGCCACCGGAACTCGCTGGCCTCCGCGCTGACGAATCTGGGCGAATCGCAGGCCAAACTTGGCCAGGAAGTCGAGGCTACCGAGTCGTTCCGTGAAGCTCGCTCGATTATGCGAGCACTTCACGACGAGCACGCCGATGTCAGCCGTTACGCGATTGTTTTGGGAGCAAACGACTGTAACCTGGCAAATAATCTTTTGGGTGTCGACGGCTTTGCCGACGAGGCACTTCAGGCCTACAGCGAAGGCATTGCCGCCTTGCAAGGTGTCATCGACAAGGAAGGTAGAAATGACACGGCCGCACGTTTCCTGGTGAACTCGCTGAATGGCCGTGGAGTGCTATTTTCAATGGCCAGAAACTACGCCGATGCGGCCGCCGACTGGCGTCGCGCACTGGCGGTTGCTCCCAATGACTTGAACGTTCTCAATAACTTCGCACGGCTGCTTGTCGTCTGCCCGGATCACCAGGTTCGTGATTTCGTCCAGGCGCTCGCACTGGCAAAACGTGCGGTCGAATTGGCCGACCGATCGCCGCAGGCCTGGCGCGTTTTGGGGGCGGCTCAATTCCGTGTGGAAGACTGGGAACAAGCAGTCGCCTCCCTGCGTAAAGTTGAGCAATCCGGGGCGGCCGCCGCTTTCGACTATTTCTTTCTGGCAATGTCGCATCGGCGGCTCGACCAGATCGAAGAGGCTCGCCTCGCTTTCGAAAAGGCCATCGCTTCGATACGCCCCGATCAGGCTCAAGACCCCGAAATCGTTGGCCTGCGTGACGAAGCCGACGCCCTAATCAACAGGTGACACACCTCGCCTGACCCAGATCGCCCCCTGTTCGGTGCATCATCCCTCCTGCCTCCTCACGCCGTCCGACCTCAGACGATCTCCCGAATCACTGCTCCTTCAACAAACGTCAGTCGCTCGTCTCGGCCCAGGTGGGGATACGTCAACCGATGTTGATCAAGGCCGAGCTGATGCAGGATCGTCGTATGAATATCGCGGAAGTGATGTCGCTTCTCGACGGCGTGCAATCCGATCGCATCGGTAGCGCCTACGACCTGTCCCCCCTTGATCCCTCCACCGGCCATCCAGAGGGAAAATCCCAGGTTGTGATGATCGCGGCCGGTGGTCGATTGTCCTTCGGGGGAGCGGCCAAATTCGCCGCCCCAGAGGACCAGTGTACTCTCGAGTAACCCGCGCCGCTTGAGATCCTGCAGCAGTCCCGCCACGGGCTGATCGGTTTCGGCTGCCTTGCGAAGGTGATTTTCCTCGATGTCGCCGTGGGCGTCCCATTGCATGTTGCCGGGACCACCACCGGAGACGACGCAAGTGAATCGCACCCCTTGCTCGACAAGCCTCCGTGCCAGCAGGCAGCGGCGACCGTAATCGTTGGTCGGTTCCGAACCGATGCCGTAAAGGGCAAGTGTTTCCTCGGTTTCGCCCGACAAGTCGAAAAGGGCCGGGGCTGCGCTCTGCATGCGAAACGCCAGGTCATAGGCATCGATCCGTGCTTGCAGCTCGTCATCTTCCGCCGTCGTTGTCGCCTGATTGAGCTCGCGTATCAGTTCGAGCGTCCGGCGACGCTGACGAGCGTCGACCTGTGACGGCAGATCGAGATTAAGTACTGGCCGCTGACCAGGGCGGAACATCGTCGGCTGATAACTTGCCGGCAGGAAGCCCTGTGCGTACATCGGTTGCCCCGCCTCCAGGGCGCCTTTCGGATCCGGCATGACGACATAACCGGGGATGGAACGCGATTCGGTCCCCAGCCCATACAACAGCCATGAGCCGATGCTGGGGAATCCCGGCACGACTCGGCCCGAAAACAGTTCATATTGGGCCGCCGAATGTACGACCGAGTCGCCGAAGCAGGAGCGAATTACCGCGATGTCATCGATGCAGCGGGCCGTGTGCGGAAAGAGATCGGATACCTCGATACCGCTCTCTCCGTATTTCTGAAAAGTCCGCTTTGTACCAAGCAGCCGTGGATCCGACTGAATGAACTGGTACTTCGCTTCTCCGAATTCCTTCGGCCGCGGCTGCCCATGCAGCTCGTTGAGCAGCGGTTTCGGATCAAATGTTTCGACGTGACTAGGACCTCCTGCCATAAATAAAAAAATTACGGCCTTCGCTCTGGCGGGCAAATGCGGAGATCGCGGCCCGAGTGGCCCGGTGTCGGCCCGAACCTGCTCGTCGTGCAACATCGCCGCCAGGGCCAGGCCGCCGAATCCGCAGCAGCCGTCGCGGAGAAACTCGCGGCGAGTTCGCGGGCCGGCTGGCGTACGGTAAGACTCAGCGGACATAGAGAAACCCGTGCAGATTGAACAAGGCCAGCGTGAATTCGGAAAGTGTCGTCTCCGCGACCGGTTCCGCGTCCAGAAATGCTCGCGACTTTGCCCGTTCCTCCGCGGTGGGAGGTCGACCGAGCGCCAGCCGAAACGCTCGATCGATCAGCCGCTCGCGATCCCCTTGAGACTCCTGCCGCAGGCGATCGGCGAAGCTCCGTGCCAGGTCGTTCGACAACCGGCCATTGAGCAGTTCCAGCGCCTGAGGCGCGCTGGTCGTGACCAGCCTGTGGGCACAACTGGTCGTCAGCGTGGGGGCGTCGAGACTCTCCAGGAATGGCAGCCGCAGATTCCGTTTCGCGAACAGGTACACACTCCGCCGGTCATGCTCGCCGACATCCTTGGCGACCACCCACTGCGAAGGCTTGTAGAGCAAATTCACCAGTTCCGGGTCGACGTCGATCATCACGCTCGGCCCGCCGGCCCGCGAGTTCAGTCGGCCTGACACCGCCAGCATCGCGTCGCGGACTTCCTCGGCCGACAGCCGTCTGCGGGCAAAATGCCACAACAACCGGTTCTGCGGATCGCTGGCCTGGTATGGGGCGGCGAACGCGGATTCCCCCGACTGCTGGTAGCTGCTGCTGAGGACAATCGAGCGATGCACCGGTTTCAGCCGCCAGTCTTTTTCGACAAGAGCGGCAGCCAGATCGTCCAGCAATTCCGGATGGCTGGGACGATCGCTCATCAGCCCGAAGTCATTAGCGTTCTTGACGATTCCGGCGCCGAAATGCTGTTGCCAGAGTCGATTGACGATCACGCGCGCGGTCAGGGGATGCTGTGGAGACGACAGCCATTCGGCCAGTCTGGTCCGTGGATTCGGCGTATCGGCGGGGAGTTCCGGAACGTCGTCCCCGATCAGGATACTGAGTGGCCGCAATCCTACGGCATCGCCCTTGTCTTGCCAGACGCCGCGCCTCAGGACATGAATCGGCGTCCTCTTCTCCCAGTCGTTGCGGATCGCGGGGATTGTCGCCAGCGGGCCGGGGAGGCGGTCTTCAAGCGATTCGATTTGGGCTTCAAGCATCAGCTTTTCGCTGTCTTGCGCGCTTTTCAGTTTCGCCTTCAGCGCGTCGATTTCGGCTTTGGCCTGTTTCGTCCGCTCCTCCCAGACACGTTGTTCCTCGGCCGAAGCCAGAACGATATTGTCCTCGGCCGTCGCCGCCAGGTAGGCCTGGAACCGGTAGTAGTCCTGCTGCGAAATCGGCTCCAGTTTGTGGTTGTGGCAGCGGCTACAACCGATCGTCAGCGCCAAAAAAGCTGTCCCGAAAATATCGGTTCGCTCCGTGAGTACCTCGTTGCGGCTGAGCGCGATTTCAGGATTGCCCGCGTTGCGCCGCACCGGGCCAAGGCGATGAAAGGCAGTGGCGATCCGGCAAGCCGGGTTGTCAGGATCGATCTCGTCCCCGGCAACTTGTTCCCGTAGAAACCGATCGAACGGTTTATCGGCGTTGAACGACTCGATCACGTAGTCGCGATAGCGCCAGGCATCGGGAATATGTCCGTCGTATTCAAAACCTTCGGACTCGGCGAATCGCACGACGTCGAACCAGTGCACCGCCGCCCGCTCGCCACAGCGGGGACTGCCCAGCAGCCGATCAACGAGCCGTGAATAGGCATCGGGCGAGGAATCGAGGACGAATTCGTCGATCTCTTCCGGCGTGGGCGGGAGTCCGGTGAGATCGAACGATAGCCGGCGTATCCTTTCGGTTCGTTCCGCGGTGGGAGCCGGCCGCCAGGCAAGTTCTTCCAACTTCGCCAGAACAAAGCGATCGAGTGGCGATTGTGGCCAAGCCTTGTCGGACACTTGCGCTGGAGCGACCTTTCGCACGGGTTGAAAGGCCCAGTGCCGCCGGGCCGCTTGCGTCTGAAACTCGCGGCTGGAATCCTCTTCGACCGCCGGTTGGCGAGGATCGATGGCCCCGGCATCGATCCACCGCGCGAAGTCGGCGATCACCTCATCGGCGAGCCGTTCTTGCTTGGGCGGCATCGCCAAACCACCTTCGTGGCGAATCGCTTGAAGCAATAAGCTCCCTTGGCTTTGGCCTCGCACCAGCGCCGGACCGCTGTCGCCGCCGCGGAGCATTGCCCCGGGCGAATCGAGCCGCAGGCCACTGGCGACCTTCTCGGCCTGTTGAGAATGGCAGCTATAGCAGTGGGCCTTCAGCACCGGCTCGATTTTGGTGCGGAACAGCGTCACTCCGTCCCGCTCCGCCGATCCGGCGGTCGCGATCAAGACGACGCCGCAAAGCCACATGCCGACGCTCGTGCCCGGCAACCCGGCGAACCGGCTCGTCGTCGCAACGGATTTCAAACAAGTCCACATGCTTGGGACTCATGATTTTTGGACGGTCACTTCCGAACAGAGAATCGATGCACGGTGACCGAGTGATACTTCTGGCCGGGCCGCAGCAGCGTTGATGGGAAAGCCGGCTGATTCGGCGAATCCGGATAATGCTGGGTTTCCAGACAAAACGCGTCATGCTGCTGGAAGCCGCCGCTGCCAGGACTGCCGTCCAGAAAATTGCCGCAGTACAGCTGGATTCCAGGCTCGGTAGTAAGCACTTCCATCGTCCGGCCGGAGCGCGGATCGATGGCGCGGGCCGCGAATTCCAGGTTGCCCTTCTGGCCCCGCAGCACGTAGCAGTGATCGTACCCCTGCGTCTTGTGCGGTTCGCGTTTCAATTCCGCGATTCGTTCGCCGATCGCGTGCGGCGCCGTAAAGTCCATCGGCGTTCCCTTGACTGCGGCCAACTCGCCGGTCGGAATCGAGTGCTCGTCGATGGGCAGGTACTGATCGGCGGCGACTTCCAGTTGATGATCCAGGACCTTGCCCGAACCGGCTCCGCCCAGATTCCAATAGCAGTGGTTCGTCAGATTGACGACGGTGGCCTTGTCGCAGGTTGCCGAGTATTCGATGCGCAGTTCGTCGCTCTCGCTGAGGCTATAGGCCACCTCGCAATCCAGAGTGCCGGGGAATCCCTCGTCGCCGTCCGGGCTGCGCAGCTTGAAGCGAATGCCGACGGATTTCGCCGCACGCATTTCCTCGGCTTTCCAGATCATCGCATCGAAAGCCTTGACGCCACCATGCAAGGAATTCGGTCCGTTGTTCTTGGCCAGTTGATATTCGGTGCCATCGATCTTGAATTTGCCGCCGGCGATGCGGTTACCGTAGCGACCGACGGTGGAGCCAAAATAAGGATGTCGCTGCAGGTAGCCCTCCAGGTTAGGGAAGCTCAGCGTAATGTTGGCACGCTTGCCTTCGCGATCCGGCGTCTCGACCGCCACGACGGTCGCACCGTAGTCGGTAAGCTTCACCAGGGTGCCGCTGCCGTTTCGCAGCGTAAACAGGCGGACTTCGGCACCCTGCTTGGTCTTGCCAAACGACTCAACGGCGATATTCATGCTGGATTTTCCTTGTGCGATCAAACGGGACATGGGCGGCTGCGTCAGGGTTCGGCGGATGCGCCATGGCGCGCCGTGAGCGGCCGAGGATATCGCCGCCAACAGCAGGATCCAGGCGGTCATGCGGAGCGTTACTCCGCGACGGACATAGCGAAACACAGCAGTTCTCCCGTTAGCGACCGGAATGCGGAACGTCGGACTGAGCGTTCTCGCCGTGCGAGCGATTATGCCGCTCGACAAGTCCGTCGTAAAGGTGTGGTCGGCGCGCAGGCGGTTGGGTCGTGGACTTGGGCCGCTTACGCCAGCAACGAATCAATCACCTGGCCATCACGAACGATCATGATCGGCCGTCCGGTGTTGGTGAGAAATTCCTTGGTGGAGTCAATTCCCAGATTACGGTAGTAGGTGGCAATGACGTCGGCGGGTGAGTATCCATCGCCGGCGGGCTGGCTGGCGGTGGCATCGCTTTCGCCGAGGACCTGCCCTCCACGCACGCGTCCGCCGGCCGCCAGCATGAACATGCAGCGCGGGTAATGGTCGCGGCCGCCCTCGGCGGCGCGGCTGTTGATTTTGGGCGTTCGGCCGAACTCGCCCGTGACGAGAACCGCCGTTGTTGACAGCAAGCCTTTTTCGGCAAGCCCGTTGAATAACGCGCTGAGGCCGGTGTCCAGAGTTGGCAGCAGGCGGGTTTTCAGGCGAGTGAAATTCTGCTGGTGAGTATCCCATCCACCGAAGTTGATCGTCACGAACCGCACGCCGGCTTCGATCAGGCGCGTGGCCATCAAGCAGCTCTGGCCAAAGGGTTCCTTGCCGAACGGCTCGGCGAAGGCGGGCGATTCCCGGCTGACGTCAAATGCGTCACGGGCTCGCTTGGAAGTGATGATCTGAAATGCCTGCTGGCTGAAGCGGTCGAGTCCCTCGAGCAGCTGGCTGTCCTCACGCAGCGCGGCAAAAGTGCGGTCCAGATCGCGCAACAGCCCCTGACGTCGTTCGACTTCTTCGATCGTAAGTCCATTGCCGAGCGAGATGCCGCGCACGCTGAACGGCACTCCCGGCTTGGGGGTCTGCGTCGTATTGAGCGGCGAGTATTGGACTCCCAGGAATCCGGATCGTTGCGGCGTGTTCGGTATGGCGACGAACGGCGGCAAGTCGCTTGACGTCGCGCTTTCCTTGGTCACCACCGCGCCGATTCCCGGATACTCGATCGATGCCAGCGGCCGATTGCCGGTATTCACATATCGCGATCCAAGTTCGTGGGCGGCCAGAGTGTGGGAGACGCCGCGCAGGATCGCGAACTTGTCGGACTGTGTCGCCAGCTTCGGCAGGTGCTCGCAGATGGCGATTCCCGGCACATTACAGGCGATCGGATCGAATGTCCCGCGGTACTCGGCGGGGGCTTCCGGTTTCAAATCAAAGGTGTCCAAATGGGAAGGACCGCCACCCAGGTTGACGAAGATTCCCGAGGTGGCGCGCTGCCCTCCGCCTTCGATGGCGGCGGCGTTGCGCAGAAGATGTGTCAGCGTCAATCCGCCGGCCACAGCGCCGATCCTGATGAAATCGCGGCGGCGAACCCGATCGCAGGTCTGATATTCGGCCATTACTACGTCCTCCAGTTCGGCTAATGATTGACGATGAATTCCTTGGTGTTCAGCAAAGCCCACAGCAGGCCCGATAGACCGTCGCGCGCCGAGCGGGAGTCGACGAAATACGCGCGGCATCGTTCCAAGTCCTGGGCGGTAGGATGACGACTCAACGTGCGCAGAAAAGCCTGATCGATCCAGCGATCAATCGTCGACAGATCGCCTTCCCCAGCGCGGGTGACTTCCCTGCCAACCTGGTGCGCCCAGCTGTCCTTGGTGTCGGCGATCGCCGACAGGACGCTGGCGTCATTCTGCAGGTAGACTGTCTGCAGCAGGCTAGCCTCCATCGAACGGTCGCAATCGCAGTTGCTTTCCCGCGTCGAGCGACCGAAGACGTGCAGCGCGAAGCGCGCCCCGTTATTGCCTCCGCGATCGCTTCGACCGCTCGCCCCCGGAATTCCGATCGCCCGCCCCGCCGACGAATCGAGATATTCGGACGCTCGGGCATCGGATGCCGTCGCCCGCGAAATTGCGTCATAAGCCACTTCGGCTGGAAGGCGGCGGGGAACCGCACGACTGAAATTGCGTTCGTCGTTTCGGTTCGTGGCATTCGTTTCCCAACTGCGTTGGTACGTGTCACTGTTGCAAATTACTCGGTGCAGCCATTTCATGTCGAATTCGTGCGCGATGAACTCCCGAGTCAGGTAGTCGAGCAGCGGCGCGTTGCTGGGCGGGTTGGCCAGGCTCATGTCGTCCGGCGGTTCGACAATGCCGGCGTGAAAATAATTGGCCCAGACCCGATTGACGAAGGCGCGTGCGAAGTACGGGTTGGTCGGATCGCGCAACCAGCGCATCACGGCTTCCCGCGGATCGTCCCTGCCCGTGAGCGCGATCTCGTCGCCTCCCAGCAACTTGGCGCGGACCTCGTTCGCCGCCTTGCCCTTTTCCCGTCTTTTTGCGCCCAGTCGCCCGAGATCGACATAAGTCTCGCCGAAAGGCACGGTTCGGCCTTTTTTCAACAGTGCTGCCAGCGTCTTGGAGCGATCGTTTCCTTTGAGTTTCTTTTCGTCGAGTTCCAGTTCCTCGATCATCGCGTCGTATTCCTGCTTCGCCCGCGGACTGGGACGCGCACTATTGGCGACGACTGCCTCGAAGAACTTCTTGAATCCGTTGAAATCGCTTTGCGTCCACTGATCGAACGGATGCTTGTGGCATTGGGCGCATTGAAGCCGAACACCCAAGAACGAGTAGGCAAAGCCGATCGCACGGTCATCCGCGGAGGTGAAATTACGACGGGCCCAGAAATAAGGCATGCTTTCGCGGTCGGCGAAATGGACTCCGTCTTCTCCCCGACGGATGGCGCTCATCGCGGCGCAATACTCGTTGTAACTTTCGTCTTTGTTGCGGCTCGTACCGAGGACAATTCCGGCCATCAATCGATCGTACGGCTCGTTGCCGCGCACCCGGCGGTAGATCCAGTCGTACCAGTCGCCAGCCCCATTGCCCTGGATTCCATCGATGTTGTTCAGCCGCTGCTCATTGTTGCCCGTATAGTCGCAAAGTCGGGTTGTCCACCAGGCGGCATAGGCGGGGGTCTCGAGCAGTTCGTCGATTTTGGCGGACCGCTTGTCGGGTGACGCGTCGGCCAGAAATCGTTCGACCTCGGCGGCCGAAGGCAGCGTTCCGGCCAGGTCCAGGCTCACCCGCCGCAGAAATTCCTCGTCGGTACAGATCGCGGAGGGAACGATGCGGAGCTGATTCAGTTTGGCCAGAACATGCCGATCCAGTTCGGTCCGGCCCACGGCGGAGTTTGTCGCGCCGGCCGACGTCGGAGCAGCCGGTTTCAAAACCGGGACAGCCACCACGGCACTGTCGTAATAGACGATCAAGTGGGTATCGCCAGGTTGGCCCAGAGTGAGCAAACCATGCTCGTCGACGCGGGCGACATGTTCATCGTTGGTCTGGAAGCGGCATAAGGATGTCACCACCTCGGCGGTGCCATCGCTCCAGAACGCCGTCGCCCGCATCGCAATCGATTCTCCTTCCGATTCCGAAAAAATCTCGGCCGGCTCCACCTGCAACCGTTCGATCCGATGTCCGCCACGTGGCATCGGGTTTGCGCCACCCGTTATCCACCGGCGCAGCAAATGGTGTTGCCAGCTTCCCGCCGCCAGCCGCTGACCACCCTCGTGATCGACAAGCCCCAGCGGCTTGCGGAGCACCAGGCTTTCGTCCGGGTCCGCCACCGAGACGCGTGGTGAATCGCCCGAGGTCAACGCCTGATGGTCGGCCGAAAAATCGTAGCCGAAAAGCGAGAGTCGAAATCCGCCTCTCCCTTGAAACGAACCGTGGCAGTTGCGACCATTGCAGCCCAGTCGGCCCAGCAACGGCGCGACATGCCGTTGGAAATCCGGAATTTCCTGCCCGTCCGCCTCGGCAAATCGTTGCTGTGCATCCAACAACGGCTCGCTCGCCGGCGCGCTCGCCGGATCGCTCGCCGCGACCACCGTCTGTACGACCGCCAGGACCAATCCTAACGTGAAACTTCGAAGGAACGTCATCTGAATCCTCGACTTCCACTCCGCCCCGCGCAAGCGGGTTGCGCAGGGTGTTGGGTTCCGTGGCTGGTCTGCTCGTGGCCGCGACTTTGTCCCGCTTGTCGAGTCCGCACGTGGACGCTGCAGTTTACCAACCGGAGCGGTTCTTTGCCCGCATTATAGCCATCTTTGGCCAATTGTTCGCCTCGAATTCGACAACTACAATCGACTTCATCGATGGACGGTATCGTTCCGTCGTCGTGCCTGCTTGCCCCTATATCGAGGTAGACGTAGTCGAACGTGATCATTGGTCCGATCTTTACGCGTGAACTGGTGACGTCGCCACGTCGGCCGCGCCATTACCTGCAGCGATCCCTGTATGTTGCCGCCCTGCTGATCGTCATGGGGACGGCGTGGCTGATCGTGGCCGGAACGCAGGAAATTCGCAGTATTGGCGACATGGCCCAGTTCGGGGCCCTGCTGTTCCGCATCCTTGCGCCTCTGCAATTGGCGCTGATGGGCTTTTTTGCCGCTTTGGTTTCCGCGAGCGCCATTTCCCTGGAAAAGGACCGCCGCACTTTGATCCTGCTGCTGCTCACACGGCTGACCAACAGCGAATTGGTCCTGGGCAAATTGTGCGCGAGCCTGCTGGAGATCGCGGCGATGGTGACGGCCGGGCTTCCGGTCTTTTTCTTGATCACGCTGTTCGGTGGTGTTTCCGTCGACCAGGTGTTGCGCGTGTTTGGCGTCACTTTGGCGACCGCCGTCGTGACGGGCAGCCTGGGGACGGTCGTCGCTCTTTGGCGTGAAAAGACATTTCAAACGCTGGCGCTGACCGCACTGATCGCCGTACTATGGCTGGGAGTCTGGCAGGTGATCCAGACGGGAATCGTATTCCGCCAGTTGATTGGTGTGCCCGCGACGGATTGGGCGGCGCTGTTCAGTCCACTTCAGGCGCTGTCGCTGGCGGCGAGTCCGACGATTGGCGTGCGAACGCTCGATTTCGGAATCGATGCGACTTGGGGATTCCTGGCTGCCGCCTGTGTTGGCGCTTGTGCACTGAATGGTTTGGCAATCCTGAAGGTCCGCGTTTGGAACCCGAGCCGCGAGGTCTTCGGCGGACACAAAGTCGAGGAATCGGAAACCGAGTCGGAGCACCGGCCGTTTTCGGAGATCCCGCTGGCGTCCGCGGCCGAACAGGCGCGGCAGGGGCATGTGGACGCCCGCATTCGCAGCGGAAACCGACCCACGCGGCATGCCTGGGACAATCCGGTATTGTGGCGTGAAGTCTGCACCTGGGCTTACGGCCGAAAGGTCGTGCTGATTCGATTCGCATATCTTCTGATGGTGTTGGGCGCCGTGCTCATCGTGCATCGGGCCGTGCATTCCGATCGACGGATCGGCGGCAATGAAACCGGCGTGGCGGTTCCCGAAGCAACCCTGGGGATGGCACCCCTGGTGCTGGTGAGCCTGTTGATCGTCAATGCCCTGGCTGTGACGTCAATCACCAATGAACGCGACGGGCAATCGCTCGAGATTCTGCTGGTCACCGACCTCTCGCCGGCCGAGTTTGTATTCGGCAAGCTGCTTGGTGTCGCTTACGTGACGATGTTGATGATCGCAGCTCCGTTGGCGATCTGCGCTTATCTTTTCGCGGCCGGTATGGTTTCGCTGGAAGGACTGATTCTTCTGATGCTGGGCCTCGTGGTGCTGTTCTGCTTCGCCACGATGCTGGGAATTCACTGCGGCATGTCGTATTACAATTCGCGCACCGCCGTCGGTATCAGCCTGGGTACGCTGTTCTTTCTGTTTCTGGGGATCGCGACCTGCATCGTGATCATGGTCTCGTTCAGCGGCTCATTCCAGACCCAGCTGATCGCCTTCTCGCTGGTCAATCTGGGCGGCGGCATTGGACTCTACGTGGCACTCGACCATAGAAACCGATCCAATGCCATTCTGCTTGCGGCGATCACTTTGCCGTTCTGGACATTCTTCGCGATTACCAGCTTCCTGCTGAAAAACTACCTGACCATGTTTCTGGTCGGAGGTGGAATTTTCGGCTTCACGACGATTGCGATGCTGGTGCCGGCAATTCACGAATTCGACATCGCCATGGGGCGCTCGCGCTTGGGAGCCGAAGATGGTTGAACGCCCCAGGATCGTGCTGCGAGCTATTTCGAGTAGCCGATCGACTTGATGACGTGCAGCATTTCCTCGAAAGTGATGAAGCGTCGACGATGCCGCAGTTTGTATTCGTCGATGGCCATTGCCAGTTCGCGCGCATCCGGTGTCAGTTCCTCGTGGCAATTGGCGAATTGGCGTCGCTCGCCTGCGGGAGCCGCCAGGTCGAAATGACGGCGTCGACGGTCGACGAAGGTGTCGGAAGTCTCGGGAGGGGATTGAACGAACACGTTCGGAACTCCTGGTGCGAGATCGCAAGCCCTGAGGATCACACTCGCTGAAGCCTAGCGCATAGAATGGCCTCGGGCAAACGGTTTGGACCGCTACGGTTCGCGATCGCCAAACGGTCCGCGTTTTCGTCGCTACAATCGTCACCGGCCGATCAGGAACTATCGCGACTGGTGCGCACGGCCATCCGTTGCTGCTGACGGTCGATCTCCGAGGCAATCCGCGTCAATTTCGGATTGTCCGGCGCGTGCCGCATGCCCTCGGCAACCGTCAGCCGGGCCGCGGAAAGCTCGCCTGCAAGAAGCTGGGCTTCGGCGAGTTCCCCCGCCCATTCTGAACTGGTGCCGGGAAGGCCCGCTGCGACAAACGAACGGGCCGCCTCGTCAAATCTCCCCAGCGCTTTCTGCGCCACCCCCTGCCGACGGTGTACCTCGGCCGGAATCTGGCCGGTCCCAAACCGTGATGCCAGGCTTTCCAAAGTTGCCAGCGCACGCTGCGGGCGCCCTTGTGCCAGATAGATGTCCGCGACCGCCAGCTGCGCCTCGCAGCAATGCTCCTGCAAGCTTAGCGCCCGATAGTAGCTGGCAAGCGCCGGGTCGAGTTCCGCCCGCTCCCGCAGAATATCGCCCTGAAGCAGCCAGGCGGTCGCCAGTTCGCGATTGGAGCGGATCGCCTGTTCCGCCCGGTGTATCGCCGCTTCGTGCTCGCCTTGCTCCAGGTGCATCCGGCCCAGTCGCACGAGCAGATCCGGGTCGCCACCCGACAGCCTCACCGCCTGTTCCATGTGCCCGATCGCCAGGTCGCGTGCTCCACGTTTCCATAGCACGTCCGCGTAACCGGCATGCGCTCGATCGTGCTCGGGACAGGCCTGAATTGCCGACGAAAAGTACATTTCGGCCGAGGCACTGTCGCCCCGCTGGGAAGCTTCGATTCCGCGCAACGCGATCTGCCGGGACGCCACCATATCGTGTGCCGACGGTTTCACCGGGTAAGAATGGCAGCCGCCAAGCGCCCAGGGTAAAACGGTCCAAAGCAGAAGCGACCGCCGCCGAACGATGCGCGGTGCGTCGCAATTGCCAGTCCGTTGCGAATGGATCCCCCGCATTTTCGCACCTTTGCGCCCACGAGCGCGTTCCCGCAGCGAATATGCCGCGCGGGCAGGAATCGGCCCTGTCGGGATTATCGGCATCCGTCGGCTTGCGGTCCGAGAAACTCCCGCAGGCAATCCGCCAATTTCCGCCGATCCGAAAACTGGCAGACGCAAACTATCAAGGTTGAGCGGAGCACTCAAGATGAATTGGGCAACTCCCGTGGAATGGGCAATCTAGCCGTTCCCGGGGAGCGGTTGGGCTTTTGCCGCAGCGGCTTTTTTGGGCTGGGGATCGGCCTTTTCCGGTGCCGCGTCGCGGCCTGCCGCGCCACCCGCCGGTTCCGACTCCGGCTCTTCGGGAATCGCACCCGTGTCAGCCAACAAATATCCCGCCCAGAAAAACGGATGCTCGCCGCGCAGCGGTCCGCCGGCTCCGCTGCGAATCCGTGGCTCGGCTTCCAGTTCCAGTTCCGCGGCCGACAGCAGCTGAACGCTGCGCTGCCAGGCCGCATCGGCCGTGGCGTGCGGCAGTTCCTGCACGAATTCGCGGGTCAAATCCGTGGTGGACTTGCCGGCGACGCGCCAGCGGCTCAAGAGCACGGTACGAGTACCGCTGGCCATCAGCCCGCACAGAGAGAGGAAAACCTCGTCGCCATTGCCGTTCTTTTTCAGAGCCGTTTCCGCCACGGTGTGGAAGCCCGGTAAAACAATCTGTTCGGGCGCACCCCAGGGCAGTGAAAACCAGGCGGCCAGTGAACTGCCCGGCTTCCCCTTGTCCACCTGAATCGGGGACCAGTCGTAGGGCATTTTTTCGCAGTCGTCCATATCGTGATAGACGACGACCCGATCGCAGAATTTGCCGATCAATGAGGAACTGGCGGGGAGTTTTCCCGGCAGGCGTTGCACGCGCGGCACGGCGGACTCGAGCTTCTCGGCGGCGTCGCGCGTCAACTGCAAGTCGTCCTTGGGGAACATGCGCCCCGTAACGACCGCCGTGGTCGCCGTGGGGCGCGTTTTGCGAGGATCGCCGATTGCCAGGGCGACGGTCGGTACATAGCGGACACGGAATCGTTGCAACATCGGCACGGTGGATTCCTCATGCGAGACCGGCAGGGCTTCGAACGGGCAATACCAAAGCGGCCCATCCGGTACGATCACCAGCTCGCGGATCTCATCCCAGTCTTCGGGGCGGCTCGTTTTCACAAGCTGCTGGGGAATCCGCGCTGCGATGGTCTGCCAGTCATCCGACTGCAGTTCTTTCAGATCGACTTGTTTGTTCCGTTCCGTCAATCCCCATTTCTTGAGCAACTCGGCGATATCCGCGCGGATCTTCGCGGGGCGCTCGATCATCCAGTGCTCGAATCGGTCCGCCCCGACCTGGAAGGCATACAGGCCATTCGATGTGGCGAAAAATGACAACACGATCTGGGACTTGTCGATGTTCTTGCGAAATTCCTTGAAACGCAGTGGTGGCGGGAAGACGAGTTCCGCGGGATCACGCCGCAACGCCATTTCGTGCAGCGCTATTTCCTGGAGCTGGCTGATGCGGAGCAAACTTTCGTAGCGTTCGGCGAAAGGCTTGTTTTGATCGGCATTATCCGGCGTCAGGGGATGTTTGCCGATCTCGGCACTCAATTCGGTGGATTGGCGGGCCAGGTCGGCATAGCGGGGGTACTTGGCCATCAAATCCTGCCGCTGCAGCCTGGCGACATCCGGCAACAGGTTTTCCGGTGAGTGCAATACCCAACGCAGAGCGAGCAATCGGCCGCCCAGCGTGAGGCTGCTGTAGAATTTCTGCCGTCGCGCTCGGTCGGTGATTTCAAAAGCACGTTCCGGCTCATTGCGGAGCAGGTTCATGACAAACCAGTTTTCCAGCGGGACGGGCTGCGGCGCGACCATGGTTGCAGCGCTTCCATGGCGTTTAGACTCCAGTCCCTGGGTGTCGGTTCGCGGAGCACGTCGGCGTACAGTTGATCGGCAGCGCGGTCCTTGACGGAACCCGAAGTCCAGGCGGCGTCGACAAGTCCCGTATGAAAAAGTCGCAGGGAGCCGCCGTTGGTCTGATAGTTCATCGCGGCCGCGAGTGCCTTGTTACCGGCCGGCAGATTTCCTGATTGGAAGTTGACCTTCGCCAACTCGTACTGAAAGCGGGCGCCGAGCGCGCCCGACCCCGCGTCGTGCCGGCCGATTTCCCGGCGAGCATCCTCGAGCGCGGCCAGCGCCTGCTGCGTTTCACCGAGCTGAGACAGGTTGTCCGCCATCAACACGAACAAGGACGCCCGCAAAGGAACGGATAATCGAGCCGACCAGGCGGCTGCGGGGACGAGCGCTGTGAACGGTTCCCGGCGTCCCGCCGCGAGGTGGGCCTGCACAGCGCCGCGAAATGCCTCCTCCAGAACATCCAGTTGTCCAAATGTGCCTGCCGAGTAGGTCGACTCCAGAAAGAGATTCGTCGCCAGATCGTATTTGCCATCGAGCAGCGCGATCCGGCCCAACTCCAGCAGCACGGCGCAACTGAACGGATGCTCGAATTGTCCGCCCGCCAGCAGTCCGCGCTCCAGTTCGGACGCCGCCTGCGGGGATTTGCCGGTCGCCAGCAATGCCATTCCCAGCTGCACGTCGCACCAGGTTTGACTCCAATGCCCTGGCGTTGTCAGTTTCCGGGAACAAGCGGAAACCAGCATGGTGGTCATCGGGTCGTAGGGACCGACCGGGCCCAGCAGTTCAGCGCGCCGCCGCAAAGAGAGGATCACGCAGCGCACGATCTCCTTGACATGCAAAGGAAATTGTTGCGGGTCCGAAAGCGCGCCGCCACGCTCCAACACTGCCTGGTTATTGAAATGTCCTTGCAACGCCAGGTATTTGTCGTCGAACTTGCCGATCGCCACATTGCGGTTGCTGACGCCCCAATTCACAGGGTTCTTGAGCACGCCGGTCTGGACGGCGAGGTTGGGCGGAAAGGAAACGCGCAGCATCCAGTCCTGATAGGCCAGATAGATCTTCAGCGCGGAATTGTACTGGTCCAGCGCCTGCGGCAGGCTGCCCATCTGATAGTAACACTCGCCAATCATCGCGTGATAGCAGATCGAGTCGACCCACCGGCCGTCGGTGGAGCGGATTCCGCCTTTGGCGGCATTCTGGAATGCGGCCAATGCGACGCGGTATTCGCCGGAATAGTAGGGCACAAATGCGTCAAAATAGTCGTCACCGGGGGCTTCCCGCCGCACCGCCGGACTGCCGCCGATCGCCGGCGCACCGGCGGTGCCTTTGGCGGCTCCGCCCGGTTTGGCCTGCGCGCGCAGATCGACGGTGCAGGCGACGATCGACAATGCGCAAGCCGCAAAGATCCTGGTATGCATGGCAAGGTACTCCTGGTTGGGTCCTCGATTCATCATAGCGGTCGCGTTTCGCGGCGGCGAACAAGAAATCCGCAGATACGATAAAGATTGACGATTGTGCGGACGATAAGGGTTCTGTCGATTCTATCGTCTCAATTGAAGGAGCCGCTCCATGGGCCAGCTAGCAACCGTCGACTCGACCAAATCCACTCGCAACCCAATCTGGGGGATCGCGCTGTTGCTCGTTGCGGCTGCCAGCGGTTGCCAGGTTTCCGTCGGCGGACAGACCCTTCCGAGCCCCTGGTACCACCGAGACGACGTTCAGTATTACGCTCCCGGACCGAAATTCAAGCTTCAGAAAGAGGCTTCCGCTCAGGCGGAATACGCGGCGGAAGCGAAGCGGCAATAGCACCTGGCCGAACGGTCGGCAACCACCTTGCCGGCCCCGTTCCCTGCCCTGCGCGTCTGCCACATGATCACTCGCGTGGGTCGGTCGGCGCGCACGGTCCCCACATATAGACGTCGTCCCCCAAGCGGCGAATCTCGTGGGGCGGCGCGATCACCGTCTGGCTCAGACTTGCCCGACCATTCCCGGCAAAAGGCGAAGGCGCGTGCGCCCCGCCAATCAACTTCGGCGCCAGAAAAAGGTGCCATTCGTTCAAGACACCGGCGTCAAGACAGTCCCCCAGCACTCCTGCTCCCCCTTCGACGAGCACGTTGGTCCAGCCGCGTTCAGCAAACAAGCGGAGCATCGGCCGCCATCGCTGCGAATGATCAGCGCCTTCGACCACCATCGTCTGGCAGCCCCAGGCATCGAGCTGTCGCTGTTGCTCGCTGCTCATCGCCGTGGAGGCCACGACTAACACCGGAATCTCCCGCGCCGTGCGACGGAGCTGGCTGTCGGGTGGGATTGTCCCCTGCGATGAAAGAACAACGCGAGTGGCGGTGCGGGGCCCGGCCGGCCGAGCGGTCAGAAGCGGATCGTCCCGCTCGACCGTACGCCGGCCTACGACAATCGCGTCGACGCGCCCGCGCAGTTCATGGACAATCTGACGCGATTGTTCATTGGAGATCCAGCGGCTTTCGCCGGTCGTCGTGGCGATTTTCCCGTCCAGCGACATCGCCCACTTTCCGATGACCCAGCAACAACCCGTGGACAACCGGTGCAGGTAGGGCGCGTTGAGCCTGCGGGCTTGTGCCTCGCAGATTCCTACCTGAACCTCGATGCCGGCATCCCGAAGGCTGCGGATGCCGGTCCCAGCGACTTTTGGGTGCGGATCGGTCATCGCGACAACGACCCGCTTGATCGACGCGTTGCGGATCGCGTCGACACAGGGAGGGGTCTTGCCGTGATGGTTGCAGGGTTCCAAGGTGACATACATCGTGCAGCCTGCGGGCGAGGAAACGCAGCTTCGCAACGCAGCGACTTCGGCATGGGCGCCACCGAACACGGCATGCCATCCTTCGCCGACAATCGACTGGCCGTCGGAGATCACACAACCCACGAGCGGGTTGGGTTCGGCGCCGCCGAGGCCTCGAGCGGCAAGTTCGAGCGCTCGAGCCATGCACCGGGAAGAGTAATCGTCTGGAACCAGGTCGATGCTTTTCATGGCCTCACGCTGACCGTCTCAAGGCATCGTGCCGCGTGTCATTGTTCGGCCCTACTCCATGCCGGGCAACCAGAGTTTCGACTTGCCGGCGGCCGGTTCCGCAGTGGCCGATTCAGGGGTCCAAATGCCGGCCGCCGCGGGCGAGTCCGCGGCGGCGATCCCCGCAACCGCATCGGTGGCTGCCGCTGCCGGCGGTGTCGTGCCGGCATGCGGTGCCACAGCACCGATCTCGACCAGAATCCTGTAGAGCATCTCCATCACGCCTCGTTCGCGGCCATGCTGTCGCTGCAGTCGCTCCAGGATCGCGGAAAAGCTCGTGCTAAACCCCTTCTGCCACGCTTGAATCATCGTCGCGATAAGCAATTGGGCCGGCGACGTGTCCTGCTTTGCCATTCCATCGGCGGCGCGGAAGACATGCAGCTTGTATTGCTGGTCGTCTTCGCATCGACCAGCGGCGAGTTGATGCGCCAAAGTGCTGGCTTGATGATCGGCAAGCGACGGACGCGAGAGGGTAACTGTCGCACAGCGATAAGCGGTGGCACCAAGTCCCAAAGATGTGGCCAAATTCAGACTGTCCGATAGTAGCGTATCCGAACAATGTTCCATGTCGAACCTTGGCAGTCGAGCGTAATTGCGGAACAGGTCGATGTTGCCACGTATCGCTTCCTCCGACAGCAAGGGGAGCGGTTCAAGTCCGACCTCGCGGCGGAGATCGTTGAGCGAAATCTCCCAGGAATAATTGTCCATGTACAGCGACAGATTTAACAGGTATGCCTCGGCGCGGCGTCGCAGCGCCGGGTCCTGAGCGGCCTGCGCCAGCGTCAGTCCATGAAGCAAGCTCGACGCATGCGGAAGAACTTGGGTGCGGATCTGACGCCAAGGATAGTCCTTGAGAAGGAAGCTGTCCTTGTTCGCTACTTCGATCTTGGCCGCCGGAAAAGGCCGTTGCCGCAGCAGGTTGCTGACAAATCCGATGTTTCCGATCGGCGCTTCGACCTGGTTGGACACCGCTCCCAGAGCGGCCTTCAGAGCGGTAATCTGTTCCGGATAACTGGCATCGCGGATCAGTTGAAACATGGCGCGCGAAGGCCGATCTGTTTCTTTTCCAAATACGCTGATGATCGTCAGCAGATTCGGGACATCTTTGGGGTCGCCTTCCGATCCGGGCTGTAGTAGATGATCCCCGATGAGAAAGGTGGCTCGAGGCGGCGGACCATCGTCTGCTTCGTGCGCGGATACAGGAATCGATCGAGCCTGCGGCAGGGAGTTCAGCCGTTCCAGGGTGTTGTTAAGGTCGTCGATCTCGACGGTTACTTCCAGAGCCTCGACGGAATCGGCATCGAGGAATCCCTCTAGCAATTGCGCCATTGCTTCCGCTTCGACGGCGCCTTCGTGGTCGATTCCGGGCAGTTCCGACAGCCGCCGCCAGGCGGCGATCGCCAGTTCGTCGTTTCCGAGCCAGCCGCAAATGCTTGCGATGCCATGCATGATCTCGTACTGGTCGGGAAACCGCTGGGCCAAGGCCACAAGCCGCTCGAGCGCTTTCGCCCAATGCGCTTTGCGGGTGAGTTCGATCGCGGCGAGATATTCCTCGCGCCAGTCCGCATTCGGGCTGGGCGCGAGCAGGTACATTCCCCGCTTGTACAACGGCGAAATGTCCCGTGAAGTCTGGAATCGTTGCAGCAGATCCGGTTCGTTTCGGCGCGTTTCTGGCGACGAAAATCCTTCGAAGAGCACGAAATGGGCTCGGGCGGCGGCAAAATGCCCTTCGGCGTACAGCATCTCGCCCAGCATGCCGAACAACGACCGCATTGGGCCGTTGACGCCTTCGGAAAGCTCGATGGCCCGCTGCAACAGATCGACAGCGGCTGCCACGTCACCGTCGATCGCCTGCAGTTCGGCCATGCAGGTAAGGCTGAGAGGATTGTCGGGGCATTTTTCATGAAGCTGCAAAACGGTCGCGCGAAACGCCTCTTCCTCGTGCAGCAACTTGTGCAATTCGATCTTGCAGACCAGCAGGGCCGCTCGAGGCCCCTTCTGAGCAATCAGCCGGTCGATTTGATCGAGAGCCGATTTACGCTGATCCCCCGCCATCGCTCGGACAATCTTGTCGATTTCCGGGATCAGATCGGCGGAACAGCAGAATTTCATTTTCTTGCCGCTTCCGCAGGGGCATTCCGTATAGGCATCGACAATCATGGTCAGGATCCCCTTGTGGGTCCGATGTTCCGCTTGGCCGTTGTTGAACTGACACGATGGTATCAAACGGCGGTCGTTATTACGAGCGGCGAACGCTGCGCGTGGCGGCCCGCCCGTTGCGTTCGCCGTCGCGTGAAATTACGATGGTCGAACTTTGGCCGCGGTGGGCCCGAAACCCGTACCGCGGGCATCCCTTGGCAAGTGTCACCACCAGTCGTTTTATCGCGAGGCCTGCAGATGGCGAAGTCACTGAATATCGGCATGATCGGTTACGGGTTCATGGGACGGGCCCATTCCAACGCCTATCGGAAGGTCTCGAATTTCTTCCAACTCAAGTATCAGCCGGTGCTCAAAGCGGTCTGTGCCCGAAATCCGGAAAACGCCAAAGCGTTTGCGGCGCAGTGGGGTTACGAGTCGATCGAAACCGACTGGAAACAGTTGCTGCGCCGCGACGACATCGACGCCGTGGATATCTGCACTCCCAATAACCTGCACGCCGAAATCTCCATAGCCGCCGCGAAAGCCGGCAAGATCATCCTCTGCGAAAAACCGCTCGCCATGAACGTCAAAGAGGGCGAGAAAATGGTGAAAGCGGTGGAAGCGGCCAAAGTCCCCAACATTGTCTGGTACAACTATCGCCGAATTCCAGCCGTCACGCTGGCCAAACAGTTGATCGACGCCGGCAAACTCGGCCGGATCTTTCATTATCGAGCGAAGTTTCTGCAGGACTGGACGATCTCCCCCGAATTACCCCAGGGCGGGCAGGGCCTGTGGCGGCTCGATTCCAAAGCGGCGGGTAGCGGCGTGACCGGCGATCTGCTCGCCCACTGCATTGACACCGCTTTGTGGCTTGCCGGTCCCATATCGAGTGTCTCGGCGATGACGGAGACGTTCATCAAGGAACGTAAACACAATCTCACCGGCAAAGTCGAAAAGGTAGGGATCGACGACGCGTGCGCGTTTCTGGCCCGATTCAAGAATGGCGCGCTGGCGACGTTTGAATCGACGCGCTACGCCCGCGGCCACAAGGCTCTGTACACGTTCGAAGTCAATGGCGAAAAAGCGTCTCTGGCCTGGGATCTGCACGACCTGCATCGACTGCAATGGTTCGATCATCGCGACGAGGGAATCCTCCGCGGCTGGAGGTCAATTCATGTCACCGACGGCGATCATCCCTATATGGGAAAATGGTGGGTTCCGGGCCTGGCGATCGGATATGAGCACTCCTTCGTGCACCAGGTCGCGGACTTTCTCGAAGGGCTGGCCAAAAACAAACCGGTTGGCCCCACTTTCCGCGATGCACTGGAAACGCAAATGGTCTGTGACGCCGTGCTCAAAAGCGGCCAGACCGGGAGATGGATCGACATCGCCTGATGCGCGGTTCCTGCCGCAATCCCCCCCATGTGGAAACCCCCCGCATGTGCAATCCCCATGCGCAGCGATTGCTCGGCCGTTTGTATCCGCGCTGATTCAGCGCCGCTGAGCCGCCAGGGATTGGGCCACGCCGACATGAGCATTGCGGCATTCCATGCAGGTTGCGCGAAATGCTTTGGGACGCGACACGCCGTCCAGCCGAAACGTCTCGACCTTTCCCTGGCGAAAGACCAGGTCGCCCGCGTCGTACCACTCCTGGCCCGGGCGAACGGCGATGTCAATCGCGTCGAAGCGATCAAAGGTGATCGACTTCAGTTCCTTGCCGCCCAGGCCGTCTTTGACGACGATGCGTCGGTTCGTGATTGTATACCTGCGGCCGAGCACCGGTCCGATACGGAGAAAGTAAAGCAGCAGTGAGACGGGGATGAAGGCCAGGCAAAGGAGATTGCCGATCGTCAAGACGTAAATCCCGGTGCGATTCGTATAGAGCTGTCCTAGTCGTCGCGCAACGGAGAACATCGCGATGGACGGCCAGACGGTCATCACGGGAACTTCCCGTATTGTGGACGGTGTTACGCCTGCGATCGCTTGTTTCATGGCTGGCCGAACGTTTCTATGGATTGCCTCGGGGCAGATAACCATTCGCGGAAAGCGGAAACTTAGCAGACGTTGCTTGTGGCGGGAAGCGGGTGCAGAAAAGCAGTTGCGGTCGGGAACCGGCGCGCGCAAAAAAAAGCCGTTCGGGTCGGCTATCCCCGAACGGCTTTGCTCTTGCAATGGCAGATGTTTCACTGTTGAGGCGAAACTGACCTTACGTCCGCATGAGGACTGTTCTCACGTTGAAACGGAGCCATGTTACCATGGACCGTTTATCAAATCCTTAGAAAGGAGGTGATCCAGCCGCAGGTTCCCCTACGGCTACCTTGTTACGACTTAGTCCCAATCGCGGAGTTCACCTTAGGCGCTTACCTCCCTTGCGGGTTGGAACGGCGACTTCGGATGCCCCCCACTTTCGTGGCTTGACGGGCGGTGTGTACAAGGCTCAGGAACACATTCACCGCGGTATTCTGACCCGCGATTACTAGCGATTCCAGCTTCATGTAGGCGGGTTGCAGCCTACAATCCGAACTGAGGCATGTTTTTTGCGATTTGCTGGCCCTCACGGGTTTGCTTCGCTTTGTGCATGCCATTGTAGGACGTGTGCAGCCCTAGTCATAAAGGCCATGAGGACTTGACGTCATCCCCACCTTCCTCCGGTTTAACACCGGCAGTCTCCTTAGAGTCCCCGGCATGACCCGCTGGCAACTAAGGACAAGGGTTTCGCTCGTTAAGCGACTTAACGCGACATCTCACGACACGAGCTGACGACAGCCATGCAGCACCTGTGCAAAGGCTCCCTTGCGGGCACCCCGACTTTTCGGTCAGGTTCCTAAGCATGTCAAGACTAGGATAAGGTTCTTCGCGTAGCCTCGAATTAAGCCACATCCT
>Ga0233425_10001222_pt1 | contig 59713 bp, 50 predicted proteins | sample Watercolumn_Towu_2_FD_181712 | JGI IMG/M metagenome (GOLD analysis project Ga0233425, IMG submission 181712) | Freshwater microbial communities from Lake Towuti, South Sulawesi, Indonesia - Watercolumn_Towuti2014_140_MG | ecosystem: Environmental > Aquatic > Freshwater > Lake | place...
GTCGAGGATCGGCAGGCCGAGCCCGTGGACCGGGTCCAGCTCAAGAAGACCGAGTGGGGCCGCGCGATCGGGACCCCGGGCTACATGAGCCCCGAGCAGCTCCTCGGACAGCACGCCACGGTGGACGCGCGGAGCGACGTGTTCAGCCTGGGAGCGATCCTCTACGAGATGGTGACCTGCCAGAGGGCGTTCGCGGGCAGCGAGGAGGAGATCACGGAGAAGGTCCTGACCGGACGGCTGAAGGACCCGAGGTCCTGCGAGCGCGGGAGCTCCGTGCCCGATGAGGTCGCCGAGGTCGTGCTCAGAGCGCTCGACATCGATTCCGCCCGGCGTTTCCAGAACGCCTCGGAGCTCGCCGCCGCGGTGGAGTCGTACCTGGAGGGGAGCGGGCGCCGGGAGGCCGCGGTGGAACGGACGGCCGAGGCCGAGGCGGTCTGGAAGGAGTACGTGGCCCTGGAGCAGCAGCTCAACGAGCTCACCCGGAAGGGACAGGACCTCGCGCGGCAGGTCCCGCCCTGGGCGACGCTCGCCGAGAAGACCGAGCTGCTTGCGAACGAGGAGCGGCTCGACCACCTGAGGATCTACCGCGCCGAGGTCTTCGCCCGCGTGGTCAACTGCTGTGAGCGGGCCCTGGAGCTGCTCCCCGAGGGCCCGGTCGCGCGCACCTTGCTCGCGCGGGCCTACGCGCGCCGGATGGTCGAGGCCGAGGCTGAACGCGACGTGTCGGAGCAGCGGTTCTTCGAGTCGAGGGTCAGGGCGTACGACGACGGGTCCATGGCGGTGTTCCTCGAGGGCGTCGGCGCGCTCAGTCTGACGACCGACCCGGACGGCGCGCAGGTCGTCTGCCAGCGGTACGAGCAACGCGGGCTGACCTGGTCGCTCGGGCCGCCCGAGGTGCTCGGACACACGCCGCTCGAGGCGCATCCGTTACCCATGGGTTCGTACCGTCTCACGCTGCGTGCGCGCGGGAAACGCGACACGATCTACCCGGTCCACATCACGCGCGGCCGGTGGTGGGTCTCGGGCGATACGCCGGTGCGGCTGTACTCCGACGCCGAGATCGGCCAGGGCTTCGTGTACGTGCCGCCCGGACCGTTTGTGTGCGGAGGCGATCCGCTGGCGCCAGGCTCGCTGCCGAGGGACGAGGTCTGGCTCCCCGGGTTCTTCATCGGGGTCCACCCGGCGACCATGGAGCAGTACCTCGCGTTCATCAACGCCGTGCACGCCGTGGACCCAGAGCTGGCGTGGTCTCGCGTCCCGCGTGCGGCGGCGTCTCCCGGGGGGGCCTCTGGCGAGTACTGGCGCCGGCCGGGCAGGGGAGAGCGCTACGTCATCCCCGACCTGGACGCGGACGGCGACCGGTGGAGCCCCGCATGGGCGGCGATGGCCATGAGCTGGAGCGACGCGACGGCTTTCGCGGCCTGGGTGTCGAGCTGGATGGGGAGCCCGACACACGTCGCGCCGGAGCTCTGGTGGGAGAAGGCGGCGAGAGGAGTCGATGCGCGGTTCTACCCCTGGGGAGACCGCTTCGATCCGTCGCTGTGCAAGATGCGGAGCTCGCGGTCCGGACGGCCCATGCCGGAGCCGGTGGGCACGTTCCAGACGGACGTCTCGGTCTACGGCATGAAGGACATCGCGGGCACGATCCGAGAGTGGTGCGGAGAGGCGAGCTTCGACGGAATACCGGACCTCCGGCCGGTGCGAGGAGGTTCGTGGCACGACCACCCGCGGCACTGCCGGATCGCGGCGCGGCACGACTTCGAGCCCTGGCTCGTCCGCTCCCAGGTCGGGTTCAGGCTCGCGCGTCCCTGCCCGCGCTGAACAACGGGCGAGGCCTCCTGGGCCGTCACCACACGCAATCGAGACGCCCGAGGAAGATCTCGTCGCGCTGACTCTCGCCTCGGGCCGACCAGGCGAGCAGGACTCCGGCCGGGCCCGCCAGCCCCACGGCCGTGAGGTCCGCGTAGTAGGCGAAGCTCGTCGTGTCCGCGACCAGCGGACCCTGGACCGCGACTCCGTCGAAGTCGAGATGGTGAACGACCAGCCGCGTCGAGCCCGGCGTCTCTGGCGGCAGGCTCGCGTCACCGGGAGCACCCCACATCACGATGATCCCGTGGGCGGTCGCCGCGATCGCGGGCGAAGCGGCGTACGCCGCGTCGGTGGCGAGGATCCGAGGCTCGTCCCATTCGGTGAAGCCATCGCCCGACACGCGAGCCAGCACGACGTTGGCCGCGACCCCTGGGACCGCCGGATCGACCTCGAACCACGACAGCCACACCGACCCGGCCCGCTCGGCCATATGCGGACGCAAGGGATTCAGGCCCGGGCGCTGGACGGGGATGGTCGAAACGAGCTCGAGCCCGCCCGGATCGCCCGGCGCAATCGGCGGACGGATGCGGAGCACTCCCACGGCTCCGGGCGCGCATCGTCCCTCCCAGCCCTCGGGACAGTCGATGAAGGACGTGGCGACCAGGTAGGTGGTGCCCGTCCAGACGATGCTCGCCCCTCGGCCCGGATACTCTCCTGGGGGCGCGGCCGGGAACGGGCCGAGCTGGAACGACCCTTCCGGGTTGAGGATCGCGGCCTGAGGCAGTGTGCCCTCGGTTTCACGCCAGGTGCGAAAGGCCACGCCGTAGCCGTTGCCGGCGTAGCCGGCCCCTGCCAGGTCGACACCGCGCCCCGGGCTGAGCCCGAGCGACGCCTCGTGGCCTTCCTCGAGCGAAACGTCCACCGGGGACGAGGCGCTCCAGCTCTCGAGGTCAAAGGTCTGGAACCGGAGCGAAGGCGGGTCGACGAGCGCGCCGGCGTAGTGCCAGAAGAGAGCGAGCCTGGTGGCGTCCCCGGCCGCGAGCGAGATGCTACCCCACTCGTGGCTCTCGAAGCCGAACAGGGTCGGCTGCCGGTCCATGACGACTCCGTCGGGCCAGTCCAGCCCGTTGACGAGGCGGGCGACCCGGATCTCCGGGTGCCAGAAGTTCGCGTCCGCGCTGATCGCCTTGAGCACGACCAGCGCGCCGCCGGCTTCGGGATCGCCCGGGTCGAGCAGGACCAGATCGGGTGCGTTCGCCCCGCCCTCGGGGAACGCGATGATCGAGAACGGGTCCCCCGCCCAGTCGAGCGAGCACGGCGGCACGTCCGCGTCCCATGGTGCGTCGCTGTCCGTGTCGGAGTCCGCGTCGCCGTCCGCGTCGCCGTCGTGGTGGTCGCGGTCTCCGACCAGGAGACCCGTCCGCGCGCCGCAACCTGCGCCGAGGCACAGCAGCAGCGCCATTGCGCTGAATCCTCGCTCGGACAATGCCATCGATCTGCCCCCTCTCCAGCGGTGAGTCGGTCGCGTCAGAGGGGTCGCGCGACGGTCCAGGCGACCGCGACCTCGCCTCCGGTGCTCCCCTGTCCACCGATGACGATGTCGTCGAAATGGTCGCCGTTGAGGTCGGACACGGCGATCGCCCGGATGAAGACGGCCTGGCGTGGAAGGACGACGGGCTCGCGCCAGATGTCCTCACCCTCCACGGCGCCGGTCCCCTGTCGGACGGCGATGTCGCCGCCGCCGAACGAGGCTGCCACGATGTCGAGTATGTCGTCCGGGTCCAGGTGGCCGAGGGCGATGAGCGGCGCCCCAGAGGGGAGCCCGGTCGGCAGGGTGGCTTCCGTCGCCTCGAAGGTCCGATCGCCCGCGTTGAGGAACACCTCGACCGAGGCCGTGTCCCAGCACCCGACGAGGAGATCGAGCGCGCCGTCGCGGTCGATGTCCTCGGCGAGGACCTGCCCCGGACGGCCGCAGCCGTCCGTGAGGTGCCCGACCCACGTGTCGGCGGAGAACCTCCCGGCACCGTTGCCCCAGAGGACCACGACCTCCGGTGCTCCGGTCACGTCCTGGATGCCGATCGCGAGGTCGAGGTCGTCGTCACCGTCGAGGTGACCCACGGCGGGCCAGACGACGACCGGAGCCCCTTCGCCCGGGACCGTCGACGGGACCTCGACGGCCAGGCTGGTCCTGATGTCGCAGTTCCTCGTGGTCTGGTACGTCGGGTGGATGTGGACCTTGAGGCCGGTCGTCCGTCCCCAGGACAGGATGACCAGCTCTTCACCCGTCTGCCCGGCGTTGAAATCACCACCCGCGATGCCCGCGACCGGCGATGGCGGGGAGGCGCAGGAGTACTCGGACAGGGCCTCGAACCCGTCGAGCGTCGTCGAGAACCGGTGGACGCGGAGGCCCCCCGTGCCTATGGACGCGACGTCCGCGGCGTATGACGAGGATGCGGAACGGCGCGCGTAGATCCGACCCATGGCGAGCACTCCGTGATCCGCGTCCCCGTGCCACGTGGTCATGACCGAGGTCCGACCCGGTGGATCGATGGCTCGGACGAGGCGGAGCGTCCCGCCGTCGTGGGGCGCCTCGAGAGCGATCGCCACGTCGCTCCCGTCGATGGCGCAACCGAAACCCATGCGCTCCGCGGCTCCGCATCGGCCCGTCACGAGCGCCGAGACCGCGCTGGGGCCCGCGTTCGCCGCGGGCTCGATCTGGAGCTCGACGTCGAGCACCCGGTATTCGAATCGCCCGTCCCACGTCGCCGAGCCGGTCTCCGAGATCACGGCGACCTCCAGCTCCTGCTCTGCCGAGACCGCGGGGGGATGGAGGCTCACGCTCCCGCGGTTGCCGCTGGTCACGAGGTTGGTGATGCATCCCTCCTGTGGATCGACGGTGCAGTACTCCATGTCCATGGAGCCGAGACGAACGCTCTGGATGCTCTCGCCGCTCGGGAGCCCCTCGAAGCTGATGACGACATCCTTCTGATCACGCGGACGGGGATCGAGGAGCCAGCCGCAGGTGTAAGCCACCGGCTCCACGACGGAGACGACACCGAAGGCCACGTCCCCGTCAGGCTCCGCGTCCTGCTCCACGTCCGGCTCCGCGTCCTCTTCCACGTCCGGCTCCGCGTCCTCCTCGACGTCGAGGTCCTCGTCCAGGTCGGCATCGCCGTCGAGATCGGTGTCCGTGTCCGAGTCGCCATCGCTCGCCGCGGTTCCCATCTGGTCCAGGATGCACGAGGACGCGCAGAGGAAGAGGAGCGACGACAGGACCGCCGGACTGATCGATGGCTGCATGGCGCACAGTATACTTGGAATCGACACCCCGTGATATGCGCTGTTGCGCCGGCGACAGGTCGATGTCCGGGAGATCTCATGTCCGGGCGTGGGACCGAGCACGGGCGGGTCGATATCTTGCCCGGGACACCTACCTCGACCTACACTCGTGATCGAGAGGAGCAGGACCATGGCATACCAGGGGCCCGAACGCAGGATTCACGAGGTCTACGTGACCAAGAACACCGAGTACCACACCCGCCGCGGGATCTGCGTCGGCGTGCGGGACCGGGACACGGGAGAGTGGTTGCTGAGCCACATGGCGATGGACAAGCCCCTGTGTGGTGCGATCAAGTTCCTCCAAGGCGGGCTCCGCCCCAACCTGGGAAAGCCGCTGCCCGGTGAATCGCTGTACTTCCACGGAGGGGACCTCGACCTCGTCACCTCGACGCTCGTGACCGTCGAGCGCCCGCAGAAGGACATCGTGGCGCGCTACGCCCACGCGTGAGGGAGCTGCTCAAAACCGGGACGCATACCAAGGCATGAAGCTCCGTTCAGCGTGGACGAGGTGGACGGTATGGACACCGTCAGCGGGCTCCATGCCTGGGCGTGCCAGGACGTGACCGTCGTCGAGATCGCCAGAGATCATCTTCATTGTCACCTGAGCCGTGAACACTCGTCCTGCGGAGTGTCTCTCCCGGCCTCGGAGTGTTCCGACTCGCGGTGAGAATCGATCGCCGGAAGGACGATCCTGTCGGCCGGCGAGCCAGAGCTGTCCGACGGTCGGATCGAGCGCGGGATCTGGGTAGATGAACCCGGTCCCCTCGGAGTCGTCGGTCCAGCCGCCCCACCACCCGTCGCCCGAGCTCACGCCGTCGGGGACGCAGACCTCGCGCCGGAACCAGGACTGGCCGCGGCGCTGGAGGTTCGCGGCGTGATACCCGACGCGGCAACCGGTGTCGGAGTACTCGCTCCAGTCGCGGCGGGAGAAGCAGTACCCGTTGGTGCCGAGCGTGATGCACTGGGTCATCGGGTTGCCGCTCCGATCCGGGCAGTACACGTCGTAACGCTGGGTGCACATGCCCTCCGGGTAGCCGTACGTCGCCTCGGTGAAGCACGTGCCGGACGCGCAATCCGAGTCGCGCGTGCAGGGGCACTGTATCGATGCGCTCCGTGCTCTGACGGGCCAGGACTTCCGTTCGACGTCGGAATGGAGGCCGTGGGTGGCTGGCAGGGCGGTCGTTACAGGAAGCCAACGGCGATGAGGAAGAGGGCGAGGCCGACGGTTCCGCCGCCGTCTACACCGGCGAGGCTTGAGACGCGGCACTCGCACCCGTCGTGGTTCGCACGCGGCGAGCCCTCGCCATCGTGGTCGGCATCGATGTCGCCAGGTTGATCGGCGTCGGCGCCCACACCCGAGTCCGGGGACGTGCCGGCGTCGAGGCCTGAATCGCGGCCGACGTCCGCATCCGCGTCGGGGTCCGTGTCGCCGTGGAGGTCCGCATCGCTGTCGAGGTCCATGTCGCCATCGAGGTCCGCGTCGGCGTCGCCGTCCGGAAACGGCACGCCCAGGCAGGGAAGGATGTCGCTCCCTCCGAACACGGGATCACGGACCAAACCAGTGACGACGTCCTCATCGAGGCCTTCTCCGCCGACCCAGGGCGCGACGCTCGCATCGATGCCGAGCGCACAGACGATCCAGGCGACCGCGTATCGTCTGAAGATCGGTGCCGTCTCGCGGGCGCCGCCACCGCACACGAGCGGGCACAGCGCGTCACTCGGGTCCTCGGGGTCGCAGTGCCCGCTCCGGGTGATGGTGAGCTGGGCATACGGTCCACCCAGGGCGGGTGTAATGATGTCCTCGTTCCACATGCTGTTACAGCCACTGGCGCTCTGGGCGAGGAGCTGCATCGTCGGAACAGCGATGTCGCGCGCAGCTCGCGCACCGACTCCGAGATCGTCGTTCGGGTCGAGCAGCACGAGCGCGTCGATCCGGCCATCGCGAGCCGTGGCGAGGTGAGAGGCCAGACCGCCCCAGGAGTGGCCCACGAGCCCGCGAAGCTCGCCATCGACGAGCCCCTCGATCGGCGATCCCGCCGTGGACGACTGGGCCACAGCCCAGTCGAGCAGCGCGGAGAGCTGCTCGGCGTTCGCGTCGTGGTCGCACACATAGACCTCGCACGGCATGTCGGGCACGACGGCGACACACCCGCGCGAGGCGATCGTCTCGGCCATGACGCGCATGAACGACCCGTTGCGCGAGGCGCCGTGGACCACTCCGACGACCGGGTAGCTACCCCCTCCGTCGGAGGGGTAGAAGACCCGCGTTGGGATCGTGGCCCCGGCCGTGGCGACGCCCCCAGCGTCCCACTCGGCCACTTCCAACGCGCCCGGGTCTTCGGGTTGGGCCCGAGCAGGACCACTCGACACGACAACCAGCGAGAAGGCCGCGACGACGACGATATGGCGGGTCCTCGTGCCCATTCGAGTCGATACTACCAAGATGAGCGGACCTGCGTCAGCATGACGAGACGGGACGATGCTCGCGCTCACGTTCGGGGTCGGATCTGGTAGGCTGCTCCACGCGGGAGGGACCAGATGTACGTCGTGACCTGCCCGGGCTGCGCACGGCCGTCGGCCGTATCGCTGGCCCATCCCGACATGATGGCGTGCGACGCCTGCGGGTATCGCGGCCCGATCCCGGAGGATGCGCGGCGTCCCAACCTGGACGGTGTGCAGACGGTCGGCGCGGAGTGGTTCGTCGGCCGGAGCGGATCGGGCCACCGTTCGGGGGGAAACGAGGTCTCGGGCCGGATCGAGCGGGTCCACGGGGACCTGATGGGGGCCTCGGCCTACGGCGTCATCGGGCGCGATTCGGTTTTCATCGAGGGGTTCTGTCTCGAGCCGGACCAGGCCCAGGCGCCTTGAATCCCATGAGCTCCGACCCCAACGACCTCACGTTCCCTTGCGCAGGACGATCACGGCGACGAAGAAGCAGGCGATCGCGTTGAGCCACAGCCAGGCGTGATCGAGGAACGCCCAGGGGAGCCAGGTGACGTCAACCGTGTCCCAGAGCGAGCAGAAGCCGAGGTAGGCCGCACCGCCGAGCGCGAAGCCGGCCACGAGCCCCCGGAGCCACGGCACGCCGAAGAACACGAGGAGCAGGCCGAGGGGGAGCAGCGCGCTGTGGAAGATCGGGTTCGCGTGCCCTCCGGGACCGAACGCGGCCAGGTCCCACGCCATCACGGGCTGTGACAGGAGCGTCAGGAATGGTTCCGGAACGAGCATGCCCGTCGCCCAGGGGAGGACGAAGAGCCCGCACGCGCCCGCCACGATCCCGGCGAGCATCCCCGGCCCCGCCTTGACGTCGAGCCGCCCGCGCCGCCGGAGCGGCACCACGAGCAGGGCCGCCATGATCAGGGCCAGGACAAGGCGGATCGCGCCGTGATAGAGCTGCACGTGCCGGAGCGCGGCCCGCGCGTCCACGATGCCGGCGCCGTAGTGCTCGGGGTCTCTTTCCCCGCCACGAGCCGTCCGCTCCATGATCCGCTCGACAGCCGCCGGCCGCGTCACGCCCTGCGATACGATCAGCGCGGCCACGCCCGCGACGTGCGGGCTCGCCATGGACGTGCCGTTGAACAGCAGGTAGTCGTTCTCCATCGGCGACCCGGGCAGGATGGTGTTCTGCAGCACGCCGTCCGGCATGCCGTCTCCGTTCTGATCGACGTTGACGTCGCCGCCCGGCGCGGCGAGGTCGACCTGCGGACCCCAGCTCGAGTACCAGGTGATCTGTTCGTCGTACCGCGTGGCGCTCACGCCGATGACGTTGTTCAGCGCTCCCGGGTAGCTGACGCCGCGGCGGCCGGAGTTGCCCGCCGCGGCGACGACCACGACGCCCCGGCTCCGGGCGTAGCGCACCGCGGACCAGATCGCCAGACTCGGCAGCGGGCCGCCGAGGCTCATGTTGATCACGTCGGCGCCGTTGTCGGCCGCGAACCGGATGGCGTCGGCGATGTCGCCCCACGAGCCGTACCCGTTCCGGTCGAGGACTCGCAGCGGCATGACGCTCGACTCGAAGGCGACTCCCGCGACGCCAACGCCGTTGTTCGTCGTCTGAGCGATGGTCCCCGCGACGTGGGTCCCGTGGCCGTGCTCGTCGAAGGGGTTCGCATCGTCGTCCACGAAGTCGTAACCTTCGACGAACCTCGTGCCGGCGAGGTCGGGGACCTGGCGGTAGCTCTCGCCCTCGTCCCGGAACGCCACCCCGGTGTCGATGACGGCGACCACGGCCCGGCGTCCGCGGCTCAACCGCCACGCGCCGGGCATGCCGATCTGGTCCATGTGCCATTGGTGGCGGTAGAGCGGGTCGTCGGGCCGGAACGTCCACCACCCCTGAGTCTGGTACATGCCGTCACGTTCCGCGCTCTCCACGAGCGGGTCGCGTCCGAGTTGCTCGACGAGTGACGAGAGTCGGGCCTCATCGACCCGGGCGCGCTGGAGCTGCGCCTCCTCCGAGTAGACGCTGTTGAGCTCGAGGTCGATGCCGTATCGCCGTTCGAGACCAGCGACGTCCTGCGCCGATGCGCTGTCCACGAGGTCGACGAGGAGCGCGCCGGGCGCCAGGTCGGCTCCCCGCGCGGGGGGCGGTGCCGCAGGCTCCTCCTCGACACCGGTCGTCGGCCGGCGGTCGTAGGCCGCCCAGGCGACGACACCGCCAATGAAGAGGGCCCAGAGTACGAGGTCCCGTCGTGTCTTCATGCTGCCTCCCGGGGTCTATCCGAGCTCGAGTCGTTAATAATACGCTGCACACCGGGTCGCTGTTGCACTCATCGTGAGAGAAGCTGTCGGCGTCGAACGCCTCGATGTTGGTTTCGGGGACCTAGAGCTCGCGGAGCTTCTCGCGGGTGTGGTGGTAGGCGCGCAGGATGTGGTCGGGCCAGCGCGAGTTGTCGAGGAACATCTCGTAGAACCTCGTGCCTTCCAGCTCGGTCCACGGGACCGGCTCGAGGAGCAGGGTCCGGTCGCGGATCCTGTCGAGCGAACGGCGCGCGAGCTCGATGTGCTGGGCGCGCCAGAGCTGCTTGCTCACCTCGAGGATCGACATGGGCCTCTCGAGCCAGCCCGTGATGTCCACGCCGCCGTCGAAGCCCGGCGGCAGGATCGTGTTCACCCCGATGAAGCGATCGAAGGGCGGATCGGCCTCGAGCAGCGGCTCCACGGGGAAGATGTTCACCACGCCGCCGTCCACGTACATGTGCCCGTCGAGCTCCACCGGCCGCACGAAGAGCGGGAGCGCGATCGCCACCCTTGCCATCTTCGACAGCTTGACGTCCGGGTGCGTGTCCGGCCCGAAGTACTCGATCCGGTTGGTGTCGATGTTGAGCACGATCGCGTGGTAGGCGATCGGCGCCTCGGAGAGGGTCATACCGCCCAGCGCCCGGTCGAGGGTGCGCTCGAACGCGTCCCCGCGCGCCATGGCGCTGAACCCCCTCCCCAGGGTGACCCCGAACCTGGCCAGCGCGAGCCAGTCCATGTCCACGAGGTCCGTGGCCTGCCAGCTCATGCACTCGTCCACCATCTGCTGGGCCGACATGCCCGCGGCGATCATCGAGCCCCAGATCGCGGAGCCGGAGCACACGGCCAGCGCGCCGATCTCCACGTCCGCTTCCTCGAGCGCCCGCTTGATCCCGCAGAGGGTCACGAGCGATCCGCTGCCGCCGGACGCGACCAGCGCCACACGCTCCCGTGAGAGAACCGGGTGCGACGTGACCTCGAGCGGCGGGAACAGGTCACGCCGCGTCTCGCGCCGGTCGGACGGCAGCGGGAGCCAGGCTCGCCGGAGCGCCCGCAGGAACCGCACGTCCTGGTTGAGGTCGCCGACCTCGTGCCGCAACCACTGGTAGTACGCGAAGACCGTGCGCAGCCTGAAGGGATCGATCGACTCGAGCATCGGTGTCCTCGACTCAGCCCCCGACGCGATGATGCAGCGCGTTATCCGCGTCGGTCAAGGAGGACGGGCGGGAGATTGGCGGGATGCACCGAGTCACCGCGCCGGAAGTCGAGCCAGGACCTCACCGCGGTCTCCGATCACGAACACCGTGTCGGGACCCGAGCCCCAGATGTCCACCAGCCGGGCATTCGTGCCCATGGGCACCTGTGTCCACTGTCGGCCGTCGTAGCGCAGGAGCATCCCGCCGTCGCCGGCCGCGAGCACGTGGCTCCCGCTCCCCCAGACCGCTCGGAGCGGCACGGCCGTCCCGCTCCGCTGCGGGCGCCAGCGACGTCCGTCGAAGCGCACGATCGTCCCCCCGTCGCCAACAGCGAAGACGTTCGACGGACCGCTGCCCCAGACGTCGAAGAGGTCGCGCTCCGTGCCCGTGCGCAGCGTGGTCCACGAGGTCCCATTCCAGCGCAGGGCAGCGCCGGCGCGGCCCACGACGAACATGTCGTCCGGACCGGTTCCCCAGACGCCCTCGAGCCCGCTCGGTGTCGGCGCGGCGCGCGCGGCCCACGCCGTGCCATCGAAGTGCAGCAGCGAGCCCTCGCCGCCCACGGCCCACACGTTGTCAGCGCCAGAGCCCCAGACCGCGCGCATCGGCTGGCCCATGGGCGCGGGCTGCCGGGTCCAGCGCAACCCGTCGAAGCGCAGCACGTCGGCGAGCCCGACGGCGATGACGTTCCGCGGGTCGCTCCCCCAGATGCCCGTGATCTCGCCCGCGGGGTCGCCCTCCTGGACCCTCCAGTGCGAGCCGTCGAAATGCATCACCACGCCCCCCTCGCCGACGGCGAACACGTCGCGCGGCCCGAACCCGAAAACAGCGCGGAGTGGCCGCCCCGGCCCGGTGGACTGCGTGGCCCACACCCGTCCGTTCGAGCGGGTGACGGCGCCGCCGCCTCCAACGGCGAAGACCGTGCCCGCGTCGCTCCCGGCGATCGCGTTGAGCGTCGCGTCGCCGTCGCCGTCCTGCGCTCCCCAGTCGGTCCCGTTGCCGTGCAGGACCCGGCCCCAGAGGCCGACGATGTACACGTCGCCCGCGCCGCTCCCCCATATGCCGCGGAAGCTGTCGCCGCGCTGGACCGTGGTGGCCATGGCGGCGCGGATGTCGGACCAGGCGTTGCCGTCCCAGTGGAGCACCGTGCCGTCCCAGCCCGCCGCGTACACGTCGTTCGCCGAGCTGCCCCACACGGCCTCGAGGTTCCGCTCGGTCCCGCTCGTCCGGACGGTCCAGCCGCGGCCGTCGAAGTGGGCGACGACGCCGGTCCAGCCCACGGCCCATACGTCCGATGCGCTTGACCCCCACACCGCCTGGAGCGGGTGCGGCGTCCCGACCGACACCGAGTTCCACCGCCCGGCCGAGAGCTGGAGCACCGTCCCGCCGCTGGCCGTGGCGAAGACCGTGCCCGGGCCGGCGCCCCACAGGTCGAGGACGTCCTGGGCCGTCACGCCGGCCAGCGCAGTCCAGCTCGCACCGTCCCAGTGCAGCAGCGTGCCCCCGGCGCCGCCCGCGTAGACGTCGGCCGGGCCGCTGCCCCACACCGCTTGCAGGTCGCGCGACGTCCCGCTCGCCTGCATGGTCCATCGGGCTCCGTCGAAGCGCAGGATGGTCCCCTGGTGACCGACGGCGACCACGGTGTCCGGCCCGCCTACCCACACGTCCTCCAGTGTATTGCCCTGCGGCAACGGGAGCTGCCAGCACCAGCCTTGCGCCGTGCACACCGGGTTCGGCCGTCCGCGGAGCTCGCTCACGTTCAGCGCGGCAGGGACCGGGGGGCCGCTATCCGGGAGCACCTGCGGCGGCAGCGGTGGCGGCTCGCGCCTTTCGGCTCGACGTGAACGGTCCCCGCAGCCGCAGGACGCGGCGGCAACGAGCAGCGCCGCCTGGACCAGCGCCTTCCGTCCGAGCATTCCCCTCACCTCCGCACGCACTCTATTTCAGCTTGAGCTGGATGCGCCAGAGAGCGCGCGACATCTCTTCCATGGTAGCGAAGCGCCGCTCGGGCTTCTTGCGCAGCGCCTTGAGGACCGTGCGCTGCAAGGCGTCCGCGATCTCGGCATCCGGTGCGCGCTGCTGCGGCGGCTCAGGCACGACGTGCATGTGGGCGTGGATGATCCGCTTCGGGTCGTCGTCCTTGAAGGGCACGGTGCCGGTCACCATCTGGTAGAGGAGGACGCCCAGGGCGTAGACATCGGCCGTGGCCTCGGTCGGGATGTTGGGGAAGGCCATCTCGGGCGCCATGTACTCCGGCGTGCCGTAGATCTTGTCCGGGACCTCTGGCACTGCGCCAGGACGACTGAGCTGGGCGAGCCCGAAGTCGAGGATCTTCACGAAGTCCTGCCGCCCGTCCCGCTCGGTGAGGAACACGTTCGCCGGCTTGAGGTCGCGGTGGATGATGCCCCGGACGTGCGCCGCGCCCAGCGCGTCGCAGATCTGGATCGAGATGTCCACCGCGCGGTCCTGGTCGAGGCGCTCCTCGTGATAGAGCAGCTCGTGCAGGTTGTGCCCCGAGAGGAGCTCCATGACCATGAATGGCCTGCCGTCCGCCGAAGTGCCGAAGTCGAGCACCTCGACGATGTGCGGATGCCCGGTCTGGCACGCGGCCCTGGCCTCGAAATGGAACCGCTCCACCAGGTCTGGCATGTTGCCGTAACGGCGCCGGATGAGCTTGACGGCCACGAGGCGTCCCGTGACGTCCTCCCTGGCGACGAGGACCTGTCCCATCCCGCCCGCGCCCAGGAGGCGAACGGTCTGGTACCCGGTGGCCTCGAGCGGGTCGTGTGTGGTCGTCACTGGAGCCCCCCTGTCTCTCCGCTCCCCTCGAGCGACCTCGGTCGGTGCTGCGCCATGCCCTGGAAGTGACCTGCGTACCACGCTGGAAAACTTCATGTCAAGGACGGGAGAACCTGCTTTGTTTTCAACTCATTGACCACATTGAGCCACGATCATGACGTGTGCGCCGCGCGGAGACGCTCGAGGATCTGCGACGCCGCTGGCCCCGTGTCCGGAGGCCCGACGAGCGGGGCGAGCAGCGCGAGCCGCTCGAGGTCCGATCCACATGCGTCCAGCCACCGGAGCGCCGCGTCTCCCGCGAGCGCGTCGCGGAACCTGCGCAGCGCGTCGAAGTCGGGCATGGCCACGCGCCAGAACCGCTCGTGGTGCCGCATCGACCGCGCGTCGAAGCGCCCGCGCGCGAAGGCGAGCTTCAGCGCGCTCGCCGCGGCCACCGCGCTCTCCACGGCCAGCGACATCCCCTCGCCCGAGGCCGGGCTGACGAAGCCCGCCGCATCCCCGACGAGCAGGAAGCGCGTCCCGTGCGTGCCCCGGCACGGGCCGGACGAGGGGACCGGGGCGCCGCGCACCCCACGCCTCGCGGCCGCCGCGACGTCCGGCGCGACGCCGATGCGCTCGAGCATCCGGTCGAAGATCGGCCCGATCGCGCCGGACATGCCGCCGATCCCGAGCCCGATGGCGTCGCCGTACGGAACGGCCCACCCGTAGCCGCTGACCTCGGACACCAGGTCGAAGCGCATGGTCGACGGCCCGTCGGGGAGCGATGTCGGAGGAACGGCGAGCCGTGCGTGGCGCGTGGCGCCGACCTCGTCGCGGCGCCAGGCGCGCAGCAGCGTCCGAGCGACCAGCGACGCCGCCCCGTCGGCGCCGACCACCACCTCGGCCTCGACCTCCCGGCGCTCCGTCTCCACGAGCGCCGTGGTATCGCTCACGGCGACCCGCACGGCCGCCTCGGACCCGAGGACCGTGGCCCCGAGCGCCGTGGCCCGGTCCAGGAGCCGGGCCTCGATCGCAACCCGGTCGGCCGTGATGCCCTTGCCCAGCGTGAAGGAGCGCTCGAGCCGTCGCGGACCGGCCGTCACGACTACCCTGTCGAGCTCGGCCGAGACCATGCCCTCGCGGCCGATCCCCGCGAGCTTCACCAGCCGGTCGAGGAGCGTCGCGGCCGTGAGCTCGGCGCACAGCTTGCGCTCGCCGGGCCAGCGGCGCTCGACGACCGCAACGTCGAAGCCCTCGGACGCGAGCAGGCAGGCCAGCGTCCCGCCGGCCAGCGACCCGCCCACGATGCAGACGTCGCGGCGCTTCACGGACCGCACCTACGCAGGCTCGTCCTCGGGCTCTCCCTCCGGCTCGTCAGGGCCCTTGTCGTTCGAGTCCTGCCGCGTCCGTTCGCGCCGCCTCAGCTTCAGCCGCTCACGGCACGCCTCGGCCACAGCCAGGACCACCATGTCCAGCTCGAGATCCTCCTCGGGCTCGTCCTCGTGCGCAGCCAGCAGGTCGTCCTTGAGCGCGGCGATGATCTCCTCGCGGTTGACGTCCTTCAGGATGCGTACGACCGACCGCACCACGTACTGCCGTTGCTCAGGTGTCAGGGGCATCATCTTCTCCTGTCGGGTCGCGTCCTCACGTCACGCGGCCCTCCTCTCGAGCCACGCGGCGAGGAGGACCAGGTGGTCGCGCCACCTCGCATCGAGGGGCTGGGCCCGGAGCTGGGCCACCGCATCCCGGCTGAGCTCGGCGATCCTGCGCTCGACCTCGTCGGCCGCCGCGGTCTCCCGGGCGGCCTCCCGGAGCTGCTCCAGCTCGGCTCCGGTGGGCTCGCGCGTCCCGGTGATCGCGGCGACGAGCGCACGGTCCGCGGCGCTGCAGCGTTCCCACATCAGGCGCAGGAGCAGGGTCTTCTTGCCCTCGCGAAGGTCGTCCTCCGGGCGTTTCCCCGTGAGGGACTGCGTGCCGAAGAACCCGATGAGGTCGTCGCGGAGCTGGAACGCGGTGCCGAGCTTGACCCCGAACCCCGCCAGGGCGTCGCACACCTCGTCGCTCGCGCCGGCGAGGATCGCGCCGGACCGGAGCGGAGCCTCGAATGCGAAGCACGCCGTCTTCAGCCGGTAGGTCAGCAGGATCTCCTCCTCGCTCACCTCCTCGATCGGTCTGGGCCCGGAGATGAGGTCCAGGACCTGCCCGGCCGCTGTCTCGCGCATGGCGCGGTGGACTGCGGCGGCGGCGCGCCTCCCGCGGTCGGGCGGGAGCTCGTCGGCCACGAGCTCCTCAGTGGCGAGGGTAGCCAGGACGTCGCCGACAACGATCGCCAGCCCCTCGGCCAGCCGCGGGTCGGCGAGCAGCCCGGCGTCCAGGATCGCGCGGTGGACTGACGGAACGCCGCGACGGACCTCCGAGCGGTCCATGACGTCATCGTGAACGAGCATACAGGTGTGCAGGAGCTCGATGCCCGCCGCGAACCGGACCAGTCCCGTGTCGACCCCGCCTCCGCCGCAGGCGAGGTACGAGAACAGGCAGATCCTCGGCCTGACGCGTTTGCCGCCGGCCTTGATGAGGCGCTCCGCACACGCGACCGCCTCGACCCACGGCGCCGGACCGGTCGCCGCGGTCTCGACGACACGGCCGAGCTCCTCCTCCAGGCGCTCGGCGAACAGGGCGAGCTCGTTCGGCGGCATACCCGATACTACCAGGGATCGTGGCCTTTCCAGCGCCCTTTCGATATGCTGGACCCGAGCTGGGCGCACCCGTGAAACGGTCCTTCTCCTCGACCCCGGGCCTCCTCGGGGATCTCGACGAGCCTTCCCTCATGGGGAAGGTCGACGTCGATGAGCCGATGACGCGCAGGATCGAAGGCGCTGCCGCCACGGACCTCGGGCTCGTCCCCGTGGCGCGGGTCCTCTTCGACAGGTACGTCGCGGGAGCGTCCGGTGCGTTGCTTTTCACCAGGCATGAGATCAAGAAGATCGTCTACTTCCGGTCCGGATACCCCATCTCCGTCAAGTCCAACGTCCGGGCCGAGTGCCTGGGCAAGATCCTCGTGTGGGACGGCCTGATCTCCCGCGAGCAGTGGCGGGACTCGTTGCTGGTCATGCGCGAGAGCGGCAAACGCCAGGGCTCCGTGCTCATCGAGATGGGGGCGATGACGCCGGAGCACCTGACGCGGGGCCTCGACATCCAGTTCCGCTTCCGCCTCGGCGAGCTCTTCTCCTGGACCGAGGGAGCCTGCCGGTTCTGGTCGGGTGTGAGGCCGCCGCCGGAGATGGCGTCGTCGGACATCGCGCCGGCGACCCTCATCCACGAGGGCGTCAGGACCTTCATGCCGAGGGAGTCGGTGCAGCAGCTCCTCGCACCCCTCCTGGGGCATTTCCTCGTCCCCTCGCCCAACCCCCTGTGGCGGTTCCAGGCCCTCGACGTGTCGCTCAAGGTCACGCTGCTCCTCGACAGGATCGATGGGACGACGAGGATCTCGGACCTGCTCAAGCGCTCGCCGCTCAACGAGGCCGACTCGCTCGCGCTGCTCTATTCCCTCCTCTGTACGCGGATGGTCACCGCGTCGGAGGTTCCGGTGAAGAGCTGGGCCTCGCTGCGCCTCCCCCGGATCGCGCAGAGCAGGCCCAAGGTCGCGCCGCACCGCACGAGGCTCGGCGACCTCGCCCAGACGGTCGAGCGGCTTCGCCGATCGCTCCCCCACGAGGTGCTCGGCGTGCCGCCGGGCGCGTCGCTCGCCACCGTCCGCCTGGCGTTCCAGAAGCGCGCCGGCGAGCGTCATCCGGACCGGGTGGGCGCGAGCCAGTCCGAAGGGCTGAGGGAGCTGGCCATCGAGGCGCTGGACCTCACGGTCGCCGCATTCGGCAAGCTCGCGCCGGACTACGACGTGTCCGCTCCGTCGGCGGAGCTGCTGGTGAAGACCACGAGGCTCAAGGCGGCGAGGCCGAGCGCGGGCGAGGCGGCTGGACTCGTGCCTGCCACCGAGGCATCGGAAGCGGGCCTCGCGACGGGCCCCATGCCCATTGCCGCGGCGCCTGACGAGGGTGTAGCGGCCGGACCCGTGTCCACCGCGGGAGCGGCGCGCGACGAGTCCCTCTCCTTCGACGTCAGCGAGGTGCTCGCGCCGGATGGGGCTGACAGCCCGGATGCGTTCATCGATCAGACGACGTTCGCGGGGCCGCTCATCAGGCCCGATCAGTTCAGCACCGCGGACGACACCCTGATGCCGGGCCAGCCACTCGCCGAAGAGCTCGCCGAGGCCCTGGGTGCGCTCGAGGGGTTCTCGAGGACACTCGCCCCGGCCGACAACCAGCCAAGCGAGGCTCCCACGGCAGCCCCGGACATCGTGCGTGACATCACACAGGAGCTCGAGGCTCCCGTCGTGAGTGACGACCCGCAGGCGCCTCCGAACGAGGCGCGCCCGATGCGCGAGCGGACCCTCGACGACCGCGTCTGGCAGATCATCGAAGCCGAGCAGTTCCACCAGGAGGGGCTCAAGCTCCTTGATAAGGGACGGTTCGACGAGGCGGTCCGCGCCCTCACTTGCTCCGTCGAGCGGTGCGAGGAGGAGGGGGAGTTCCGGGTCTCCCTCGCGTGGGCTGTGTTCCAGGCAGGCCTCGACCAGGAGTCCGCGCACCGCTCGCTGGAGCACCTCGACGAGGCGGCGGCCCACGCGCCGTCGGCGCGAGCCTGCTTGTTCCGGGGTCACATCCTCCGCTTCCTCGAACGCCGGGACGAGGCGGTCTGGGCGTACCAGGAAGCCCTGCGCCACGACCCGGAGAACGAGGAGGCGAAGAGCGAGCTCGACCGCATCTTCGAGAGCTCACGGAGGTCATGATGAGACGCGCTGGTGAAGCCGTGGCGTTGGCATGGGCGATCTCGCTGATCCTGTCCCTCGCCTGCGACGATGGAGGGTCGGACGGGGACGGCGATGCCGATACCGACGTGGACGCCGACTCGGACACCGACTCGGACGGGGATGGAGACTCCGGGAGCGACGAGATCGTGATCAGCACGCAGGCCCTCGAGGAAGCGCGGCTGGGACTGCCGTACCAGCTCGTCCTCGAAGCCGAGGGCGGACAGGCCCCGTATACATGGGACGTGATCGAGGGCGCGCTCCCCGACGGGATCGCGCTCGACCCGACGTCCGGGACCCTGTCGGGCTCGCCGCGCGAGACCGGTTCGTTCCCCATCACCATCGAGGTGGCGGACGGCTCCGAGCCGGCGCTCACGGCATCGGCCGTGTTCGACCTCGTGGTCCCGCGCGTGGTCCTGCTCGGCGGATACGGGCCCTGGGCCGGCTACCCCGTGAACCCCGCGTGGGAGGCGATCAGGCCCCTCGACGGAGCGCGGATCGCCGACCTCGAGGTCCGCGCCTTCATGGTCGAGGTGGTCTGGGACGTGGCGTGGGACCAGTACCAGGACCACCTGGACCTCGACCTGCCGCCGGCCGCGACGATCGGGACCGGCGTCGCGGGCGGCATGTCCCAGCTCTTCAGCCTGGAGCGGCGCGCGGTGAATCGAGAGGACGGCGTCGACGTAGAGGGCAACGGCCGTTCCGGCGATCCCGTGGTCGAGGGCGGCCCCGATGAGCTCGCCTCGACCCTGCCCCTCGACGAGATCGGCGCGGCCCTGTTCGAGGCCGACATCGACTGGACCTACAGCGACAGCGCGGGCACGTACCTGTGCAACCACCTCTTCTATCATCTGGTCGATGGCACTCAGGGCACGGACATCGCGGCCGGGTTCATCCACATCAACGACGGCGACGGCACGGTGCCGATCGAGGATCTGACCGCGGGATGGCGCATCATCATCGAGGCACTGGCCGGAGCGATCTGACGGCTCGGGCGCAGCCCGGGCTCGATCCGCGGAGCGAGCAAGGGAAGAGGACGATGACCGTTTCAGCAGGAACCGCCGCCAAGGTGCTCGTGGTCGACGACGACCCGCTCCAGCTCAGGGGCTACCGCCGCATCCTGGCTTCTGCAGGGTACGCGGTGGAAACGGAGCCGAGCGCGCCTCATGCGGTCCAGATGGCCGCGAAGGAGAGCTTCGACGTCATCATCAGCGACATCACGATGCCCGAGATGGACGGCCTCCAGCTCCTCCGGGCGGTGCGCGAGCACGACCTGCTCGTCCCGGTCGTGCTGATGACCGGCGCGCCGATGGTCGAGACCGCGGCCAAGGCGGTCGAGCTCGGCGCCCTCCGGTACCTGTTCAAGCCCATCAAGCCCGAGGAGCTCACCGAGGTCGTCGGGTACGCCGTACGGATGCACCGCCTGGCGCACCTGCGCGAGCAGGCGCTCCGGGCATCGCAGCAGTCGACCCAGGCAGGTGACCTGGCCGGTCTGGAAGCGAGCTTCGCCCGGGCGCTCGACTCGCTCTGGATGGCGTTCCAGCCGATCGTGACGTGGCGCGGCCGAGAGGTCTACGCGTACGAGGCCCTGGTCCGGTCCGGGGAGTCGAGCCTGCCACACCCCGGCGCCCTGTTCGATGCCGCGGAGCGGCTCGACCGGCTCCACGAGCTCGGACGAGTGATCCGCGATCGGGTGGCCGCGGCGGCGCCCCGGCTCGACTCGGACAAGCTGCTCTTCGTCAATCTCCACCCCCGCGACCTGCTGGACGACGAGCTGTATCGCCCGTCGGCGGCCCTCTCCCGGATCGCCGGCAAGGTGGTGCTCGAGATCACAGAGCGCGCGCCGCTCGCCGGCATGGGCGACCTGCGCGGCCGTCTCCAGAGCCTCCGCGATCTCGGCTACCGCTTCGCGCTCGACGACCTCGGCGCGGGGTACGCGGGCTTGTCGGGGTTCACCGTGCTCGACCCCGCGGTCGTGAAGCTCGACATCTCGCTCGTGCGCAACGTCCACCTCGAGTCGACGAAGCTCTCAGTCATCAAGGCCATGGTGAACCTCTGCCAGGAGCTGAACATCACCGTGGTCTCGGAGGGCATCGAGACGGCCGAGGAGCGCGACGCCCTCGTCGCCGTGGGCTGTGACCTGCTCCAGGGCTTCCTGTTCGCCAGACCGACGCCGGAGTTCGTGAAGCCCGTGCTGTAGGTGTGGTCCGACCAGGAGCGGGAAGGGGAAGCGGGAGGGGAAGCGGGAGCTAGTTTCCGAGGACCGTCAGCCGCCAGGTGCGGAACGTCCCGGTGTCCTGAGCCGCGTTGTCGATGACGGTGAGGGTCCAGTCGCCGCTGGCGTTGTCGCCGTTGAAGTCGCGCACGTCGAAGGTCTGCACGAGGTCGTCTCGGTCCCCGCCCTCGTTCGCCACCAGCGTCACGGTGCGGCCGTTGCGGACGAGGTTCACGGTGAGGTCACCGGCCCAGCTATGCGCAACATCGACCGCCACGCGGAGGCCGGAGATGACCAGGCTGTCGGGGACGGTGATGGTGCTGCTCACGCCCGTCGCGTTGTTGTCCGGGATGGCGGCGTTCGGAGCGGCGTCGTAGTTGTGCTCGTCGCCGGTGGGCGGAGGCGGCGTCGTGGAGGAGGACTGGTCGATCAGGGTCTGGACGTTGCTGCGGGAGATCACGACCGGGCCGCCCCAGCGGCTGCCGGTGACGTCGGAGTTGCCCGTCGGCGCCCAGATGAAGTCGGGGTGCGGGTTGTCGTCGACCCACTCGCCGCCGATGATGTTGCCGGCCTGATCGAGCTCGAGCAGGTAGTCGTAACGGTGGGTGCGGGTGTAGCTGTCGATCTGCGGGACGTAGGGGGTCGTGCTCGCCGAGCCCTCGACCACGTACCGGAAGTCCATCTGGACGTGGACGAAGCGGCGCGCGTCGGAGTTGTAGGGGTACGTCGTCACGTCGGTCCGGTTGAGGAGCTGGAGGGCCTGCTGGAGCGTGACCTCCTCCTGAAGCCGGATGGAGTAGTCGCGCACGGGCTGGTTCCAGACCTGGTAGTCGTAGGTCGCGTCGATGACGAACGACCGGCCGAGGCGGCCGATGACGTTCAGGGTCACGACGTGGAAGGCACCGGCGTTGGTGTCGCGGCACTCTGTCGCGGTGATCCGACCGTGCTCGTCGCGGGCGACCTCGCGAGTGTTGCACCGGCCGCCGAGGAACACGGAGCCGCCGCCTTCGTACGTTGACTCGATCAGGGCCTTGATGTCGGCCACGGCGAACTCGACGCCGTTCACGGTCACGGAGTGCTGGGGTTCTGGCGCGGAGAACGCGGCGGGCGCCCAGGCGTGGCAGTGGCCCCACCAGCCCTCGAGCCCGTTCCAGTTGTCCTCGCGGTCGGTCCTGCCGTCGCCGTTGTTGTCGGAGTCGGCGATGCCGTTGCCGTCACGGTCGGCGGACGGATCGAGTGTGCCGTCGGGGCGGTTGATCTCACGCGCGCTGTAGTTGCCGCCCACGGTGTGGGCCCACGTGGTCGCCGGGCCGATCCCGTCGTAGTAGGCCTGGTCGTAGGCCTGGCCCGGCGCCTCGAAGCGCCTCAGGCTCATGAAGTTCGCGGCCGGGGTCCAGCCGTTGAACGCCTGGTCGTACCGCTCGACCGGCGACATGCCCTCGCGCCACCGTGCGTTGTACCCGTCCTCCTGCATCGGCCAGTAGGTGTCTGGCCAGGGCACGATCTGCGAACGGCCGCTGGCGAGCTCGGGAGTGTTGAGCTGTGTCCAGTTGTAGATGAAATCGTTGCCGAAGCTTCGCGGGTCGTTGGCGCGGTTCCAGGCGTCCGCCTTGCCGTCGTCGCCGGTGCCGCCCGCGGGATCCTCACCCACGCAGCCGATGCTGGTGAGGCCCAGGACCGCCATCACGCTCACGATCTTCGTCAGTGTCTCTCTCATGGGTTCTCCCGTCCTTCCTTCGGTGGTTGCCGACTCCTGAAGCGAGGAGCATGCCAGGCAGATCCGGGGTTCCGCAAGGCGCGGCACACCTCGTTGCACACCGTCGTCGGACACGAGAAAAGAGCTTTTTTGCTCGTGAGTTCGTCAGGTTGGTTCCACGGTCCCCTGTGAAAGGGGCAACGGCGCGGAGGTGACCAGGGGAGTAGCCATGGCAAGTCCAGGGACCGGCCCCGACGCCTCGCAGCTCAGGGTGATCGATGCGTTGCGGTGACGGTCACGGGGCGAGACCGTGTATCATGGAGAGCGTGATGCACGAGATGCGCACGGCCCTCATCGTCTCGCTCGCCGCCGTGATCGCCGCGTGCCAGGGCGAGATGGGCCCCGCGACGGGCGAGCACGACTCGGGCGGCGATACCGGCGACATCTTCGACGGCAGCGGTGACGCCGGCGGCGACGCGGACGCGGACGCAGACGCAGACGCTGATGGCGACGGAGATGTCGTGGACGACGGGGGCGGCGAGGCGTGGGTCCGCATCGTCTCGCCCCGCCCGGACGAGGAGGTCCTGAACCCGGTGACCTTCGTGTTCGAGGCCAGCCCCGAGGTGGCGTGGGTCGAGCTGACGGCGGACGACTGGCCGCTCCACGATGAGCCGCTGCCGGCGGGCGCGGGACGCCATACCTACTCGTTCTCCGGCGTCAATCGCCCGCGGACCGTGGTCCTGACCGGCTTCTCGAGCGCCATGGAGTGGCTCGCCGAGACCTCGGTGACGTTCGTGCCCATCGAGGAAGGGCTGCTGCCCGAGCCCGACGGGTTCAACCGCTACGTGGTCCGGTCCATCAACGACCTGGAGATGTTCCCGAAGGACGGGACGTACCCCTACTGCTACCGCGACGACTGCGCGCCGTGGGTGGACATCTACTACGGCATGGTCCACGACGCGTACTACCTGGGAGAATTCCTTTTCGAAGGCACGGGGATGTGCTACTGCTGCGGCCACACGCTCGAGGTCTTCCTCGACGCCTACCGCCGATACCAGGACGACCGGGGCGTGGACAGGTCCGTGCCCTATGGCCCGCTGGGCATCGACGACGTGAACCGCGGGCCGTTCTACCGCCACTGGTTCGGCATCGACATGGAGTCCGACGCCGGCGCCGCGCTCGAGGAGTACGGCATCGGCGAGACGCTGCCAGCGGACCGCTGGGACGAGGCGATCCCGGGCGACTTCGTCATGTTCTCCCGCTCGAGCGGCTCGGGCCACGCGGTGATCTTCGTCGACTGGATCCGCGGGGGCGGCGAGATCACAGGCATCCGGTACTACGGGTGTAACGGCGGCGGCGACTCGCACCCGGACCCGGACGACCCGGAGAACACGAGCGACAACAGCGGCCCGAGCTTCGTCACCGAGATGTTCGACGGCCACGGCGGCCGCGTGCTGCCGTCATACGTGTTCGTCGGCCACCCGTACGACCCCGATGACCTGTGACGCGGCCGTGGCAAGGGCTGAACAATGCACTCATGACGGGACCCGGCCTTGCCGTCTTGGGAATGGAGGTGACCTGCCCATCACGCCTGCGCCTGGACCCAGGAACGAACCGCAGTCACGAAGCGCCTCCCATCTTCCAGAGTCCGCGCCGCATCCTCTGTCGAGATCGTGGCGAAGGTGTGGTAGTCGCCTTCCTGGCGCAAGACGAACGCGGCACGGAGAGCCTTGGAGTGCGTCTGGTCGAACAGGCCGGACTTGACGAACTCTCGGTCGAAGAGAGCAATGACGCCCGAGTGCTTGGTTGTGGCCAGTCCCTTGACCTGCATCAACGCCAGCGCCGCATAGAACATGGCGTAGTAGGCGCGGTTGGCCACCGAGCGTGGACCATGCCCTGCTTGGCGTAGCGTCTCCGCTTCGGCAAGCGACTCGGCTGCCTGCTCGAGACGGTAGTCCACCAGCACCCGCGTGTCCTCGTCGATCATGCGACCAGTCCTTCGCGCAGAACGGTCTGGAAGAATACCGAGCGTCTTCCCGGCCCAGATTCCAGATCGCGGCGAGCGACAATCACAGGAGCGACCACGACGTCCGGGAAGCCAGCCGCCCAGGCCGCGTCGTTCACGATCTCCCGCGTCCCGGTGTCGATTGCTTCGACCACGACCAGGACGTCCAGGTCGGAGTCCGCGTCGGCAGTGCCGCGCGCCCGTGAGCCGAAAACGATGATCCGGGCCCCGGGGATGCGAGCGCGCAGCTCGGCTGCGAACTTCGATACCACGTGTTGGTCAGAGGGACAAAGCACTGGACATCCTACGGTGCGTTGATCGTCAACTCTACTCCAACGTAGCAGCGACAAACGAGAAACGCCAGTTGACGACCACACCGCCTCGACCACGGGTTGGAGCTCGGGGCTCCTGCTCGGCTATGCTCCAGCCCAGGAGTGGGCATTCGACATGAGACGTGGACTGGCACTGGGGGTCGCGGTGATCGCACTCGTCACGAGCCACGCCGCCTTCGCAGAGGACGTGGGGCCGGAGATCGAGGGGGAGGTCACCTGGACGAAGGCGGGGAGCCCGTACGTCGTGCTCTCCGACACGACCGTGGACGCGGACGCGGTGCTGACCATCGAGCCCGGGGCCAGGATCGAGCTGGAGGCGGACCAGAGCCTGTTCATCGAGGGGCAGCTCGTCGCCCGCGGCACCAGCGAGGATCGCATCTTGTTCACCGCGCGAGCCGGCGCGCCCGACGACGAACTCTGGGGCTCACTGGTCTTCGAGGATTCGTCCGTGGACGCGGTGTTCGAGGACATCGATACCTATGTGGAAGGATCGGTCCTCGAGCACTGCGTGATCGAGCGCGGCCAGAAGGCGATCCAGCTCCACGCCGCCTCGCCGTACATCGCTTCGTGCGAGCTCCGCGACAACGAGTTCTTCGACACGCTGTCCGAGAAGTGCGGCGCGGCCATGTACGTCGGCCCCGGGAGCGCGCCGCGCATCCGAGGGTGCGAGTTCCTCCGGAACGTCGCCACGGGGTTCTGCTACGGCGGCGCGGTCTACGTCGATGCCGCCGACCCTGTCATCCAGGACAACCTCTTCGCGGAGAACCGGGCGGTCTACGGCGGCGCGCTCACGACAAGCCTCATGGCCGCGCCCATCGTCGGCAACACGTTCCGCGGCAACTCGGTCTCGTCCAAGGGAGGCGCGGTGAGCCTGGTGTCCACCGTGTCCGCGTTCCTCGATAACCTCGTCGAGTCGAACTCCGCGAGGACCGACGGCGGCGGGGTCCACGTGTGCATCGACTGCAAGCCGCACTCGGTCCCGTTCTTCATGGACAACTCGATCACCGGCAACGCGACCGAGGTCGAGGGCGCCGGCGGCGTGGGCACGGCCTTCCTGCGAGCCTTCCACGCCAACAACCTCCACGGGAACCTGGGCGCTGGAGGGGCGCCCTCCGACTTCGGCTGGTTCCACGAGCTCGAGTGGGGAGACCCGGACTGGACCGCCGTGTTCGACATCTCGGGCAACTACTGGGGCACGGACAGCCTCGACACGATCGAGGAAGCCGTGTTCCACGGCGCCGACGACGACCTCTTCGGGACCGTCACATTCGAGCCGGTGCTTGCCGAGCCCGTCGACGGACCGAGCCCGCGGATCACACTCACGACCCTGTGGCTGGCCTACGACGTGCCGGGCACGGAGATGCCGCTGTATCTCACTGTCTACAACCCTGGTGACGCGCTGGAGGTCGAAGTCGTCCTGATGCTCCAGCTCGGCGAAGCCGGACCGATCGTGGTCCGCGACCTCCCGCCGGTCGCCGGCGCCACGGAGACCGACCACGGGTTCAGGTTCTCGATGGCCGCCGGCGCTGTGCTCTTCACCACGCTGATGGCGCCCGAGTACCAGCCGGCCGAAGGCTCACCCGCATACGGGCAGTGGCACGCCGGCCTGTTCGACGCGTCCACCGGCGAACGGCTCGGCGAGGTCTCGTCGATCCGGTTCGATCTCGCCACGGGAGGTGAAGGATGAGACCCGCGGACAAGGTCCTGCTGTTGCTCGTCCTCGCCCTGCCCGGATGCGACGACCCCAGTCCCGCCTGGTCCATCACACCCGGTGTGGGCGTCCGGGTCGATGGTGTCGATGTCCGGCTCGGCGACACTTTACCCACCCGGCTCGAGGAGCTCGCCGGCGAGCCGCCGGTCGAGCGCGACATGGACCGGATCGGGACGCTGGTCTCGTTCCCCTCGCTGCACGTCGACGCGACGGTCCGGGAGACCGAGGTGACCTCGATCTCCCTCGAGCCCGGGTTCGCCGGCACCACCTCCGACGGCGTCGGCCTCGGGAGCGAGGAGGCCGACGTGCGACGGGCGTTCGGCGAGCCGGTCCCGGCGCCGTTCACCGGCCACTGGTGGTATCACGGGCGCGGGATCGGGTTCGAGCTGTCCGACGGCCGCGTGGAGCGGGTCTTCGTGGTCGCAACGGCGCGCTGAACCGCCGGCAGTGCTCGGCCATGCTCCATGCAGCCCTCTCGTCAGCCCGGCTCGGTCAGCGGATTGCGCACTCGGAGCTCGGGGAAGCGGCCGAAGTCCCGGTCGGCGGTCCAGAGCTCGCGCACCTGGTGTGACAGGCATAGCGCGGCGATCCGCGCGTCGTGCACACGTGGCCCCACGATCCGGCCGGCCTCGAGCGCCGCCCGCAGGACCGGCCAGAGCAGATTGGTGTCGACGGCGATCACGAGCCCCGCCCCTCGTAGACCGTGTCCCGGACCTCGTCCCAGCTCGAACCACGGAGCTCTGCTCGCATACCGTGACCTCCGACCCGGGCGTCACGCAGGACGAAGCGCCCGGACCCTCGCTGCTCGCGGAGCACGTGCCGCAGGCCTGCCTCGATCAGCTCGTGGAGTCGAGCAGTCAGTCTGATGAGCGTGGCTACCAACTCACGGCTCCTGCCAGTCCGGAGCGGTCTCCGGCGCGACCTGCGAACCGGGGCACGGCGTCGCGGGGTCCCATGTGCACCGGGGCCGCGGCACGGCGCCGACCGGGATGCGGACCTCTGCCGCGATGCGCAGCGGGACGTCGTCGCCCTCCAGTCGCTCGTGCCGCTGCACCAGCCACGACGCCCCGGGGTAGTACGCGTCCAGCGCATGGGCCAGCGACTGGAGCCCGCCGGACGGGCCCGAGGCCGTGACCAGCGACACCAGCATCCCGTCCCGGTCGCCGCACACGGGCTGGACGTCCTCGATCGTGGTCGCCCGGCCCACGGCCTGGTCGCGGAGCCAGCGGCGGAACACGGCGAGCTGCCGCGCGGCGGCCGGGTCGGCGGGATCGAGACGACACACCGCCGGCCCAACGGCCCCGCCGGCCCCGGGCTCCCCAGGTTCCTCGGCGGCCGGCTCCGCGGCGGCCGGCGCTTCCTCCGCGCTCGCCGCAGCAGGCGTCTCTTCCTCGACAGGCAGCTCGGTGTACACCGCGCTCGCCTCGTCGCACGGCGTCGTGTCCCCCCCACCGCCCGTCGTTCGGACGCAGGCCGGGAGGAGGCAGGCCAGGACCGCCGCGCACACCCTCCTGCTCATGGCTCCCGTCCGGGCCACATGCGCCCGAAGACCTCGAGGTCGTCCTCGGTCAGCCGCTCCAGGCCGGCGAGGCCGTGCCAGCTCTCGCGGTGCGCGGGGTCGAGCGCGAGCGCCTTGCGGAAGCTCTCCTCGGCGCTGTCCTCCCGCCCCTCTTCCCGCGCGACGCTCGCCTCGAGGAACGGCACCTCGGCCCAGCGCACCGGCATCTGCTGGAGGAAGTAGAGCGACGTCTTGGCGCGGCCGAGCGACGCGGCGCCGCGTCGGAGGTGGATGCGGACCTGGCAGTCCCTGATCCTCGCCTCGGCCATCGCGCCCGAGTGCTCGGCGGCGTGCCCGATCGCCCGGACCATGTCGAAGTGGGCGAGCTCCCGTTCGCCCGTGGCCATCGTGATCTCGGTCTGGAGGCACAGGCCCTCGTCGTACCGCGGCCCCGGGGCCACGGCCCTGGCGATGACTGGTCCGGCCTGGTCAGGCCGCCCGATGTCCATCAACAGCCGGGCACGCTCGAGCAAGAGGTCGGGTGAGTCGGGGTTTTTCACGAGTCCGTCTGCGAGCAACTTCTCGGCTTCCTGCGTGGCGTCGCGCCCGATCGCGTAACGTGCCGCCAGCGACACGAGGAGCGGATGCTCCCTCGTCTTCTCGATCCCCGCGCTGGCCGCTGCGACAGCCTCGTCGTCGAGGCCGATCTCCTCGTACGCCAGCGCCAGCTCGCTCCAGACGACCACGGCCTGTGGCCCTCGCTCCCGGACACGGTCGAGCTCCGCGCGCGCCGCCTCGCGTCCCCTGGTGCGGAAACGTAGACGGCCGAGAGCCACCCGGTCCCTGAGGTCCTCGCGCAGCGCGAGGGCCTTCTCGAGCCTCGACTCGAGCTCCGGGCCGCCGCCTGTCCCCACGAGCAGCCTCGCCGCGAGCACGGCCCCGCATCGCCCGTCGCGCGCGCTCGCCTGGGCCAGCCGGTCCGACGCGCGCTGCGTGAGCCCGTCGAGGTATGCCAAGTAACCGGCAGCGCAGAGCGGGAGCGGGCCCGCGCCCTCGAGCCTCCGCAGGACCACGCGCGCCTTCTGCGCCTGGCCCAGCGCGACGAAGGCCTCGGCCAGGTCCAGCGCGGCCTCGTCCGCGCCGTCGTCCAGCGCCTCCTCGAGCCGGGGCACCGCGGCCGCGGGGTCTCCGCCCGCGAGGAGGCGCCGCCCATCGAGGAGCGCGCTCCCCCTCGCGCTCTCGGCCGACAGCACCTCGATGGGCACCGCGGCGTCGAACGTTCGCTGGAGGTCCAGGAGCACCTCGGCCTTGGTCCGGAGCAGCCGCTGGTTCGTGTCGCGGTCGTCCGGGAAAGATTCCAGGGCCTCCAGCGCCGCTTCATGGTCTCCGTTCGCCCGGTGGGCTGCCGCGCACCAGGCCGTCACGACCGGGCTAGCGGAGAAGTACGCTCGAGCCACGGCGAGGGCCTCGGCCGCGGTCTTGCTTCGTCCCTGGAGCAGGGCGAGCCGCCCAGCGGCGTACCGCTCCTGCGCCCGGAGCCGGGGCATGCCGGCCGGCGCGTCGCCCGCTCGACCCAGCCGCTCGGCGAGCGCGGGGACCAGCTTGGCGAGCGCCGCCGGATCGCCGTCGTGCTCATCGAGGTCCAGCAGCACGCCCTCGACGGCGACCCTGCCGGCTCCACCGGGGGATGACTGCTCGAGCACGGCAAGGGCCGCGCGCGCCTCGGAGAAGCGGCCGTTCTCCCTGAGCAGCGTCGCCAGCTCCGCCAGGGCCGGCAGGAAGGGCGGAGTCCCGCGCCGCGCGTGATCGAGGGCCTCGAGCGCGCGCTCCGTCTCTCCCTCCCGGGCAAACGCCAGGCCCTGCACGAAGAGGCACTCCGGGCCCTCGGGAGCATCTCCAAGCGCGGCGAGCGCACCCGCCGCGTCGCCTTCGAGCAGCAGCGCTCCGGCTCGCGCCGCGGTCAGGAGCGCCGATCCCTCGCCGCTCGACGCACGGTCCACAGCCTCGCGCACCCGCGCGACCTGCCGTGGGTCTGCCCCGTACCGCAGGGCGAGGAGCGCCTCGTGCCAGGCGCCGCGCGTCAGGACCTCCTCGTGGTCCGGGTGCGCCCGCCGCAGCCGGTCGAGCAGCTCGATCGCCTGCCGCTGACCGTCGAGCGTGTCCTCCGCGGCGAGCGTGCCGGCTCGTTCCAGATCGCCGCTGATGCCGACAGCGACGACCACCATGTAGATGATCGCTGACGTGAGGACGAGCACCGCGAGGCCGATGCCGATGAAGAGCGGGACCCGGACCTTCTGCCACAGGATGAACCGTGGATCGATCCTGGCTGGCCCGATGCTGATCCGTTTGTCCAATCCGGAAACCTCTCCGACCCCCAGGCGCGAGGCGCCCCGCGAGGCGCCGCCGGCCCGATCCGCGCGCGTCTGATTATGCCCAAAGGGACCTGAGTCTCGCCACTCCCTGGCGATCTCCCAAGTGTGATACACGTGCATCCATGAGCCGACCGACCTCGTTCGACCAGTTCCAGGGGACCCAGAGCTACATCGCCTCCTCGTCGCTGCGAGACGCCGTCAACGTTTCGATCGCCCTCGAGCGGCCGCTGCTCATCAAGGGCGAGCCCGGCACGGGCAAGACCCTGCTCGCGGAGAACATCGCCCGCGCGCTGGGCATGCCGTTCATCCGGTGGAACGTGAAGTCGTCGTCGAAGGCCCAGGACGGGCTCTACGTGTACGACACCGTGGCCCGGCTGAACGACTCGCGCTTCGGGGACCGGGACGTCTCGGACATCCGCCAGTACATCAAGCTCGGCCCCCTGGGCCGGGCCCTCGCCGCTCCGGACCGGCAGGTCCTGCTCATCGACGAGATCGACAAGGCGGACCTCGAGTTCCCCAACGACCTGCTCGCCGAGCTCGACGAGATGCGCTTCACCGTGACCGAGACGGGAGACGAATACATTGCGCGCTCGCGGCCCGTTGTCTGCGTCACCTCGAACAGCGAGAAGGAGCTGCCCGACGCCTTCCTCCGGCGGTGCATCTTCCACTACATCGAGTTCCCCAACCAGACGCTGATGGCCGAGATCGTCAGGGTCCACTACCCCGACGTCCAGACGAAGCTCCTCGACGCGGTCCTCGCCCGGTTCTACCTGCTCCGCGAGCTGGAGGGGCTGCGCAAGAAGCCGAGCACGAGCGAGCTGCTCGACTGGATCGGCGCGCTGCGGCGCGCGGGCATCGACGACGGAGAGCTCAAGCGGTCGCTCCCGTTCCTGGGCGTGCTGCTCAAGAACGAGCGGGACGTCGAGCTGGTCGAGTCGCAGGACCACCAGGCCGGTGCCAGGCGGGGGCTCTTCGGGCGGGCGTGACGGGTCGATGTTCATCGAGTTCTTCATGCTCCTGAAGGCTCACGGCGTGCCGGCCACGGTCACCGAGCTCATGACCCTCATGCAGGCGCTCGACCGGGGCATGGCGCGGTCGAGCCTCGACGCGTTCTACAACCTGGCGCGCGCCATCCTGGTCAAGAGCGAGGCCCACTACGACCAGTACGACCAGGTGTTCGCCCACTTCTTCAAGGACGCCGAGCTCTCACAGAGCATCAAGGACGAGGTGATGCGCTGGCTCGAGGACCCGATCGCGTTCCCGCAGATCGAGCTGACGCCGGAGCTCGTCGCCCGCCTCGACGCGATGGACCTCGAGGAGCTGCGGCGGGAGCTCGAACAGCTCCTCGCCGAGCAGACCGAGCGGCACGACGGCGGGAACCGGTGGATCGGCACTGGCGGCCGGAGCGCATTCGGACACTCGGGCCATCATCCCGGCGGCATCCGCATCGGCGGCGGCGAGCGCGGGATGGGTACCGCGGTGCAGGTGGCGGCGGCGCGCCGGTTCCGGAACTACCGCCAGGACGTCCAGCTCGACGTCCGGCAGCTCAAGGTCGCGCTCTCGAAGCTGCGCGCGCTCCGCCGCGAGGGCGCGCCCGAGGAGCTCGACCTCGACGAGACCGTCGATCAGACGTGCCGCAACGCGGGCGAGCTCGAGCTGGTCTGGGTACCGCCGCGCCGCAACCAGCTCAAGGTCATGCTGCTCATGGACGCCGGGGGGTCGATGACACCGTACGCCCACCTGGTCAGCCGCCTCTTCTCGGCCGCGGCCGCTATGAAGAACTTCAAGGAGTTCGAGTATTACTACTTCCACAACTGCGTCTATGCCGACGTGTACCGCGACATCTACCACGACACCCGCCTGAGCACTGGCAAGCTCGTGTCGTCTCATGACGGCGACTGGCGCGTGCTCATGCTCGGCGACGCCCGGATGGCCATGAGCGAGCTGACCGCGCCGTACGGGGCGATCAACTACTACGAGGCGAACGAGACCCCCGGCGTGGAGTGGCTCCGGCGTCTCCACGACCACTTCCGGCGCATCGTCTGGCTCAACCCGATCCCGGCTCGCTTCTGGAACCACCCCACGACCCGGCTCGTCGGCCGCTTCTTCCCCATGTACCCGCTCACGATCGAAGGGCTCGAGGACTCGGTGCGATTCCTCAGGCGGTGAGCATCAAGCTGTCCAGGAGCCGCTGCATGTCGTCGAGGAGCGGGGCCTCGATGCGGAGGGTCTCCCCGGTCGCCGGGTGCCGGAGCGAGATGACGCGGGCGTGCAGCATCACCCTCGGGACGCCCAGCACGCTCCCGCTGTCCAGCGTGACCCCGCTCGGGCCTCCGTAGCGCCGGTCGCCGAGGACCGGACACCGCCCGAGCCGGCTCAGGTGGACCCGGAGCTGGTGAGTGCGGCCCGTGACCGGGCGCAGCTCGATCAGGCTGCATCCGGCGGCCAGGTCCCGGATCACGACGTAGTCCGTGATGGCCGGCTGGTCCGCAGCCCTCGCCGCCCGACCGCCCCGCGGGACGTCGGCCCGCACCGGCTCGTCCCAGCGCCCGGACCGCGGATCGGGCACGCCGGCGGCCAACGCGACGTAGGTCCGGTGCACCTGCCGCGCCTGGTACTGCTGCGTCAGCGACCTGCGCGCCAGCTTCGAGCGTGCGAGCGGCACGACCCCGCTCACCGGCCGGTCGAGCCGCGAGGCGGGGTGGAGCGCGCGGGGCGAGATGCGCAGCTCCGAAGCGACGAGGGCCACCAGCGTGCCCGGGTCGCCGGGACCTCGGCCGTGGACGTCGATGCCCGGCGGCTTGACCACAACGACGATGTGCCGGTCCGCGTGGAGGATACTGTGCCCCGCGCTGCTCACGGAGCCACTCATACCCGCACCCGGCCACGAATGAAAGAAAGGCGTGAGCGTGAGCGTGAGCGTGAGCGTGAGCGTGTGATCGACTGTGACATGGTACACCTCCACCCATGATGGACATCACCGGCCTTTCCCTCCGAGATGTCGCGGCTCGGCTGCGCGACGGTCGCCTCTCCGCGCGCGAACTGGCCGAGGCGGCGCTGTCGAGCATGCGCCTCGGAGCCTACGTCCAGACGGAGCCCGGGCTGACGCGAGACCGGGCCAACGCGGCCGACGCCGCGTTCCGCGCGAGGCGCGACCTCGGCCCGCTCCAGGGCGTCCCCGTATCCATGAAGGACCTCTTCGGCGTGCCCGGTTTCCTGACCCGTGCAGGGACCCCGTCGCCGCTCCCGGAACGCTTCGAGCGGCCCGGTCCCGTGGTCGCCGAGGTGCTGCGCCAGCACGCCGTGATCACGGGGAAGACCCACACCGTCGAGCTGGCCTTCGGCGGCATCGGGACCAACCCGCACTACCCGACGCCCGTCAACCCGTGGGACGCGGCGGAGCGCCGCGCGCCGGGCGGCAGCTCGTCCGGCGCCGGCGCGAGCCTGTGCGAGGGCTCGGCGCTCCTCGCGCTCGGGACGGACACGGCCGGCTCGGTCCGCATCCCGGCGAGCTGGACCGGAAACGCCGCGCTCAAGACCACGAAGGGGCGCTGGTCCACCGAAGGCATCGTGCCCCTCAGTCCCACCCTCGACACTCCGGGGATCATGGCCCGGACCGTCGAGGACCTCTGCTTGGCCTACGAGGCGCTCGACCCGGACGGTACCGGGATCGCCGAGCTGCCCGACCTGCCGGACCTGACGATCGGCCGCTGCGACGACCTCTTCTTCGACGACTGCTCGCCCGGAGTGGCCGAGGCCGTGGAGAGCGCGCTGTCGGAGCTTGCGTCCGCGGGCGCGCGCATGGTCTCGATCGACCTGCCCGAGCTGCGACCCACGTTCGAGCTCTTCAAGGCCGGAGGGCCGGTCTCCGTCGAGCTCTGCCACTTCCTGTCGCGGGAGCTCCCCGACCGCCTCGAGACACTCGACCCCAACGTGAGGTCGAGGATCGGTGACTCGGTCAGGATCACGGCCCTCGAGTACCTCGACCGGATGAAGGCCCTCTCCGCCCGCGCGGCCTCGGCCGCCGGGCGCCTCGGCGGCACGGTCGTCCTGGCATGTCCGACCGTGGCGAACACCCCGCCGCGCCTCGCCGACGTCTCGACGCCCGAGACCTACCGGGCGCAGAACGTCCTGTGCCTGCGCAACACCGCGATGGTGAGCTACCTCGGCTTCTGCGCCGTGACCCTGCCCGTGGGGCTCGACGCCGCGGGCATGCCCGTCGGCCTCCAGCTCGTAGCCCGTGGGCGCCACGAGCCGCGCCTGCTCGCCGCCGCGCGGCGGGTCGAGCTCCGGCTCGGCAAGGTCCTACCGAGGCAACGAGCCGAACGGCTGGTGTGACGGGTCCATCCCCGCGACCCCCCGTTGTTCCCCGTACCGCTGAGTCTGCCGTCGTTCGATGCCCTTGATCATCGACATCGCGGCCAGCGCAGCGCCGATGGAGAGGATGTCGGAGACGATGTAGACGATCGTCGAGGTCCTCAACGAGGCGGCCGACTCGTCCATCTGGAAACGGAACGCGAAGTTGGAAATGATGTTGCTGCCGAGGTACAGGCCCCACCACAGACCGACCAACCCGTGCCCCAGCCCCTCCCGTGCGAGGGTGCTGTTCGAGGCGCTCCCCACCCAGATCTCCTTCGCGATCTGATACGGCCGGTAGAGGTTCAGGAACGGCACGAAGAAGCTGCCCGGAGCCCAGCCGGGCGTGAAGGACGTCGGCACGCCGAGCGCGCGCAGGTTCGAGTAGGCCCGGTGGAACCAGAGGCAGAAAGCCACGGCGCACCCGATCACCGACAGGATCTGGAAGACGCTGGCCACCTGGACGAGCACGTCGCTCCGCTCGGCCGCCGCCATCGAGAACGAGCCGCTCTCGATCTGACCGAGGATCCTCACGCGCTGGATGCTCGCGAACATCGTCGCCGCGTCAACGATGAGACAGATCGCGAGAGTGATGGTCGCGGCGGACGCTCGCGCGCCGTTGGGCATGAAGACGTCGGCGCTCGACCAGGCCGGAACCGGCGCCGGCGGCGGATCGAGCGAGCTGCTCGGGGGTTGATACGGGTTCACGTTCATGCGTTCTTGCCTCCCCGTGTTGCATGGTACATGAGCTACTCCAACATCGGAAAGGGCGGGAGCTTCTTGCGCGAGAACTGGGGAACCTCGTTATTCTCTTCGGCGTACTTCGTGATACAGCACTTCTTGAACTTCTTGCCGCTTCCGCAAAGGCAGGGGTCGTTCCGTCCCGGGAGCTTCGATCTGGGGATGAGCTCCTCCGGCATCTCCGCCCAGGGAAACACGAACTTCCCCCGTCGCTCCCCGAATGGCCCACGGCGCTCTCGCCAGGCATCGATCTGCTCCCGGGGCGAGAAGATCCAGTGCATCGGGACCTCCGGGGCCGCGAAGATCCGCTGGGCCAGGTTGCGCAGCGCGAAGGTCGATGTCTTCGCATCGGGGAGGCAGAGGTCCTCGATCAGGAGCGGTGGCAGATCGTCGATGTCATCGACGAGATCGGCGCCCCAGTCGGGCCGCCCGCCTCGAGCCAGGATGATCAGGTCTCGGACGAAGACGCGCTCCGGATCGACCTCCTCGCCGAGACGTGCGCACTCGGAGAGGTCATCGTTGTACATCGCGTGCAATCGATCGAGCGCCGAGTCGTAGTCTGCGTAGGCATCGGGAGCACGTTCGCCGAAATCGAGGAGCCTGCAGAGCATGCCGAGGCAACACGTCGCGGCGAGATGGGCCGAAAAACCGTCGGTCAACGAGTCCACGACCTCCTTGGGGGGAGCCATGATCTTGAACGCCTCCGACGGACACATCCAGGGGAGGCACGCCCCTGTGACCATGGGGAGCAAGCAGCCGCTGATGTTGGCGAGGAGGGAGAGGAGCTTCTTCCGCGGTTGGACCCGGTTGTTTGCCAGGACCGTGAGGAGAGCCGCGACGGCCCCGGCATCTCGGAACCACCGCCGGAGCTCGAGATCGCTATTCGATCCGGGTATCACGCTTTCGTACATGGAATAGGCGTACTGAGCGGCGGCCTCATCGAGGAGCGACGTCAGGATCGGGCCCGCGGCCGAACCGAGGGAGTCGAGCGCATCGAGCTTCTCGCGTGGTGTGAGCCACCCTTCGATGCCGATCTGGACGACGATCTCGAGCGGGTTGACCTCATCGCGCACGAGCTCGCGGGCGTCCTGCTGCTCCTGGACCCAGCGCTCGTGCTTCTCGATGAGCTGCTCGAGCTCCCTGAAAGGAACCCGGTGACCATCGCCCACGGCCATGTGCGGGGCAAGACATGTGATGACCTTGCCGCGGCTGTCCATGACGAGCCGGGATGGCCCCAGACCTGGCTCGAGGTCCAGCACGACCCGCTTCGATGTGAGGTGCTCCGGGTCCTTCCCGAAACCCACCGGCTCCGCGGTCAGACCGAGCGCGAGGCGGGCGATGAACCTGCGCCTGGCGTGGTTGTAGTAGAGCTTCATCGCGAGCTGGCGAGCCGCATCGGTGCATCGTTCGAGCCTCCGGAGGAAGTGGGTCTGGTGACCGAGGAGGTCGTCGTCGGGGACCGGGGACTCCAGGTCTCTCGAGACATCTTCCACGATGCGTGTCGAGATCTCGGCCCCTGCCTCGAGCGCCTTCTTGAGAGTGCGCCTGGCGTACCGTCGGCTCGAATGACCGCGTTTCATCCGCTGAGAAGAGTATACCACCCTTCAGCCTACCCCTCCCCCGCCTTGTCGCGCGTGAAGCGGTCCACGGCCACCGCGGCGATGATGACCACGCCGATGACGACGAGCTGCGCGTTGGTCGAGATGCCGACCAGCGTACAGCCGTTGCGCAGGAAGCTGATGAGCAGCGTGCCGACGAGCGTGCCCGTGATCGTCCCGCGGCCGCCCGACAGGCTCGCGCCGCCGATGACCACCGCCGCGATCACGTCCAGCTCCGCGCCGATGCCGGCCGTCGGCTGCGCCGACACCGTGCGGCTCGCCGAGATCATGCCGCCAAGCCCCGTCAGGAAGCCGCAGAGTGTGGAGATGCCGATCAGCGTCCCGCGCACGCCCACACCCGCGTGGTACGCCGCCTCGCGGTTCGAGCCGATCGCGTACGTATGCCGGCCGAAGCGCGTGTGCTTCAGCGCCAGGTCCGCCAGCACGAGGATCGCCGCGAACAGGACCACCGACACAGGCACGCCGGCCACCGTGCCCTCCGCCAGCCAGCGGTACGACGAGACGTTGATCGGCTGCCCGTCGTTCATCACGAGCGCAATGCCACGGAAGAGGCTCATCGTGCCCAGGGTGACGATGAAGGGCTGGAGGCGCAGGACCGTGATCGCCACGCCGTTGAGCAACCCCGCCAGCGTGCCCACGAGCAGTCCCACCAGCGTGCCGAGGACCATCGCTCCGCTCCCCGGTTCCACGCCGCCCACGGTGATCATGGCCTGCGCCGCGACCATGCCGCTCAGCGCCACCAGCGACCCGACCGACAGGTCGATCCCCGCCGAGACGATCACGAACGTCATGCCCACCGCGATGATCCCGTACACCGACGAGCGCCGGAGCACGTTCAGGAAGTTGTCGAGCGTCAGGAAGCTGTCGGGCTGCCAGGCCGAGAGCACGCAGATGATCAGGATCAGGCTCGCGAACGGCAGGAGCTGGCGGACGAGCCTCGTCATGCCGCAGCCCCATCCACCGCGGCGAGCCGCACGACCTCCTCCTGCGAGGCCCGCGAGGTCTCGAGCTCGCCCACGATCCGGCCGCGGCGCATGACCAGCAGTCGGTCCGTCACGCCGAGCAGCTCCGGGAGCTCGGACGAGATGAGCAGCACCGCCTTCCCCTCCCCGGCCTGCTCGCCGAGAAGCCGGTAGATGTCGACCTTGGCCGCGATGTCGATCCCGCGGGTCGGCTCGTCCAGCACCAGCATCCGCGAGTCGGCGAGCACGGCCCGCGCGAGCATCAGCTTCTGCTGGTTGCCGCCCGAGAGCGAGCTCGTGGCCGCCTCGGGCCCGGACCAGCGGACACCGAGCCGGTCCGTGGCCCGTTTCACGAGGCGGAGCTCCCGCGAGCGGTTGACGAGGACCGCCATGCCGAGCTGCTCGAGGCACGGCAGGCTGACGTTCCACGCGGCCGGCAGGTCCAGGCAGAGCCCCGTACGCTTGCGGTCCTCGGTGACGTACGCGAAGCCCGCGCGGATCGCGTCTGCCGGACCGGCGAACGACAGGCGCTCGCCGTCGAACGACACGGACCCGGCGGTGAGCGGCTCGACCCCGAACAGCGCGCGCGCCAGGTCAGTCCGGCCGGCGCCCACGAGCCCCGCCACGCCCACGACCTCGCCGGCCCGGACCGAGAACGTGACATCGGCGAGCCCCGACGCGGTGCACAGACCGCGCACGTCGAGCCTCACCGGGCCGATCGCGGCGCGGCGCGCCGGGTAGAAGTCCACGAGCTCCCGGCCCACCATGTGCCGCACGATCGTGGCGATGTCCTGCCCGGCGCGCGGCCCGGAATGGACGGCGCGCCCGTCGCGCAGCACGGTGACGTCGTCGGCGAGCTCCATCACCTCTTCGAGCCGGTGCGAGATGTAGACCACCGTCACGCCGCGGCCGCGCAGCGCCCGGACGAGATCGAGCAACACCCTCGCCTCGTCGCGGCCCAACGAGCTCGTCGGCTCGTCCATCACGAGGATCGACGCATCGCGCGCGAGCGCCTTGAGGACCTCCACGACCTGGCAGCTCGCCGTCGGGAGCTCGTCCACTCGAGCCAGCGGATCGACGTCGAACCCGTGCTCCGCCGCGAGCGTCCGGGTCCGTTCGATCATGGTCCGCCGGCTCACGGTGCCCGGGAAAGGCCCGCGCGGCTCGATGCCGAGGAACACGTTCTCCGCGACGCTCAGGTCCGGCGCGAGGCTGAGCTCCTGGAAGATCATGGCGACCCCGCCCGCGAGGGCATCTGCCGGCCCGGCGGGTCGCCACGGCCTGCCGTGGACCTCGATCGCACCTCCGTCGGGTCGGTGCGATCCGGCGAGCACCTTCATGAGGGTCGACTTACCCGCGCCGTTCTCGCCGACGAGGGCGTGGACCGTTCCGGCGCGCACGCGGAGGCTGACCTCGTCGAGCGCCCGGACCGCGCCGAAGCGCTTGCTGACACCCCGCATCTCGAGGGCAGGTGTCGAGTCGCTCCTCACGTGCCCGTGCTCGCGCACGTGACCGTGCCCGCGCTCGTCATTGGGCAGCCGCCGCCGGCTCGATCAGCGCCCGGATCTCCGGGCTCTCGATGTTGTCGCGTGTGACGAGCGCCACGCCCGTGTCGATGCGATCGGGCACGTCGCGTCCGTCGATCGCTGCCACCACGCTCAGGACGCCCTCGCGCCCCATGCGGAACGGGTTCTGCACGACGAGCGCGTCGATGTGCCCCGCCCGGAGCCCCTGGAGCAGCGGCTCGGACGAGTCGAAGCCGACCATGACGACCGAGCCGGCCCGGCCCTGGCTCTCGAGGGCGCGCAGCGTGCCGCGCGCCGTGGACTCGTTGCAGGCGAAGATGCCGTCGAGCTCCGCGTTGCGCGTGAGCACATCCTCCGCCGCCGCGAGCGCCGTCTCCACGGTGTCCATGCCGTGCGGAGAATCGACGATCTGGATCTGCGGGTGCTCACGGCGGAGCGTCTCGATGAAGCCGTCCTCGCGCGCCGTGGTGGAGGCCGATCCCGACATGTACCGGATGACCGCGACGCGGCCCTGTCCTTTCAGGACCTCGCCCATGCGCCGCGCCGCGATGGCGCCGCCTTCGTGGTTGTCGGTGGCCACGAACGACACGCGGCGCTCCGTCTCGATGCCCGAATCGATGATCACGACCGGGATGCCGGCCTCCGCGGCGCGCTCCACCACCGGGACCAGGGCACTCGAGTCGCTCGGCGCGAGCACGATCCCCGCGACCCGGCGCACGATGAAGTCCTCGACGATCTGGATCTGCCGTTCCCGGTCGCCCTCGCGCTCGGGCCCGGTCCAAATGACCTCGACTCCGGACTCCTCGGCGCCGCGGCGGGCCCCGGCGTGTACGGCGTTCCAGAAGTCGTGAGTCGTCCCCTTGGGGATGACGGCGATCTGCCTCGCCCGCTCTCCACCCGATCCACCCTTCATCACGAGACCGACGGTCACGAACGCCGCCGCCAGCATCACCAGACCGACCAGGATCAGCGTCTTCTTCACGGCTCCGGCTCCCGAGAGAGCACACAATACCATGTGGTCATCGAGGTTCAGATCCCCTATGCTCCAATTATGGAATCACGAAGAAGATCCACCCTCCTCCTGGCGCTCTCGATCCTCGGAGCCTGCACGCTCCTCGGCGGCTGCTCCTCGAACGGCGGGTCGGACGCCGACGCCGATGTCGATGGTGACAGTGACAGCGACGCCGACGGCGATGAAGACACCGACGGCGACGCCGATACCAGGTCCGACGCGGGCGACACGGACCTCGACGGACCGATCGTCACGGACGGCGACGTGGACGTCGAGGAAGACGGCGGCACCTGGACGTGCCACGTCACCATCTGCGACGGCCACCTGCTCGAGTGCGGCGACTGCGAGGACAATGACGGCGACGGGCTCATCGACTCGCACGACCGCGAGTGCCTCGGCCCCTGCGACAACACCGAGGGAGCGGCCCTCACCACGGGCGTCGGGGGCGAGACCGGCGGCCCGTGCCGCGCCGACTGCTACTTCGACTTCGGCAACGGGCCGGGGAACGACGACTGCCACTGGGACTCGCGCTGCGATCCACTCGCCGTGCCGCCTCGCTTCGACCCGGAGGACGATGAGTGCCGGTACGAAGCCGGCCGAGTGGGCTCGCGCGACTGCCCACCCACGCAGTCGGAGCTGTGCCTCGACACCTGCATGCCCCTGACGCCCAACGGCTGCGACTGCTTCGGATGCTGCTCCTTCCCCGCCCTCGTCGGTCGATCCGGCGAGGACGGGGGCGAGTTCGTCTGGCTCGGCTCGCACTTCGAGGGTTCGAACGAAGGGTCCTGCACGTTCGATGACATCCTCGACCGTACCCTCTGCCGTCCGTGCACGCCGGTCGAGGCGTGCATGAACCCCTGCGGCCCCTGCGAGCTCTGCCTCGGACGCGAGGAGCTCCCGCCGGAGTGCTTCGACGACGAGCCGCCCGACGGCGGGCCCGGCGACGGGGGCCACACCGAGGACGGCGGGATCGGTCCGCCCGGCCCGCGATGCCCCGAAGGCATCCAGCCCTGCGGCCTTCCCACCGACCCGGAGTGCGCCCCGGGCAGCTACTGCATCACCGGGTGCTGCCAGCCCATCCTGATCTGACACCTTCCCGAAAAGTGAGCTCGAGGGTGGCGCGGAGCCGCCAAACGGGCTAAAGAGAACATTTCACGCGCCGTAACGAGAGAGGTCGAACAATGGCAACCATGGCTCAGGAGATCCGGGAGTACAAGGTCGCGGATATCGGTCTGGCAGACTGGGGCCGCAAGGAGATCGAGATCGCCGAGAAGGAAATGCCGGGGCTGATGGCCATCCGGGCCCGGTACGCGCCCCAAAAGCCGCTGAAGGGGGTCAGAGTCTCGGGCTCGCTCCACATGACGATCCAGACGGCGGTGCTCATCGAGACGCTCGACGCCATCGGCGCCGACGTGCGCTGGGCGAGCTGCAACATCTACTCGACCCAGGACCACGCCGCGGCCGCAGTCGCCAGGAGGGGGACCTCGGTGTTCGCCTGGAAGGGCGAGACGCTCGAGGACTACTGGTGGTGCACCCTCCAGGCCCTGACCTGGCCCGACGGCCGGGGGCCGCAGCTCATCGTCGATGACGGCGGGGACGCGACCCTCCTGATCCACCGTGGGACCGAGTTCGAGAACCACTTCTCGAAGCACGGCAAGCTGCCGCCGGTCTGTCGCGACAACAAGGAGATCGAGATCATCGATAACCTGCTCCACCGCGTGCACGCCGAGAGCCCGCGGAAGTGGCACGACGTGGTCGCAAACTGGGTCGGCGTGTCCGAGGAGACCACGACCGGCGTCCACCGGCTCTACCAGCGCATGGAGCAGGGGTTGCTGCTCACCCGCGCCATCAACGTCAACGACTCCGTGACCAAGTCGAAGTTCGACAACATCTACGGGTGCCGCGAGTCCCTGGCGGACGGCATCAAGCGCGCGACGGACGTCATGGTCGCCGGCAAGGTCGTGGTCGTCGCGGGCTACGGCGACGTCGGCAAGGGCTGTGCTCAGGCCATGAAGGGGCTCGGCGCGCGCGTCATCGTCACCGAGATCGACCCGATCTGCGCGCTCCAGGCGTGCATGGAAGGCTACGAGGTGACGACCATGGACGAGGCGGCCCCGGTCGGCGACATCTTCGTCACGGCCACGGGGTGCTGCGACGTGATCGTGGGCCGGCACTTCGAGGCCATGAAGGACCAGGCCATCGTGTGCAACATCGGCCACTTCGACTCAGAGGTCGATGTGGCGTGGCTCGAGGCGCAGGGCGACGTCAAGGAGATCGACATCAAGCCGCAGGTGGACAAGTTCGTGTTCCCCGACGGCAAGGCGATCATCCTGCTCGCCCGCGGGCGGCTGGTGAACCTCGGCTGCGCCACCGGCCACCCCTCGTTCGTGATGTCCAACTCGTTCAGCAACCAGACACTCGCCGCCGTGTCGCTCTGGACCGAGAAGGACAAGTACGAGGTGGGCAAGGTCTACACGCTGCCCAAGCACCTCGACGAGGAGGTGGCCCGCCTCCACCTGCCCCACCTCGGCGCCAGGATCGACACCCTCACCGAGAAGCAGGCCAGCTATCTCGGTGTCCCCGTCGAGGGGCCCTACAAGCCTGAGCTCTACAGGTACTGACCCCGAGTCGCGAGCAACCGATCTGCGATCGGGAGGGGGAGCGGGAGCCCGCCCGCTCGAGCGGGCGAAACGACGTAGCCCAGGCCTTCAGCCCTGGGCGGACACCGTCGAGGGGGAGGGGGCAATCACCTCTCTGGTGCGAGCGCCTTCGACACGGCGGCGGAGAGCGCGGCGACCTCGAAGGGCTTGGCCACGAAGCCGACGGCGCCGGCTTTCAGCAGGTCCTCGGCTTGCGGACCCAGCTCGTACCCCGAGCTCAGGAGCACCTTGACCCCGGGATCGAGCCGTCGGAGCGCGCGGAACGTCTCGGCACCGTCGGGGTTGGGCATGACGAGGTCGAGGATCACGAGCGCGAGGTACGTGCCCTCGCGTTCGTACGCGGCCAGCGCCGCGTCGCCCCCGTCGGCCACGACCACGGAGTACCCGAGCAGCTCGAGCAGCCGGGTGCCGGTGTGCCGGATCAGCTCGTCGTCGTCCACCAGCAGGATGCGGCCCGCGCCCCGTTGCGGCGGAGGGTACTCGGTCACCGTGGCTGCCGCGACGTCGCTCGTCGCCTCGAGCCGGGGCAGGTCGATGGTCACCTCGGTCCCACGCCCCGGCTCGCTGGTGATGAGCAGCCTGCCCCCGTGGCTCTCGACAGCGCCGTGGACCATCGCGAGGCCGAGCCCGGTGCCCTCGCCCTTCCCCTTCGTGGTGAAGAAAGGCTTGCAGGCGTTCCTGAGCGTCTCGGCGTCCATGCCGTGGCCGGTGTCCTCGACCTCGAGCCGGACGTACGGCCCCGGCTTGAGCCGCGGGTGGGCCATCAGGTCGCTGCTCACGAGCACACACGCGCTGGTCGTGATGGCGATGACCCCATCGCCCTGGATCGCGTCGGCCGCGTTCACGCACAGGTTCATCAGCACCTGCACGAGCTGCCCCGGATCGGCCTCGACCTCGAGCCGTTCGTCGGCGAGACGGGTCGTGATGACGATCCGCTTCGAGATGGTGCGCGAGAGCAGGCTCTCTGCCTCGTCGACGAGGTCGTTCACCGGGACGCGCACACGCCGAACCGCGCTCTTGCGGACGAAGGCCAGGAGCTGTCGCGTCAGGTCCCGGCCGCGGCGGCAGGCCTTGATGAGGCCCTCGATGTCGTCGAGCGGGTGCCCCAGCCTCACGGCCTCCATCCTGAGCACCGACGCGAGCCCCATGATGGCCCCCAGGACGTTGTTCATGTCGTGCACCACGCCGCCGGCGAGCAGCCCGATCGTCTCCATCTTCCCGGCGTGCGCGACTTGCTCGTGGAGCCTCTCCCGCTCGGCGACCAGCTCCGCGACCTGCCGGTGGAGCGCATCGACCTCGGCCCGGAGCTCCTCGACGGTGCGGTGGTCGTCGTCCGTCATGTCACACATCCGTCACGTCGAGGCCGAGCTCGTCCGACAGGGCCCGCGTGTGCTCTCCGAGCGCCGGCGCACCGCGGTCCGGGACCTGTCCGAGCGAACGGATGAACGGTGCAGGGAGCACGCGGTCCCGCCCTCCGAACGAGGTCACCCGGCCCAGCCCCGTCGCCTCGAGGAACCCCCCCGGCGCCCGCGCGGTCGCCAGGTCGTCCACGGGACTGACGGGCAAACCCCTGGCGAGCCCCAGCTCGACCCAGTGGTCGCGTGTCGCGGTGGCCAGCTTCGCCTCCACCTCGGCCGCCGCCGCCTTCCCCGCTTGTCCCGTGTCGAGCCCCAGGCCCGCCAGGTGCCCGAGCCCGAGCATCTCGACGAAGCCCGCCCAGAACTTCGGCTCCAGCGTGCCGGCGGCCAGCTTCTTCCCGTCCTGGCATGTGTATACCCTGTAGCATGGCACATCGCCGGCCAGGACGCGATCGTTGAAGCCTCCGCCGCCCCCGGCCTCGTCGGCCCAGACCCAGGCGAGGAGCGGCGCGACCCCGCTCGCCAGCGGTTGATCGATGACCGTTCCCCGCCCGGTCCGCCCGCGCCGGAGCAGCGCCGCGAGCACGGCCGCCCCCGCGAGAAGCCCGGCCGTGACGTCGGCGAGCTGCGTGCCGGGCAATCGGCCGTCAGTCGTGCCGAGGAGCCCGAGCAACCCCGAGCTCGCCACGAGGTTGAGGTCGTGCCCGACGTGCCGGGCCCACTCGCCGCTCCGGCCGAAGCCCGTGAGCGAGCACCAGGTGAGCGAAGGGTTGACCGCGAGGAGCCGGTCCGGCCCGAGCCCCCAGCGCTCCATCGTGCCCACGCGGAAGCTCTCGACCAGCACGTCGGCGCTCCGCGCCAGCTTGCGCACGGCCCGCGCGCCGTCGGGGCGCGACAGGTCGAGGCACAGCGACTCGGCGCCGCGCAGGAAGTAGGTGAAGGCGGCGCTCGTGCCGTCCACGACGGGCGGCGCGTGCCGCAACGGGTCGCCGGTCGCCGGGTCCTCCACCTTCACGAGCCGGGCGCCCAGGTCGAGCAGCATGCGGGCGAGCACCGCGCCGGGGAGCAGCCGCGACACGTCCACCACCACGACCCCCGCGAGGGGGAGATCCTTCGCTGTCGTCATCGCGCGTCCTCGTCTTTCGCGGCGGCCCGGTCAGGGCTTGAACACGGGCCTGAAGGCTTTCACGTAGGTCATCATCTCGGCGATGTTCGAGACCGTCACCTTGCCCATCATGAACGCCACCTGCGGGTTGATCGTCCCGGTCTCGACGCCCAGGTACGTCTCTTCGTCCATCTCGACCACGCAATCCGGATCGCCCTCGAGACCCGGGCTCACGGCGCACTCCGCGCCGTCGATCCGGACCGTCCATGCGGGAGTGCTCGACCCGGCGATCTTGAAGTGGAAGCGCGTCGTCCAGCCCTCGGCCTTGTCCTTCCTCCGGCGCGACGGCAGCGACCGGAAGAGCGACTCGACCGTCACTGGCTCGCGCGGCCCGTCGGCGGGCGATGCGGGCGAGACATCCGAGGCCGGTGAGGCGGGCCGTGACGCCGGCGCGTCCTCTGCCCTCGGTCCGTCCTGCTCCTGGTGCCGCTCGGCCACCCGAGCGGGGACGGTGCCCTCGATCATGATCCGCGAGATGATCTCGCGCATGATCTCCGACGAGCCCGCGACGATGGTCCCGCTGCGCGAGTCCCGGTAGAAGCGGGCCATCGGGTACTCCTCCATGTACCCGTAGCCGCCGAAGCACTGGAGCCCGTGGTAGGCGACCTTGGTGGCGACCTCGGAGGCGAAGAGCTTGGCCATGGAGCACTCGCGCACGGCCGGGTGGCCGTTCTCGTAGAGCCACGCGGCCTGGTGAGCGAGCTGACGCGCGCCCTCGGTCTCGGCGGCGAGGTCGGCCAGCTTGTGGGTCAGGGCCTGGTACTTCGTCAACGGCTTGCCGAAGACTTTCCGCTCTTTCATGTAGTCGAGCGCGAGCTCGATGCAGATGTCGCACGATCCCACCGAGATGAGGGCGCTCACGAGCCGCTCGAGCTGGAAGGCTTCCATCAGGTAGTAGAAGCCCATGTTCTCCTGGCCGACGAGGTGAGAGGCCGGCACCCGGACGTCCTCGAAGGCGAGCTCGGCCGTGTCGGAGCTCTTGAGCCCCAGCTTCTTGAGCCGCCGCGCCACGGTCACGCCCGGCGTGTCCGCGTCCACGACGAGCAGGCTGATGCCCCCGGCGCCTGCGTTCGGGGTCGTCTTGACGGCGAGGGTGTAGAAGTCGCCGTCCGCGCCGTTGGTGATGAACGTCTTCGCCCCGTTGACCACGTAGTCGTCGCCGTCGCGCACGGCCCTCGTCCGGATCGACGCCACGTCCGAGCCCGTGTCCGGCTCGGTCACGGCGAGAGCCCCGACCCACTTCCCCTCGATCGAGGGCACGAGGTAGCGCCGCTTGAGCTCCTCGGAGCCGAACTTGTAGATGTGCTGCGTGGCCATGAACTGCTGCACCGTCACGGCGCCGCAGAAGCCGCCCATCATCGACCGTGGCAGCTCCTCGATGAAGGCCACGGCGAAGAAGAGGTCCACCCCCGACCCGCCGTACGTCTCGGGGAAGTTGATGCCGAGGAAGCCGAGCTCTCCCATGCGCCGGAAGACGTCCCTGGGGATCCTCCCCGCTTCTTCCCACTCGTCGGCGTGCGGCGCGACCTCCTTCTCGATGAACCGGCGCACGGCCCTGCGGAACTCGTCGTGCTCCTCGGAGAAGTAGATTGACGGCATGTTTGGATGTCCTTTCAGCGCTCGCGGCGCGCTCCTATCTCAACCAACGAGCTTGTCGTACTCCGCGTGACTCCCGATCCAGAACCACAGAACACCGTCCGCGACGGGGATACCGAGCGCTCGATAGTGGAGTCCAACTCGGACACTCCGGTAGCGCCCGTTGTTCACCTGCTTGAAATGAAGCGACGGGTGCGTTGGGCTTTCTCGGAGCAGAGTGAAGGTCCTGCGTGCGAGCGATCGAATCTCGGCAGGGAGAACACCAAAGCACTGCCAGAACCGGATCGAGACGAAGTGCCTCAAAACTCGCGCGCCTTGCCCGCTGTGTACTCGGCAAGAGCCTCCCGCGCGAGTGATTCCAGTTTGTCCGCCCTGGCGTCAGCTTCGATCTGGGAGTCCCATGCTGCCGCGTCGAACTCGAGAAACCACCGTCGAAAGGCAGCGAGGTCCACTGATGAGAGCTGTTCGACGGCCCGCTCGAGTGTCTCGACATCGCTCATCTTCAGCACCTGCTCCACTCACGATAGCCGATTCCGACACCTGTTGCGAGCTTCAGTCTCGACGACTCCGGCGCCGGCACTATCACTACAGCCTGCGCATGATCCAGTAGGCGGCGACCGACGCGACCTCGCGCAGCGATCCCTCGACTCGGGCCCGAGGCGAGGGCACGGTCGCGGACGCGCCGACCTCGTCGAAGGACCTGGCGAAGACCCGCGTCGCGCGGAACACGTGGAAGCAGTCGGTCACGAGGAGCACGCGCCGCGCCGGGATCAGAGCCGCGGTTCGAGCCGCGTTCTCCTGGGTCGAGATCGACTGATCCTCGATCACGATGGCGTCGTCCGGGACGCCCAGCTCGCGGGCGACCAACGCGGCAGCTTCGGCCTCGCTCGACGACGCGCCCGCCTTCCCGCCGGTGAAGACCAGGACCGGGGCGCGGCCCTCGCGCCAGAGGCTCACGCCTCGCGCGGCGCGGCGCCGGAGCGACGCCGAGGGCACGCCTCCAGGCAGCACGCGGCACCCGGCCACGACGATCGCGTCCCAGGTCCCGGGGCGCGGCCTGACGCGACGGCCGTGGGCGTCGAGCGCCGCTGCCGCGACGCACCAGCCGAGCACGGGCAGCGCGACGATCACCAGGAGCATCTCCGTGCCGTCAGGGGCCGGGATCAGAACCGTCCGTCGAGCGTGAGGCCGACGCCAGGGCCGTGACCCGCGAAGGTCGGACGCAGGGACACTGGCGCGTCGGCCGCGGGCTGGTCGTGGTCGTTCGCCCGCGCGGCGCGCGCGATGAGCAGGATCACGCCGGTGACCGCGAGGGCGCCCCCCGTGCCGAAGAGGATGTCGGCCGTCAGCGCCTCGGTCTCGCCGCGGTCGAAGTGGTCCTGCTGGTCCGCCAGGCTGCCGGCCTCCTCGGTGGCGTTCTGCTCGCCGAGGGCGAGGCCACCGAGCACCCCGCCGGCGATGAGCACGGCCGCGCCCGTTCCGAGGAGCACCCAACCCGAGACGTTCAAGGCGTCGACGGGCTCCTCGGGTGGCGTCGGCGGCACGGGTGGAGTCTCGGGGCCCTCGGGCTCCGTGCCCCGCCGGCTGGCCCGCTCCATGGCTTCCAGCTCCGTACGCAGGGCCTCGAGCGAGGTCATCGCGCGCGCGCGCAGCTCGGCGGTTGTGTTGGGCAGCGAGAGGAACTGCTCGTACCGCTCGATCGCCTCCGGGCGCCGGACGGCCCGCTCGTACACACGGGCGATGTTGTAGATGATCTCTGGCTGCTGGCGCATGGCCCATGCCTGCTCGAACAGCGCGATCGCCTCGTCGTAACGCTGGGCGCTGTAGGCCTCGACCGCGCGCGCCACGACGGCGTCGAACTCCGTTGCGGGCTCCGCGGGCGCGGGCGGTGCCGCGCTCTCGGCCAGCGCCGCGAAGGCGGTCGCGATCAGGGTCGTTGCGAGGGTCGTCGAGATGAGCGTCTTCATGGCCGTCCTCCCCCTCAGCGGCAGCTCGCGGGCACGACACCCGGCACGAGAGTCGGCGGCTCGCCGTCTTGGATCTGATAGATCCCCTCGACGAACCAGCACATCGAGAGGAGGTCGTCGTCGCTCGGGTAGTGCCCCGAGGAGATCCGCGTGGCCCCCGCGGTGTCCCGGACGGGGCCCTCGAACGGAAGCATCCGCGCCGCGTCGTCGTTCCGCGCGAGCTCGGCGACATATGCCTCGACCTCCATCCTCAACCCTGATGGCACGACTGTAATAGATGAGAAGTAGACCGGGCTGCGTTGCGGATCGCCGACGATCTGCTCCCACACGACCGAGGGGACCCACGTACCGGCGACCATCGCCTCGACCATCTCCGTCAGCATGGGGCCGAAGTTCCAGTACGCCGCGCTGATGCACCGCGAGTCCGCGGCCTCGCAGGCGTTCGGGCTCCCGTAGCCGATCACGTACACGGGGTCGCCCTCGGCCGTCGTCAAGGCCGCGGCGGCCTCGATCGCGTTCGTGGTCTCGGTGTATCCGAGGACGACGTCGGTGTTGGCGTCCTCGACGAGCTCGCCGGCCGCGGTGGCCTCGAGGGTGTCGTGCGACCAGGCGTTGATCCAGCGCACGACGACCTGGGCCTCGGCGTTCTTGGCGAACACGCCCTGGGCGAACGCGTTGATGTTGCACACCGTCTCGGGGATGGCCACCGGCGCGATGACGCCGACGCGGTTCGTCTTGGTCTGGCCACCCGCGAGGAGGCCCATCATGAACATGACCTGGTACATGCGCCCGAAATACGAGCCCATGTTCGGGGCGGGCTCGAGGTCCGGGTAGACCGAGTAGATGAGGAAGTTGACGTCCGTGTGCCGCAGCGCGCCGTTCTGGATGGCGTTGAGGTAGTCCGAGTTGGTGCCGATGACGACGTTGAAACCGTCCGCGACCAGGGAATCGATAGTCGAGGAGACCTTGCTGGCCGAGACCGACGGAAACGCGGTGGCCTCCGAGCCGTCGACGTTCCTCCCCACGTACTCCCTCGCCTCGTCGTGGGTCTTGATCATGCCGTGTTCCTCGACCTCGTCGTTGTAGATGAAAGCGATCTTGGCGGGTCCGTCGAGGGGGGGTGGGCTCGTGAAGGAGCAGAACCCGCTGCGGCACTCCGACGTGTCACCACAGGGGTCGGAGCCGGCGCACTCGCGAGTACAGCGATCCGAGCGGCAGATGCCCGACGCGCAGTCGCTGCCTTCCACGCACCGGTCCCCGAACTCGGCGAACTCCTTGAGGTCGGGATCGTAGATGAGCGAGCATGCCGCGACGAGCAGACCGGCCACCGAGAGGCCCGTGCTCGCCGCCAGCACCCACCATCGCGCCCCAGTGGTCCTTCGTGATGTCATACCCATTCCCCGCACCCCTCTCGAGAGCACCGAAACTCCGAGTGTACAGTGGAACGCTCCTCTCCGGAAGAAAGCTCCCCGCCCCACGCGGAGTAGAATACCAGACCCGGACACGCGAGGGTACGGTGTCGTTCACCCAGGGTCAGAGAACCCGACGGGAGCGGGAGCGGGAGCGGGAGCGGGAGGGGGAGCGGGAGGGGGAGCGGGAGGGGGAGCGGGGAGCGCGCGTCACCGGTCGCCGGTGCACTCAGCTGGCGCCTCGTTGGGCAGCTCGTCGGTGTCGCTCATCCCTTCCACGTACCAGCACATGTTCAGCAGGTCATCGTCCGTGGGGTGATCGCCTTCCGCGTAGCGTTCGTCCCCTTCCGCGTCAGTGACCGGCCCGAGGAACGGCAGGTAGCGCCCCTCGTCGTCGTCCTCGGCCATCTGCTCGACCAGCCCCTCGACCTGCTGGATGACCCCGGCCTCGACGATGTCCTCGTTGATGGGAGAGTAGTAGATCATGCTCTCCTCGGCTTCGAGCTCGATCGAGTCGTAGATGATCTCCGACGGGACCCACTCGCCCTCGCGCATTGCGGTCAGTATCCGCGTCACCACTGGTCCCCAGTTCCAGTACCCGGATGAGATGCAGATGTCGGGCGCGAAGTGGCAGCTATCCGGGTTGTCGTAGCCGAACGTGTACACGGTGCGGTCCGCGGGCTGGTTGTCCCGGACGTACTCCATCGGGATGGTCGTGTCGGTGTGCCCGTACACGATGTCCACGCCCCCGTCGATGAGCTCCTGCGAGGCAGCCGTCTCCTCGTCGGGGTTGAACCACGCGCCGACCCAGCGGACGATGACCACGGCTTCGGGGTTCGACGCCCTGACGCCGCGCGTGAACGCGTTGTTCAGGCGAACGGTCTCGGGGATGACCACCGGACCGACGATGCCGATGCGATCTGTCTCTGTGACCGACCCGGCGACGATGCCGAGCAGGTACATGACCTGCTCCATGCGGCCGAAGTACGAGCCCATGTTCGGTCCGGTCTGGAAGCCGGAGCAGGTCAGGAAGTTGACGTCCGGGTTGTTGTTCGCCGCGGACTGGAGCGACGTGAGGAAGTCGAAGCTCGTACCGATGATGACGTTGTCGCCCTGCTCGATGAAGGACTCGATCTCCGCGGACGCATCATCGGGGGCGATCGACGGGCTGTAGTGCAACTCGACGTCGTCCATGTGGTCCTCGATATACTGCCGCCCGTCGTCGTGCGCCTTGGTCCAGCCGTGGTCTCCGACCGGGCCGACGTAGAGGTAGCCGACCTTCAGCGTCCCCGTGACCGGCGGGTTGGGCAGGACGCACGCGCCGTCCTCGCCGCAGGTGCGAGAGTCCGGGCAGGGCGTCGAGGCATCACACTCCTGGGTGCACCGGCCGACCGCGGCGCACATCTCCGACTCGCACTCGGTATCCTCGGCGCACGGCTCGCCAAATGCGAGCTTGTCCGCCGGCTCGTCGTCGCAGGCCGACACGAGCACTGCCGACCCGGCGATCCCGATCAGGACCACGATCCACGCCACACGAGCATCCCTTTGCATCTTTCCCTCCGCAGTTGAACGGGCTCCCCCGCATCTCGATCACGCCGGTCGCCCGAATGTTCATGCGGAAGTCATATCAAGACGTGGAGCTCAATTCAACCGATCAGTCGATGATAGGGACCGAGTGCTGCCCTTCATCGACGATCACACCGGGTCGTTCGGGCTCGGTCGGGGGCTCGCTCTGTCCGTCTGGCGGACGAGGCTGCTCAGGCCCATGACCGGCTGGGTCGCCCTCGGCAGGGGGTTCGACACCGGGTCGTGGCGGGTGCGGGGGGCGGTGTATCGGCCGCTTGACGACCCACTGGGGCGACGGCGGTGCCTGCTCCGGCGGGCTCGCTCCGCCGGCCGAGTCGTCGGTTCCGGGACCGCTCGTCCCTCCGGTCGGCCGGAGGTCGGCGTGGACGGTCACGCGTTCCTCGCGCAGCGGCGAGGTCACGACGACCTCGCGCATCCCGGCGAGGCGGAACAGGAACGCGGCCTCGGCACCCGGCGGAAGCTGGTCGAGCTCGCGCTGCAGCGGGGTCCTGCCGAGCACCTCGCCGCCGAACAGCACCTCGGCGCCGGTGGGGTCCGAGGTCAGCGAGACCACCGCGAGCTTCGTGCGCGGCGGCTGGGTCGGACCGGGGGTGTTCGCCGACGGGTCCGGCGTGACGGCCGGCGCCTGTCCCGTGTCGTGGCTGAGCACCCAGCCGATCCCGACGCCCGCCGTGGCCAGGAGCACGAGCACGCCGACGATGGCCGCCAGGAGGATGGTCCGCCGCCGCGTCGGGGACCCCGTCGGTCCGGACGGCGTCACTGCGCTCCCGCCCGGTCCGGAGGGGGTCGACTCGAAGCCGAGAGGCGTCATGGATCCCAGCGGAGGCGGCACGGGGCTCGAGTGCGGGCCCAACCCGGACAGGTTCACTTCCATCGAAATCGATGGGTTCGTCTCGTGGACGCCGGACGGCGTGGAGATCTCGCCAGTGCCGTGGCCGCCGATGAGGAACCGGTACTCGTCGGTCGTGAGCCCGCGCTCGCTCTTGGCATCGCTGAGACATCCCTTGAGCACGCGGCGAGTCTGCTGGATGACGTCGCCGAACAGGTCGTTGACCAGGGCCGCGACGTCGTCGGGCGAGCTGTGGGACTCCTCGGCGACGATGTACTTCCGCAGGTCGTTCCGCATCTCGCGAGCCGTCTGGTACCGCCGCTCCCTGTCTCTCGTCAGGGCCTTCTCGCAGATGGCCTCCAGCATCGGAGGCACGTCGGGGAGGATGCCCGAGAGCTTCGGGATGGACTTGGTGAGCGACTCGTTCAGCGTGGCGACATCGTTGGGTCCCTTGAACAGCCGCTGCCCGGCGAGCACTTCCCAGAGCACGACCCCCATGCTCCAGAGGTCCGCGCGCCGGTCGATACCGCCGCTGCGCGCCTGCTCCGGCGCGATGTACGCGAACTTCCCCTTGATGACGCCCGTCCTGGTCTCGACGACGTGGGTGGCCGCCTTGGCGATCCCGAAGTCGAGGAGCTTGACGGCGCCTTCGTAGGTCAGGAACACGTTCTGCGGTGAGATGTCGCGGTGGATGACGCTGAGCGGCGTGCCGTCGAAGTCCTTGAGCTCGTGCGCGTAGTGCAGGCCGCCGAGCGCTTCGGCGATGATCCGCGCCGCCACCGGGTAGGGGAACGGCTTCCTCTCGCGGTGGCAGCGTTGCCGCACCCGATCGAGGCCCTGCCCTTCGAGGTACTCCATCGCGATGAAGTGGGAGCCCTCGACGTCGCCGACCTCGTAGGTCTGCACGACGTTCGGGTGGTTCAACCGCGCGGCGAGACGCGCTTCGTCGAGGAACATGTCAACGAACCCGGGCTCCTCCTCGAGGTTCGGGTGGAGCCGCTTGATGACGCAGAGCTTGCGGAACCCGGCCGGGCCGGCCATGTAGGCCAGGAACACCTCGGCCATTCCCCCGTGCCCCAGCTTCCCGACGAGCGTGTACTTGCCGTACGGCGTGATGGGGATGACCGTCAGAGGAACACGCCGTCTCTGGGGAGCGACGTCCTCTTCGGCGTCACAAGCGGCCGCGTTCTTGGGTGTCATGTGAATCCGATATGGAATTCTCCCACAAACCTCTCAAGTGTCAATGTTCCATTACGGCGACAGGAGAATACCAGCGAGCGGTTACGAGAGCGGTCCACTGCTCCCGCACCTGTTCCCGGGAGCGCGCGGGTCACTCCTCGACGGTCGGCCTCGGGACCACGACGAGGTCGAAGACCCGGTCGGCCATCGCCTCGGCGGTCTCCTCGTCGAGCCCCAGCTCCTCCTGGAGGACCTGGGCGAACTCGAACTCGTGGACGTTCGTGTCCAGGTCGCACATGACCATGGCGTACGCGAGCTGGTACGCCGCCTCGCGCAGCTCCCGTCTCCCGAGGCGAGCGGCCAGGGCCCGCATGCGCTGCCTGAACCCCACCCGGTCCAGTGCGTCCTCGTACGTCTCGATCACCTCGGCCACGTGGTCCCCCGTGACGCCCGGGCCGAAGAGCTGGATCATCACCCTGATGAAGGCCTCCGTCTCGGTCCGCGTCACCACGCCATCGGCCGCGATGGCCATGTACGCGGCCTCGAGGATTGCATCGATCTCGTCATGCGTCGGGCCGAGGTCGGTCCATCCGCCGACGACCTGCTCGACCTTGAGGAGGAGGAAGTCTTTCATGGCCCCGAGGATACATGGATCGAACCGCGGGCTCCAGGGCCTTTCACGCCCACGCCCCGCGGTCTATCCAGCGGCCTCGCGGAGGGCCTGCAACATGGCCTTGCGCCCTCTGTCGACTTTGCGGCGCGCGGCATAGACCGCCTCGGCCCAGGCCAGCATCCCGTCCTTCCAGCTCGAGGGGGGAATGGCGGGATCTGCCTCGGCCAGGGCGACGACCTCGCCCCAGCTCGGCGTGTCGCGATGGCGTGCGCGGGGAGCATCGTCACTACCGTCGAGGACCCTGACCAGCTTCGCGTCGCGGAGCTGGGACGCCGACCAGATCCGGCACGCCCCGAGCCGGCGATGGATGTCGCTCCGGTCTTCCAGGTTGCCGCGCTCCTCGAGGAAGACGACCTGCCGCGCCGGTCCTCTGATCACGCGCCCGTGGCAGCGCCGGTCCTCGATTTCGATCTCGATCCGGCGTCCTTTGTAACAGGTCAGGTCGTCCATGTGGCTCCTCCCCGCAGCGGGCCGTATGTACCTACAGACGACCGGGACCGCGCGAAGGTTTCGAGAAAATGTCCGTCCCGTGCACCGGGCGTGGCCCACTTGACCCGATCCGCGCCACGGCTATCCTCCGTGCCGTGATGATCGCCGCCACGAATGTGACCAAGTTCTACGGGGATCACCCCGCGGTCCGCGACCTGTCGTTCACGGTCGAGGCCGGCGAGATCGCGGGGTTCCTCGGGCTCAACGGAGCGGGCAAGACGACCACGCTTCGGATGGTGTCGTGCCAGCTCGTGCCCACCGCCGGGTCGATCCGGGTGGACGGCCTCGACGTGCTCGAGAGGTCTCACGAGATCCGCCAGAGGATCGGGGTGCTGCCCGAGGAGCCGCCGCTCTACCCGGAGATGACCGTGAGGTCGTTCCTCCTGTTCGCGGCCCGCGTGAAGGGGGTCTCGTCGAAGGAGGCGGCGCGGCGCGTGGACGAGGTCGAGGAGAAGACCCGGCTCCGCGAGGTGCGCGACCAGGTGATCGGGACTCTCTCCGCCGGGTTCCGCCAGCGGGTGGGCATCGCGCAGGCCGTGGTGCACGGCCCCTCGGTGATCATCCTCGACGAGCCGTTCACGGGCCTCGACCCGCGCCAGACCAGGGAGATGCGGGAGATGATCCTCGCCCTGCGGGGCGGCCACACGGTGCTCCTGTCGAGCCACCGCCTCGAGCAGATCGAGCGCCTGTGCGACAGGCTCATCGTCTTGAACCAGGGCGGGCAGCTCGCGTTCGAGGGGACCGAGCGCGAATTCGTCTCGCTCGCCACCGGGACGGAGATCGAGATCAGGGCAAGCGGGACCGTCGAGGCCCTGTCGAGCGCCCTGGCGTCCGTCGATGGCATCGTCGATGTCCAGGCGAGCTCGTTCGCCGAGGGTGTCGCCCGGGCCGCGGTCAGGGTCGAGCCGGACCGGACGAGCTTCGCCCGGCGGCGGCCCGCGAGCCCGGAGCGCGAGGGTAGCCCCGAGGTCGTGACCCACGGCGACGTGCGAGAGGCCCTCGCGGCCGCGGTGTACGAGGCCGGCCTCGGGCTGCGTGAGCTCCGCCGCTCCGACACGGAGATCGAGTCGGTCTTCGTCCAGCTCACCCGGAGCGGCGGCGCGGAGCGCGAGGTCGAGGCGGTCCCGCCACGGCCGGCTCCCGAGGACGCCGGGGCCGAGAGCGAGGGCGGGGAGGAGGTCGTGTCATGAGGAACGTCCTGCTCGTCGCCCGCCGCGAGCTCCAGGCGTACGTGACGACGCTCCTGGGCTACATCATCGGCTGCGCCGTGCTCTGGGCCGACGGGATGCTGTTCAACTGGTACGTGCTCACGGGCGGCCCCCAGCTCTCGACGCGCGTGCTCGAGGGGTTCTTCTACATCGCGGCCGGGACGACCATGATCGCGAGCATCTTCCTCAGCATGCGGCTCCTCGCGGAGGAACGGCAGACGGGGAGCCTGGTGCTGCTGATGACCTCTCCGGTCCGGGAGTGGGAGATCGTCCTGGGCAAGTTCCTCTCGGCCCTGGCGTTCCTGGGCGGGATCACGCTGCTGTCGGTCTACATGCCGCTGCTGATCTTCGTGAACGGGAGGGTCTCGGTCGGCCACATCATCTCGGGCTACCTCGGCCTGATGCTCCTCGGGGGCGCCTCGCTGGCCATCGGGCTGCTGGGCTCGGCGCTCGGCGCGGCCGTGCCGCGGTTCCGGGTGGTGACGGCGCTGGTCGCATCGAGCGTGATGATGCTGTTCATGCTGCTCGCGTGGAAGGGATCGGAGGTCTCCGAGCCGCCGCTGGACCAGCTCTTCCAGTACCTGGCGCTGTACAACAAGCACTTCGTGCCGTTCCAGAGCGGCATCGTCGGACTGTCCCACGTGCTGTACTACCTCTCGGTGATGTTCCTCTTCCTGCTGGCCTCGACGAAGGTCCTGGAGGCGCGACGATGGCGGTGACAGGGACAGGCTCGGGAGCGGGAGCGGGAACGGGAGCGGGAGCGGGAGCGGGAGCGGGAGCGGGTGCAGGAAAGATCCCACGGCACGGTCCGATCGTGACGGCCGCAGACCTGGTCGGCCTGCTGCTCGTCTTCGTCGGCCAGCGCATCATCGGCGAGAGCGGCCTGGCGCGGACGCTGATCGACGGCATCGGCCTGGGGCTCTGCGCCGGTGCGATCGTGGTCCGGCTCCTCGGCCGGAGCCGGATCGCGGAGGCGGCGCGGCAGGCCGTGGATCGGGAGCGGGCCGCGCTGCTGGCCGCGGCGCGGGTCGAGGCGACGGCGAGCGTCCTGTACGCCTGCGGCCTCGCGGCAGTGGGGTTGTACTTCCTCACGACCCCGTCCGGGCTCGACCTGCTCGGCCTGCGCGACAGCCCTGCGGGAGAGGAGGCACGAGCCATCCTCGGCGGGCTGTGGCCCGCGCTCATCGCGTGCACGGTTCTTCCCCTCCTGTTCGTCGAGGCCTCGTACGCCACCATGCCCGTGGCGGGCGCGGTGGAGCTCCGGCGCATCCACGCGAGCGGCGCGGCGGGCCTGACGCTCGGCCTGACGCTCACCTACCTGCTGGCCGCCAACTACGCGATCACCGAGCACGACGTGCGGCGAGACCTGAGCTACTTCCGCGTGACGAGCCCGAGCGAGGCGACGGTCGGGCTCGTGAAGCGGCTCGACGAGGACGTCGAGGTGGTGCTCTTCTACCCGGAGCCGAACGAAGTGCTCGAGCAGCTCCGGCCCTACTTCGACGAGCTGAGCCGCCACTCGAAGCACCTCGAGGTCAGCGTGCGCGACCACGTGCTCGCCCCGGGGCTCGTGAAGGAGCACAGGGTGCGCGGCAACGGTAACGTGCTCGTGCTGCGTGGGAAGCAGGGGCAGACGTTCGACGTCGGCATCGACCTCGAATCCGCGCGGCGGCGGCTCCGCAAGCTCGACGCCACGTTCCAGGAGAGCTTCACGGCCGTGACCCAGCCCGAGCGCTTCTTCTACACCACCATCGGTCACGGCGAGCGCATGGAGAGCCAGCCCGGCCAGCCCGAGGGGGCCGGGACCGCGGTCCTGAACGCCTTCGTGCGCCAGCTCGGCCTGCGCCACCGGGACCTCGGGCTGACCCAGGGCCTCGCGTCCGAGGTCCCCGAGGACGCCTCGGTCGTGGCCGTCGTTGGCCCCGACCGCGAGCTGCTCCCGGAGGAGGTCGCCTCGATCGACCGGTACGTGAAGGGAGGCGGGAGGTTGCTTCTCCTGCTCGAGCCCGACACGGCGGCCGGCTTCACTCCGGTGCTCGAGACCCTGGGCCTCCAGCTCGAGCCGGGGCGCCTGGCCCACGAGGAGCAGTACCGGCTCCTGACCGGGACCGCGGTGGACCGGGCGTCGATCATCACGAACCGCTACTCGTCGCACCCGTCGGTGACCACGTGCATGCGCGGCGCGAGCCACGGCGTGGCGACGGTCCTGTTCAACTCGGGCCACCTGAGCGAGCGCCCCGGGGCGTCGGCGCGGGTCAACGTCATCCTGCGGTCCATGCCCGGCACGTGGGCCGACCTCGACGGCGACCTCGAGATCGATGACGGGCAGGAGAGCCGGATGACCTACTCCCTCGGCGCCGCCGTCACCCTGGCCGCGAGCGGCCCGGACGGGCACGAGACACGCGCGGTCGTCATCACCGACGCCGACGTGTTCAGCGACCGCGTGATGCGCAACGAGGGCAACCTGCTGCTCGCGGCCGACTCGATCCGGTGGCTCATCGGCGAGGAGTCCGTGATCGGCGCCGCGACGAACGAGGAGGACGAGGAGATCCACCAGACGCGCAACCAGGACCTGCTCTGGTTCTGGGCCACGGTGGTGCTCATTCCGCTGGCGGTCCTGGTCTCCGGCGTGGTCCTCGTGCTCGCCCGGCGGCGGCGGAGGTCGTCATGAGTCGCACAGCCCTGGCAGCTCACGCCGTCGTGGCCGTCCTCGCCCTGGCCGCGGCCTACGCCGCGTGGCGGCATTCACGCGCGGGCGACGCCGAGAGCGAGGAGACCGAGGACGCCACGGTGCTCGTGGCCGACATCGAGCGGGGAGACCTCGAGAGGAT